>Ga0209208_10001743_pt1 | contig 31026 bp, 26 predicted proteins | sample S1TSphfallax_3_FD_187694 | JGI IMG/M metagenome (GOLD analysis project Ga0209208, IMG submission 187694) | Host-associated microbial communities from peat moss isolated from Minnesota, USA - S1T2_Fd - Sphagnum fallax MG (SPAdes) (version 2) | ecosystem: Host-associated > Plants > Peat moss >...
AGCTGCGATTCATTCAGGTATTTTTGCAGGATTGTTTGATAGAATTGGGGAAACATTTAAAAGTAGGGTCTTGTTCAAATAGCAGGACCTTTATTTTTTACCACGTAATGGTACCCCTGGAAACTATGCTTATTAGCACTCTAATTGATACTTAATAGCTAGCTCTTTAACCGGATTTTTTTAGGGGGTTTGTTGATTGAAACCCTTGACATATCTAACTTTCACAACCCTTGTCACCCCCTCAACTGGATAAGGGACTTCCAGAACTTAAATTATCCCATTTTATGGATTCAAGACGACTGTTACTCCCTCTGCTCCCCTAGGAATTCGATATTTTTTTAGTTGGAAGTCCCTAAAGGATTTCAGCAAGAGAGTTTGTGTAATTAATTCTGTTCAAGTACTTATTTCCTCATTCCCTACGGGATTAGTTAATGTAATGTCATTCTCACCGATATCCCTTAGACCTGGATAAGTGGAGTTCTTTAATATGTAATAAATTGCACGGATCTTCGGTCCAAAACAAATTTCATCTCCATGTTTCAGGTTGTGGGCTGATATCTTGTGTCCGTTAATTGTTATACCATTGGAACTCGGTCTTCCATAGGCATCACCATCGACAATTCGGTAGTAATAGCTGTTGGGCTGAGTTTGTTTCGGTAGTCTCACTAGTGTCGCATGGCGGCGGGAAACAAACTGGGAAATCAACCGGATATTACAATTGCGGTCTCTACCAAGAGAATACACAGGGTTTTCTAGGGAGAGTTCTTTTCGACCTTGTTCGTCTTCAATAATCAGTATATGGTTTTCATCCGTTTCGGCTGTCACTGTGTCATATTTAGAGAAATTATGTGTTTTTTGATGCTTTAAAATGCTAATCATTGTATATTTTGGTATCATCGTCAGTTGTTATATGTTGGTGGTGATAAAATATCGCGTTTTGTTCTGGTTACTATTCAAATAGTAATATTATTTAATCCTTTTTTAAGAAATCGTAAAGTACAGTCTAATTTATCCGTAGGGTAGATTGGTTTCAACAGAAAACCTGTGCTAGTATATAGTATTTTTTCTGAGAAAAGGGAGTTTAACCCCTTTCCCGAACTTAGGATCTACTGAGTGGCGTGGGGAAACCTCCGTAATAATATGGAGTTAGTAACTACACTAACGGAGCTAAAAGCCATTAATGCGGCAGCACCGGCTGGACTGAGGGCAAAACCTAGTATGGGGAGGAAGACTCCTGCTGCTAGGGGAATGCCGATGGTATTGTATGCAAAAGCCCAAAATAAATTTTGGCGAATCTTGTTGAAAGTGGCACGACTTAGCTGGATGGATTCCACCACATCGCTCAAGCGATCGCGCATCAGCACAATTTCTGCACTTTCCATTGCTACATCTGTGCCGGAGTGTAAAGCTATTCCCACATCTGCTTGAGATAAAGCTGGGGCATCATTAATCCCATCTCCCACCATGGCTACAAGGGAGTTTGACTTCTCCCCAGTTTGAAGGGATTGGATCACATCTGCTTTTTTACTGGGTGGGACCCCGGCAATTACATCAGCACTATCTATCCCAAGCTGTTTGGCAATTGCCGTGACGGCTTCTAATCTATCACCACTGAGTAACATCACCCGTAGACCCATCTGTCGGAGTTTATCCACTGCCACTGGAGCATCTGGTCTGAGGGGATCATGGACAGCAATTAGTCCAGCTAATGTCTCATTGACGGCGACGCAGACCACTGATTTGCCCTCTGCTGCCAGTTTCTCGGCAGTTTGTTGTGCAGTCTCATTGTTGACAACTCCATGCCAGCTCAACCATTCCCAGTTGCCTAGTAATACCTTAGTACCTTCCACAACAGCGGACACACCTAGTCCTGGTTCAGTATGGAACTCTATGGCATTGGGAATGAATAATTTTTGCCGCTTTGCTTCTCGTTGAATAGCTGTGGCTAAGGGGTGCTGTGTGCCACTTTCCACTGCTGCTGCTAGTTGTAGGAGAGATGCTACTCCACACTGCTCTCCAATTTCCAAGCAATCTGTAACTGTGGGATTACCTTCAGTTAGTGTACCTGTTTTATCAAATACTACTGTTTTTAGCTGGTGTACCCTTTCTAAAACGTCCCCACCTTTGATGAAAAGTCCCCGTTCTGCACCTAGACCAGTTCCCACCAGAATTGCGGTCGGTGTTGCAAGTCCTAAGGCACAGGGACAGGCAACCACCATCACAGCGATCGCTAATTTTAAGCTCAATAGGACGGGTGATGGCTGTGGGCTGGGGCTATGGTTCATATGGTTCATCATTTCCATACCACTGGAAATTGTCAGGTTAGGCCAGTGGTGAACACCAAAAAAGTACCAGAATCCGAAAGTTAAGATCGCTGCTGCTAATACGCCGTAAGTAAAGTACCCTGCTACTGTATCAGCTAGCCTCTGTACTGGTGCTTTACGGGTTTGGGCAGCTTCTACCAGAGCCACAATTTGGGACAGAGTTGTGTCGTCACCTGTACGGGTTGCTTGAATGGCAATTGCCCCTGACTGGTTGATGGTCCCCGCTGTCACTAGATCTCCTGGTTGTTTAATTACTGGTACTGCCTCCCCAGTCAGTATTGATTCATCCACCGTTGTTTGCCCAAAGCGTACTTCCCCATCAACGGGAATTTTATCTCCCGGCAACACCTGTAACCATTCACCAACCCGCACCTGTTGGGCAGGAATTTCGACGGTAGTTGCCCCTAAGTTGGGTGTCTCTGGGTTGGGATGGGCAATTAATCGTGCTAGCTGTGGCTGGAGTGCCAGTAACTGCCTAAAGGCTGAGGCAGCGCGATTTCTGGCTTGTTGTTCTAATGTCCGTCCCAAAATGATAAACCCCAGCATCATCACTGGTTCATCAAAGAAGCACTCCCAGCCGACGGCGGGAAATAATAGTGCTACTAAACTGGCAGTGTAGGCCGTCAGTGTTCCCATTCCCACTAGGGTATTCATGTTGGGAGCCAATCGTCGCCAACACCACCAGCCATCTACTAAAATTGGGCGACCAGGGATGAGTAACGCCAATGTTGCTAGTCCACAGTGGAACCAGATATTATCCACCAGTGGTAGGACTATGCCACTCATCTGACTAAAGTGGCCAATCATCGAAAATACTAACAGCACCCCAGCAATCACCAACTGCCTGATTGAAGATCGCATTTTTTGGTGTTGTTGCTTTGCAGAATCTGGGATGGGATGTGTATTGTCCTGGGCTGTTCGGGGTTGGGTGGGAAATCCATTTCCTGTCAATGCCTTGGCTAGTACCTGAGCATCAACTGTATCAGTTGCTAATTCTACAATAGCTACCTCTGTCGCTAAGTTGACAGAGGCACTCTTCACCCCTGGGTATTGGGTTAACTGACGCTCGACTGCCTTCACACACCCAGCACACTTCATACCCCCGACATCTAGGATAATTTTCTGGGTGGGTTGGGTAGTATAGTCTTTTGGAACAAGTTGCATAGGGTTCACTATATAAGGCAACAAGCGTTTCTATTCTGAGCTTAGGCCAAATTTGCCACGATGATATTAAGTTAACCTGAACCGCAGGGCGCAGGGGGCAGTAAAAGAGACAAGGAGACAGAAGGATTAAAATGATATAGTAGGCTTTAAAATTAAACTTCTACCTTGAAACTTCTATTTTCTATTCATGTCCACATTCAGCAGGTTAAATCGTCCTAATGTTATTTTAATGTAGGCGGATTCAAGATAGCCAAAGTGACTACAGAAGAAAGAATAGAGGTTCAAGACATAGACCATTTGGGAATTATCGCCGGAATTATAGATGACATGGGAATTGTGGAAATAAGGCTCTACCGTACTTGTTATGCTGAATTAATAGTTTGTAATAAGGAAGAGGGAACATAGAAGAGAAGGAATATTAATAAATAATGTGAATAAATAAGCATTGCAAAGCATATATAGCAAGATTTTTCAGATTTTTTGATTAATTTTACTCTATAATAGATATAGAGAAAAACTTATTAGAAATAGTCAAGAAACGTGATTACTAATCATATTTAAAAACCCCAGCATTAAAATATTTTCCCTGTTAAGAGTGTTGAATATGTCCTTGCTTAGAGAGGTGTTAAAAATGTAATCTTTTTATGTCGAATTTTCTTAATTCATTTCTTAGTAAAAATGGCTCTTCCGTCTCTTTTATGGAACTCAATACCAAAGGCTTGTTGCCTGATAGCTTTAAACCCTTACAGAACAATGCTTTCATCGTTTTGAATGCATTATTTGATAATAATGTAAGTGCCTCCACCATAAAATTACCGGAAGAACCGTTTAAGTGAAGGTTATGTAAAGATATAAAATTGATTAAGCAAAAAGGAGATTTATGAATTTTTAGTAAAGAAGAATAATTAAAGTTATACAGATGGTATGCTGTATTGGTGTGAGGAGTAAGTTGAAAGTAAAAGGCATTTGGGGTGGAAACACGGCAACACTCCCGGATGCCTTTTAATTAGATACCTATTGCCTGCCATTCTAATTCTGAGATAGGTTCCACCCTGAACTGAGTAGCAAAGCACTCACAAGCAGCAGCAATCAGAGCATCCATAATAGTTTCCATACTGAGATTTACAGGTAATTTAGCTAATTTGAAGGTCCCAGCACCAAATACCTGCTCAAACAAATCTCCATCGGGCTGGAGTTGTATTGATCCATGTTGTAGGATTACCCCATTGCGGTATAATTGGGCACTACCAATAAGCTTTGCCCCATCGGATAAAACTAAATCTGCATTAGTCGCAGTGCCAAAACAGTTTGGGTTCTGGATATAACCTCGCCCAGATACGCCATAGTGCAACTCTACACCCAGAGATCGCCACCCTTGGAGCAAAAACTCACAAATTCTCTGGTATATCTGAAAGCGATGGCCCCTGATACCCGATGTGATGACAGCATAAGTTAAATCTCCTTGGTGTAGCACCGCTCGTCCCCCACTGGGGCGACGCACCAGATCCAACGTTTGACCTTGCCAGGTGAGATGTTGCCAATGTTCCGGGTATTGACGTTGATGATAGCCCAGGGAAATAGCAGGGGGTGACCAATTGTAGAAGCGTAGGGTTGGTGGATGATTTCCTAATTGGTGTTGCTTGAATAACCAGGCATCAACTCCCATCTGCACACTACCGGCAGCATTTAGTAGGGGGATCAGTCGCCAGGGACTCAAGGAGCACCAAACTCCCCTTGTAGGGCTTCATCATAATCATCGGCAACAGTGGCAACAATGGTAATCAGCCGGGAAATTTCACTGGGAGACAATTCGGCCACCGTGCGTATCGAGATCACAACTACTTGATCTTCAATAATTCCAAATCGGGCTTCCAAGGTGGTGGAGCAATTCAACTCTAACAGATGTCGCAGTAATCGGGGTTCATCCTTGGCTGGCAACTTTAGCACCGTGGCCCAAACTGTGATCCTATCTTCACTGCTACTGCCAGTGAGTTGTACAAATATTTCTACACTACCGTACTTAAATTTCCACAACTGTCCCCGATCAGGGGAATTACTGAACATGCCACTCTGTTCATGTTCTAAGGAGTGGATGACATTTTCGATTACTTCTGTATAGTTAATGCTCGTTGTTTCCGTCATTGGTCCGTCCAGGAATTCGCTGCCAGTGAAGATTGTTTGGTAGTTTGTCATACAGATTTTTTTAATTATATCAGCACTACTTGATCTATCAATACTTTATAACTTCCGGGGAAAGTTATTGATAGCTCCCCAAGTAAAGTAAAGGTTAAAATTTAGTCAGACAATGTTTTGGCATCAAGCAATCGCTCATGAATGTGGAGCAATTCTCTACTTAGCATAATGGGTTGTAAAACTCGCTTCTCAGTAGTGGAAGAACTCTTGGGGTAATCAACCCAAATGCCCTCAGAAACAGAGATATTCCCAAGAATACAACTAAAGTTATATCTCCCTTGATAATCATTCAGTCGTCAGCCAGAGGGCAACCAGCAAAATAATTTTTACATTGAGAAGAGTAGTATATACTCATAGAGATTGGGAACGTATGCCTCTTCATAAATTGGAAGAAGTTCATCCTAACTACCGAGAAACCTTCGGTGGTGATGATGTGAAAAACTTAGATGTATACACATCCAAAGGAGTAGTAATCGGCTCCGTCAGTGATGTTTTAGTCGATGATGATGGAAGGTTTCGATATCTTGTCATTAAGACGAGTTCAGATCTAAACAAGAGAATCTTACTCCCTATTGGTCTTGCGCGAATCAACTACCCAGCTAGACAGGTTGATGTGGATGAACTGAGTCAGCAGCAGATAGAAACTTTACCCGAATACTACGATAACACAACTGTTGATCACGAATATGAGGAAAATGTCCGCAGCATCTTTAGGCCGCTAACGACTAGGGTGATTTTTGAACGGGATAGATACTCATACCAACAGGAACCAGCTTTATTCAGTTTAAATGAGCAATATCATCAAACCTTGAGACTACATGAAGAGCGATTGATTGCCAACAAGCACCGCGTCAAGACTGGAGAAGTAGCTGTTGGGAAGCACATTGAAACTGAAATGGCGCGAGTTGCAATACCTATTCAAAAAGAACGTGTGGTCATTGAAAGAGTTTCACCAACGGCATTAGGAACAATTGTTGATCCTAATGAACTAAAGTTTCAAGAGGGAGAAGTAGCACGCATAGAAGTGTATGAAGAAAAACCAGAAATTCATAAAGAAGCGTTTGTGCGTGAAGAAATCCGAGTCAAGAAAGTAGTATACCGGGATATGGTGGAAGCCCAGGATACGGTTCGCCGAGAGGAATTAGATGTCGATACTTCAGGTAATTTACATCTAAATGATATTGGAGATAAATAATATTTGGAGAAAAAATAGCTAGATGAACAGAAATTATCTGACAGTTAGAGCGACTCTCTAACTGTCGGTTTGCTCAGCAGAATTCTGCAAATAGACTTATAACTTAGGATGTATAAAAATGAGTTAGTTCAGTCATCAGAAAGAGGAAGATGAGGAGAAAAAAAGATAAATTAAGGGGTAGGAGACAAAAAGAAAAGTTCAGAGGGAGATTCTTATGGTTCTTTACAAACTCCAGGATTTTGATCCTAATTACCAAGATACGATTGAAGGTAAAGATATTAAAGGACTTGGTGTTTATACAGAAGGGACAGATCAAAAAATAGGTACTGTATTTGATGTTTTAGTCGATGATGATGGTCATTTCCGGTACTTGGTTATTGACCTAGGTTTCTGGATTTTTGGGAAGAAAGTCTTACTTCCAATAGGCCGATCTAACATTGATCATGATCGCGATCGCGTCTACACCATTGGCTTAACAAGGCAGCAAGCAGAAGATTTACCTGAGTTCAATGAACGCCTAGCCCTAGACCGAGACTATGAGGAACGGGTGCGGGGAATATATCGGAACCCCAATTATCGAACGGAAGCTCTGGAAAGTGCTGCACCTGTGGAAAGCAGAACCCCAGTGGGGACAAGTGCTCCATCTGTGGAAAACAGAACCCCAGTGGGGACAAGTGCTCCATCTGTGGAAAACAGAACCCCAGTGGGGACAAGTGCTCCATCTGTGGAAAACAGAACCCCAGTGGGGACAAGTGCCCCATCTGTGGAAAGCAGAACCCCAGTGGGGACAAGTGCCCCATCTGTGGAAAGCAGAACCCCAGTGGAGACAATTTCCCAGACCACAAATGGCTATGCTTACGAAGATGAGCCGGCTTTATTTGGGTTGAATGAGAAAGACCATCAGACTCTCAGATTGTATGAAGAACGCTTAATTGCTAATAAGCGGCGTCAGAAAGTTGGGGAGGTGGCAATTGGGAAGCACATTGAAACTGAAACTACAAAGGTTGCGGTTCCAGTGGAAAGAGAGCGGGTGGTGATTGAACGTGTGAAACCTAAAGATGCAGGTAGGGTTGTCTCCTCCAGCGAAGCCAGCTTTGGAGGGGGAGAAGTGGCACGCCTAGAAATCTATGAAGAAACCCCGGAAATTAGCAAAGAAGCAGTTTTGCGGGAAGAAGTCAGAGTGAAAAAAGTAGTGGACCAAGATACAGTGGAGAGTCAAGAAACTCTGCGTCGGGAAGAGTTAGATGTGAATGCACCCGGACAACGGATTGAAGAACGCTAAGTACTTGAACAGAATTAATTAGACAAACTCTCTTGCTGGAATCCCAGTCTAGATAAGACTAGATATTAGTTTGTAAATATTTCTGTTCGGTTACTTAACCCAATCAAGTACAGGTGGAGTTTTTCCTAGAGCTTTGCCTGTACTTATATAGGGTCTGCTGAAAAACTCTCCTATTGCGAATCTAGATACCACACAGTGCAAAAAATGGGAGATGCGGAAGTTGATCCCCAAATCAACCCCACAATTTTCTAGGGAAATGCAAGGATTTTAAGTCTCTAAATGCCATACTCTTGCACCTATTTGGACTAAAAACGATTGAACCCCTTATTTAGACTAGGTTCTATCTTTATTCATCTGCCCCTATATAATCACACTATGGAAGAAGAAAAAATTATTCGCCTACTGGAAGAACGGTTATTGATTGATCATCAGCGGCGCCGAATAGGGGAAGTAATTGTTCGCAAAAAAATTGAGACTCGGATGGTACAAGTACCAATCCGCTATGAGAAATTAATCGTAGAGCAAGTTAGCCCAAAACACGAACAACTGGCAGAAATTGATTTAGGTCAACGTGACATTTCCAGTGTGGAGTTAACTGATGGGGTCGGAAGTTGTAATGGTAGTTTAACGGTGAGTGGTGTATTTAGCTCACCGAAAATTGCCAGTTTACTTTTAAATGGCATCGCTTTAGAGGGTAACCACAGCTGTCAACTGATCCAGGTGACGGTCATGGTAACAGATGAGTCACAACAGCAAAAGTATCAAGAATGGTTCGACCGCTGTGCTGATAGTCATCGTTAAATTCTCCATCATTCATCAATTTGCCAAGAATCCTTATTCAATTCCTCATCCAAAATTTTCTTAGGGCGCACAATTACAATAATTTTTCCCAGCAGGGGGACTTCTGTTGCTGTTTCAAACCACTGAAAGTCTAAGTCTCCAGCTTTATCTACTACAAAGTAGCTAGAGTCATCCCACTCCCTTTGAGCGCGATCTACAACTACTAAGACAGCATCGGGCTGATTTTGTGACTGGTTAGGAAAGCGATCCCTTTTGGTGACAATCACCACAGGGTCTTCCGCTGCCAATAGTACCCGCCAACCTGGTAAAGCTACCCAAGCTTGGTCTCCGGCGAATTTGACTAGGCCAAATGGTTTAATTTCCGTAATTAGGGGTACAGCTTTCAATTCGGCTGCTGTCAATGGTAGCTCCCCTACTACTGGCAAGATCCGGGGTAGATCTTCCTCTGACTCGAGACGATAAAAGGGCAAAATTGGCGCTAGACGCTGGGGGACAATGGTAAAATCAGTAAGTAGTTGTTCGATTTTTTGCCTAGCTGTTGCGGTGTGGGCAAAGCGTAACCCTTTGGCAATCAAGCGCGATCGCTCTTGCAAATCAGAGTTTTGCCGTGCTAGTTTCCAGGCCTGATAGGCGACTGCGTCTCCTGGATGGGTGGAAAATCCCTCTGGTGAGGTGGAAAAATAGGAGAAATCTCTAATGGCCTTGGCTAGCTCCCGCGCTTCTCTCACATCTAGCTTGTGCTGGCAGGCTATCTCCGCCGCCGCCGCTCGTTCTTCTTGGGTAAGCAGGCGTAGTTCATATAATACATCACTTCCCCTGATTCCGTAGTGCGATCGCACTGCCTCCGATGCCCCAAATTTTTCTAAAGAATTGTAAACTTGGGAGCCAACAATCACTTGATTTTGTTGAACTGGTTCAAACCCAGTGGCCTCAAAAATCTCTTGGGGGTTGTAACCAGCTTTTTGCAGTTGGGCGATGGCTACTCCCCATTCCACCCAGTTGCCTTGCTTTTGCCTGAGTTTGAGCAGCAACTCTGGTACCGGATCATGGGAATTTTCAGTGTTCGGTGGCAGGTCAGTCATAATCTGGGGTAGGTATGAGATATAATTAGGAGTTGAGCGTCAAATCTTCTCCTCAGTGTGGCACAATTCACCCTAACGGTTGGCCTTTATTTTTAATTTAATATCCACATAGAATTATACTAGTACCAGTTGGCATAAATAACCAGACTATACAAAACCCCTCTTAAGTTATTTAGTCCCCTACGATATGGTCTATCTGTTTACGCCGAACTGTACTAGTGATGCTAAAAATTGAGGAAAGTGCCTCTATCAAAAATCTAAAATTTTTATATGGACCATCCTAATCTAAATTTTAATCAAATCCGCCATCGATTAATGACTCTCGAAAAACCGAAAAAACTCAAAATCCTGGTAGTTGACGATGAGCCAGATAACCTCGATCTGCTCTATCGTACCTTTCGCCGAGACTTTAACGTTCTCAAGGCTAACAGTGGAATCAACGCCTTAGAAGTGTTAGCAAATGAAGGAGAAGTGGCAGTCATCATCTCCGATCAAAGGATGCCAGAAATGAAAGGAACTGAATTTCTGAGTAAGACCGTGCCTCAGTTTCCCGATACAGTTAGGATAATTCTCACTGGATTTACAGATATTGAGGATTTGGTAGAGGCAATTAACTCCGGACAGGTCTATAAATACATCACCAAACCTTGGGACCCCGGAGAGATGAAGGCAGTAGTACAAAGAGCAGCAGAAACCTACGACTTACTCAAGCAACGAACAGAAGAACTGCGCCGTGCAAACGCCCAAATGGCACTACTGACAGTGTTAGTAGAGGTCACCCAAGCTGCCTCCAACCAAGAAGAAACTCTTACCCCCATTGCTAAAGCTTTCAGTGAAACCTTTAGTGCTGATGGGTGTATATTGCAACTGATCGAAGAAAATATTCTAGTTGGGACTCAAGGCAGTCACAGTGACAGTGGTACCATAGAAAACTGGCTAGCCCAAGACCCTATGGCTAAACAAGCCATCGCCACCGGCGAAATCCAAATTTCCTTAAATATCTCTAAAGATACCAAACTAGATGGTGTGAACCACTACCAAGATACGGGAGTACAAGCACACTTAATCATCCCCATTACCTATCAGCAGAAAGTTTTGGGCGCATTATCCCTACAGTGGAAACAACCCCGGACATTGCGGGAAGATGAACTCAAGCTGATTCACCTATCAGCCCAACTAGTAGCGATTACTCTTGCCAGTAGTGAGAAAATCAATCCTTAAAAATGTCTGAAGAAATCCGAGCTATTTTTAACCGGATCGCCCCCGTGTATGACCAGTTAAACGATTGGTTAAGTCTGGGACAGCACCGGATCTGGAAAGAAATGTCCCTAAAGTGGAGTGCAGCAAAACTAGGAGACACCTGTTTAGACCTGTGTTGCGGTAGTGGTGACTTAGCCTTAGGTCTAGCAAGGCGTGTAGGTGTGAAAGGAAAAGTTTTTGGAGTAGACTTCTCCACCAACCAGCTAGAAATTGCCAAAGCACGTGCTCAAAAACAGTACCCCAATAGGACCATAGCTTGGGTAGAAGCAGATGTACTAGATCTACCCTTTGGCGATAACCAATTTGATGCAGCTACAATGGGGTATGGTCTCAGGAACGTTACGGATATTCCCCACAGTCTCCAAGAGATACACCGTGTCCTCAAACCTGATGCTAAAGCGGCAATTTTAGATTTTCATCGACCAAGTAACGGACAGTTACGGGCTTTTCAACAGTGGTATTTGGACCATTTGGTTGTGCCATTAGCAACTAGCTTAGGGCTAAAAGCAGAATATGCTTACATCAACCCTAGCTTAGATCGGTTTCCCACTGGCAGAGAACAAGTGGAGTTAGCCCGTCAAGCTGGTTTCGCCTCTGCCACTCACTATCCCATAGCCAGCGGTATGATGGGAGTATTAGTAGTTAGGAAATAGGCAATTGGGGAGAAGGAACTAGGGATTTTGGATTTTGTAAAGCAGCCTGGTAATGGGGTTCTAGGGCGGTCTTGGGGGTTTCCCCCATGAGCAACTGGCGTGGTTTCCCCCATGAGCGACTGCTGTACCATCCAGGTAATTTTACTATCACGTTGCGTCTCGTACTCCTACAGTGAAGCAAGCTACACACAGGATCTCGAAGAGATAGAGATAGAGAAGGAGATAACCGTGGGGAATTTTAGATTAGTGGACAACAGATCAATCTCTCCCTGCTCCCTGCCCCCTGCTCCCTGCTCCCTGCCCCCTGCTCCCTGCTCCCTGCCCCCTGCCCCCTGCTCCCTGCCCCCTGCTCCCTGCTCCCTGCTCCCTGCTCCCTGCCACCTGCCACCTGCCCCTCCTCCCCTCATAACCCGTGGATTGGTCTAATCTTTGGCTTTATATATCCCCCCCAGTTCTGGGCGGAATCATTGGCTATTTCACCAACGATATAGCCATAAAGATGCTGTTTCGTCCCTACAAGGCAATTTATATCGCTGGACGAATAGTGCCCTTTACCCCTGGGTTGATCCCTCGCAACCAGGAACGGTTAGCAAAGAATATTTCCAAGACAATTATGGACTCGCTGCTAACACCAGAGGAATTGCAAAATCTGGCGCGGCGTTTATTGGAAACAGAGCGAGTACAAGGAGCAATTATCTGGTTACTGCAGTTAGCACTTGAACAAATTAAAGCTGATAAAGATCGGAAAAGTGCCAAAATTGTTGCGGGCATTTTGCGAGATTTATTAGGGGAGTCGTTACCCCGTCTGCTCAAGGTTCTAGCCCGCCGAGAAGACTTTTTAGAAGCACAGATCAATCAGATTTTTGACCAAGTATTACTGGAATTTCAACTGAGTGAAGAACAAGCTACACGGCTTGCAGACTGGTTGCTACAAGTAGTATTAGCACCAGATGCCTTACGGCAGGCGATCATTGATTTTCTCACCGATAGCACCATTCAAATTATCGATGAAAGCTTTCGCGAAAAATCCAGTGGCACTTACTGGGTAGTAGCAAATCTGTTTGGCTTGCGGAATACGCTCACTAGGCTGCGGACATTTTGCTTAGATGAAAAAGAAGCTACGAATAATCGGTTACAAGAATTGAGCCAAGACTTGCAAATGCGCCTGCGGCTGCAAAAAATCCTCCAAAATATATCCTTGCAAAATTTGCCCATGGGGACAGTGCGCCAACTGCGAAAAACTACCCGTGAAAGTGTCCGTCATTATGTCCAAACCAGTGGTAGTGATTTTCTCCAAGGATTAACCGATTCTGTTGACTGGGAAAATATTTCTGTATTGCTTTTAGACCGTTTGAGTACTTCACCTGTAGTCAGTGCTTCCTTGGAAGTAGTGAGCCAGGAGTTAGCTTTAATTTTAGAACGGTATTTGGAAAAGGATTTAGAAGCGATAGTGGAGCAAGTGATCCCAATTTTATCCATAGAGCAGGTGATTATTGACAAGGTGAAATCAACGTCACCTGCCGATTTAGAAGCTGCAATTGAGGGAATTGTTAGAAATGAATTGCAGGCGATCGTTTTTCTCGGTGGGATTTTGGGGTTGCTTGTAGGGTTATTTCAGACGGGATTTTTGTTGTTCAATCAATCTCGATTTTAGGAATCTACCGTAATTGGACATTCTGACTTTTCCCGTTAAGTCCAAAAACCCCTGCACAGACAGAGGTAGTTCTTGCTGGAGCCACGATCAAAGGGAGTAAGGGGATAAAACTGATGTACAGATTGGGAGATGGAATGAATAATTAAGAGAATGCTTAGTTTTGTAATCAAAGCTGTCAACACTGACACGACAATCTCTATTTAGCTAAAAATGAACCGTTGAGCAACCAGAGGAGTCTTACTCGCTGTTGAAACAACGGAGAAACTTATGTTAAAGAATTTGACATCAAGCAGTGTGATGATAGGGATCATATATGTGAGCATGACGATGGCAAGCTTCCCTACCATTGCAGCTGTTCACGGCGTTAACTTTATAGTGAGATCGGCGCTAAACACACAGTATTGTCTGGATGCCAGTCTTGACAAAAAAGAAGAAGGGCGTGAGGTTTACATCTATAAATGTCATGGTCGTGAGAATCAACGCTGGACTTTTACTGATGGTGCCGATAATGCTAGTGCAGTTGTTGGTCTGTTTGGCTTGTGTCTCGACATTCGCGGTCATTCTGTGAGAGACAATACTCCTGTGCAACTCTGGCGTTGCCACTATGGTGCAAACCAACAATTTAAAGTCACTTCCACGGGACAAATCCGTGAAGTCCAATCAGGTAAGTGCCTCACCATATCGAAACCCGGCGATCGCCAACCAGTTTTTATCGACGACTGCAATAGCAGCAAAAACGAGCGTTGGGTGGTTAGTCGCTAAAAAAATGGGGATGGGGGATTCTCTCCCATCTCTAACTGGGGAGAAATGTTGTAGTTCTTCGGTATATTTTATGCTAAGTTAACAGGCTAATGGGAAAGAATGGGGAACTCTTAACAGGGAAAAGATTTTAATTTTCGAGTTTTGGTTCTTACGTATGTTTTATGGTAAAAAAGTAGAATTAAAAAGATTCTTAGCGGGTGACAAGGTAACTCTAAGCTATACGGGCCAAAAGTTTGAGAAAATGATGAGGACAAAAAATAAGGAGCATTTTTGTGGCTCCCATTTAACAGATATGTTAAATATATTTCCTCCATCTTACCAAAAAACCCTGCGTGCCCATCTCAATGAGAGCCAGTATCTGACGTTACAGCTTCTGTTGTTATTGCTACAGATTCAGTCAATTTTGGATTTTAGATTTTGGATTGGAAGAGGGATTAATCGTTTAAACATTTCTCCTTCTGCCTAATCTCCTGTTATTCTTCCTTAATCCAATTATATACTTATTACTGTATATCACTTTAAACTACGTAAGCTTGATTAGCAATCGCCCTTCTATGAAAAACTTTTTGGTTATGTAGAATACCTAATTATCCTAACCTGCCAGTATCTTAACTTAAGTTGTCTAGATCAAGAGCAAAGATCAGTCCTGTAGAAAAAACCTAAAAATCCTCATCATCCGCAAAAAATTCTGCATCTTCATCTGAGGATCGTCCCCGTACCCAGTCAGCCAGTCCCCAAAGGGATTGCATCAGTGCCATCCCTATCAGCCCCATTGCTACACTCAAAGCCAACATTAAGCCAAAGGGAATTTGAATCGATTTAAAAACAAAAAATCTCAAAGATACAGGTGTAGCATTTTGAACAGAAATTAAAGCGATCGCCACTACCCAAACCGCGACAATTCCTGTTATGAGTAAATTAATTACACTTTTGATCAACATTAGGGACTTCCAGAAATTAAATTATCCCAATTTATGGACTCAACACGACTGTTACTCCCTCTACTCCCCTGGGAATTCGATATTTTTTTAGTTGGAAGTCCCTTATTTATATATCCCCCTCTCCTGTGAAGGAGAGGGTTGGGGAGAGTTTCTCAACTATTCTAAGTTAGCTATCATTTCCTCCATTTCCTGGGCAATTTGATCGAGTTTGGCAGGGGAATTAGTTTCTAAGTAAACACGTACCAAGGGTTCGGTTCCAGAAGGACGTAGTAACACCCAGCTACCCTCTGCTAAATAGAGTTTAACCCCGTCTTTACGGCCCACTTCCTGCACTTTGATCCCAGCTACTTCTGCAGGGGGATTTTTGGTAAAGGAGTTAATAACAGCTGCTTTGTGCCCTTCTGTTAGATGTAAATCTAGGCGCTTATTATACAGCGGTCCATCAGCTTCGGCGATAGCTTCTTGCACCAGTTGACTTAAAGGTTTACCTTCGTAGGCAATTGCCTCTGCCACCAGCATATCGGCTAACACCCCATCCTTTTCGGGAATATGCCCAATCACACTCAAGCCACCTGATTCTTCTCCCCCAATCAGGACGGCAGTTTCTCGCATCTTCTCCCCAATATATTTAAAGCCCACTGGTGTCTCGTAAATTGGCAGTCCATGTTTGGCGGCGAAGTTATCTAGGAGGTGGGTTGTAGCCACAGTTCGGACAATTGCCCCACTCTTACCGCGATTCTTCAGTAAATGACGTGCCAATACCAATAGTACCGTATTGGGTGTGAGAACATTTCCCTGTTCGTCCACAATCCCAAAGCGATCGCTGTCCCCATCTGTTGCCAAGCCTAGGTCCGCGTGATCGGCTTTTACTGCTTCCACCAACCCAACTAACTCCTCCCCCTTGGGTTCTGGCATCCCACCACCAAACAACACGTCCCGCCAAGTATGGAAACTTTCTAACTGACAGCCACTATGTAGCAAAACTTCATCCAAATAGCCCCGAGAGGTAGAATAAAGGGCATCATACTTCACCTTTAAATTAGCACTCTTGATTCTTTCTACATCTAGTAAAGTGTAGATGAATTGCAAATAATCTGGCTTTGGATCAAAAATAGAAATTGTACCTGATGGCTTACCACTGGGTAATTCATCCGATGCAGTTTCGATGTTTGCCACAATAGTATCAGTGATTTCTGGAGTGGCAGGTCCGGCATAGTCTGGGATATATTTAATCCCACAGTAAGGTGCTGGATTATGGCTAGCGGTAAACATTAACGCCCCAGATGAATTCAGGTGACGGGCATTGTAAGCAATTACTGGCGTGGGGCAATCCCGATCAGTAATTTTGATTGTCCAACCCAAATCTGCCAGGACATTGGCAGATGTACGGGCAAACTCATCCGCCAAAAAGCGAGTATCGTAAGCGATCAGTACTGGTCTATCTTTACTATAGGCAGTTTCCAGGTAGCTAGCTATTGCTCTAGTTACTTTCCGCACATTAGGGAAAGTAAAATCATCGGCAATAATGCCTCGCCAGCCATCAGTGCCAAATTTTATCTTGCTGGAATTGCTAAGGTTACTCATATTTGCCACCCTTTCCCGTCCATCAACTTTACTATTAGGAAGCTTCCCGCAAAGCGTGCGTAGCCGCAAGTATCCCCAGCGTAATTTTCTGCCACTATCTCTGAGCGATGTCAACACCTGATCGACCTTTTGTAAGTTACCACCTTTGGTCTCTAGTCTCCCCAGCCACAGGACAAGAAAATTGGCATTGCCAAATGCGACGGGGATTTATTAAAGCGCGTCAGCATGAACCTCGAGTCAAAGCTTTGCTAGGACATGCCACAGCACCCCAAAGAATTGGTATTCTGGCGCAAAAAGGTGTGTATGAGTTCCACCATCATCGTCATCTGTTAAATCAGTCAGATGGTGTAGAAAGGGTTGCCCAATTGATAGAGTTAAGCAACTCCAGCTCCCAAGTCAAGCACCGGGTGCTACAAATTTTGCAAAAATACCATCATGAACCTTTACTGTTAGGTAAAAGCATTGTCCAGTTAACTCCGGGTGATGAGGGATTTCCCAGACCAATAGTCATAGAACACGAAGATTATTGCTTTCGTTTATACGCAGCTATGGACTGCGTATTCATTGAGTCTGATAGCACTTTACATATTTTAGATTTCAAAACTGGTAGAGCCGCCTTTGACCGTCGCCAAGCATTAGTCTACTTACTAGCTGCTAGTTATCTTTATCCTGGAAGGACGGCTGTGGCTTCTTTTTATAATCTAGAAGTTTGTAAGAAATCAGAATTGATTACCATCAATAATCATGAATTAGCATCCTTAAAATTTGAGTTAGCTAATATTGCCCACAAGCATCAACAGGACTTGCAAAGGTATCAAGCTGAAACCAGGAACTTTAGTCAGATATTTCCGCCCAATCCTGGATCTCATTGCCGATTCTGCCCATTTAGTTCAATCTGTGATTTTTCTCTAGCTAACCCTCCCCGGTAAACTAATTCGCGTATGGTTTAAAGAAAGATAAATCTAGATTCCCAAAGTGGATAGTTAGGGCAACATTCAATTGTTCTAGGACTTTTACTAACCATTGAATGCAACTGGCAGTAGAAGATTCATAGTGGTGAAATAAAATTGACAACCGTTTCTCTAGATAAGGCTTAACCTTACGGCAAATTAGGATGAGTTTCAGTAATAACCCAATGGTCATGACTGTACCTTGATGAGTAATTAAATCTAAAAAGATAAAGTGCTGGGGTGACAGATGGCTATTGACAACTAAAAAGTTGAGTAGCTGACTACAAGTTCTGACAATTAAGAATTCATCTAATTTTTGATCATCAGCGTAGGGTAGTATATTTTGGATCTGCTTGTACAACCGCTGATTAAATTGCTTCTTACCATACTCCCTATCTATAGAGGATACAAGGTATTCATATAACTCATGTTTAAAAGCCCGGTAATTCGTCACCTGACTGCTGTATATGACAAATTGTTGGGCTAAATCTTTGTACGTATAGTGGCCCTCAACTTTGCAGATAAATTGCTTCAGTGTAGTATTTAGTTCACTATCGCTCAACAGCGTAGGATTACTCACAGGACGAAGAATTCGGTTAGCCTCTAAGATCGAAGCTCTTTGAATGGTCTGAGTTTGCCGTACTTTATAAGTCACATATTGAGACAAATCAATCTCAAATTTTCTTTGTACCTGTGCTTGAATGTGCTTTACTGTCTGCTTTTGCTCAAAGGTTGATTCCTCACCCATTAAGTAGTGCTCATAGAGGTAAGGATAACGCCGGATAAAACTCTTGAGAGGTTGATTACTTCTGCTGCTATCCAGTGAAGGATTTGGGGACATTACCTCGGCAAACCGACATAATATTATGTACTGTTCACTTTTAGTAAACAACTTCACTAGTTCGCGCAACCGCCTGATTTCTTTATAACGGTAACGGACTGTTTTTGGCTTAGAAGGTGATAACTCAAATAAGCTAATTAGGTCAGGAATGGCATCATGCATCAGGGGCTTCAGGTGCCAGTGGTTAATTATAATATGGCAACAACGGTTAAGAAAAAAATTAAATTCTTCGGTGGCATTCTTCGAGGCTGTAATCTTATCTAAAATTAACAGGATTCCTGACTCTGGATAACCTGCGCCCTCAACAAATAAAGCTCGACAGCGATTAATCATCTGGTCAGGAGTTTCTACCCGTACCAGGTGGAGGAAATGCTCATATATCTGTTGTTCTTCAGGTGACGGGCAATGGGGGCTAGAGCCACCACTTACGGACCCACTTAGCTGTCGAACAGCCGGGTTCTGTAACCAGGTTTTTTCTGAGTTGGTATCAATCTGTTTACTCACTTTTCTACCGTTTGCAAAATGTTTTAGCGGTTTGATCTAGAAGTCAAGGATGATATTTCCTTAAACTTACCAATCTTTTGACCCAAGAGCAGTGATCAAAACCACATCCTCATAGCAGCTTAACCCAGTTGGTATTAAGCTAGCCTGCCGAAAACTACGGTATTTTGTGAAATTTGTGTAAATCTTACCTTAATTTCAGTAATTCTTCTAGTGGTTTCTATAGACGAACTAACTCCTAAGGCTCAAGGGAGACAGTCTTTGAGAATGTTTCCCTTGATTAATTACCAATCCTTAATTGCCAATTCCCAACTCAAAACGGTGCTAATTCTTTAAGAATGGTGAAGCGAATATGATTGATTGCCAAATCGCCAATGGGTATATCTTCCTTGGTAAGCCTGATACCGTTACTTGTCAAGGTTTCAAAGGGTATACCTTTACCAATTTCGATGTGATACCAGCATAGTCCCATAAAGAAGCGGGTAGGATAGGGTCCAGCATCCCCCGTATCATCCGGATTTGATTCCATTGGTAACCACCCAAAATTGGGAATATAGAACTCCAGCCAAACATGATTAAAATCAGGTTGCAAGGGGACTCCCTGCTGTTCACCGTATGGGGGACACTTGTACCTGCCCACAGTACGACAGGGAATCCCATTTAAGCGGCAAAGAGCTAGTAGGACGCCGACATATTCACCGCAGGAGCCGACACCCCGTTCTAAAACTATATCTGGGGAGTCGATATAGGGTTTAATACCGTAGGACAACTCATCATAGACGTAATTGCGGATACTATACATTTTCCGTAACATATTCGTCTCCGAACCGATCGCCTCCCGGGCAGCACGGATAACTATGGCTGTATCCATAGCTAAGTCGTCATCGTCTACTAGATAGCGAATTTGGAAGTCGGCGTTGAGATTCTGGGGTTCTTCTACGTCCTTGGGTGTGATGCGGTACTTAATCCCTCGGACTTCTAGGATGGCTTTCCAGCCAAATATGTGCCTTTCCCCTGGGGTGAGGGCATCAAATTTAAATACAGCTACCCTTTGGCCATCAATGATTTCCTCTGTGAAGGGTAAACCGATAGGTTCCACGTGTTGTAGCTTTTGGCGTTCGGTTTCTGAAGGGAGGGCGATTCGCCATTCAACATTTGGTAGGTATACCTCATCTAAGGGTGCAATTTCCTCTACGTAGGACATTTCGATGAGATAGCCATTGGAGAGGGCGTAGTGTTTATTGGGTTCGTAATGATAATCTAGGTGGTGGATAAAAGTCCGATCCCGGTAGGTGAGTTCATGATTTGGGTCAGCGTTGGGGTTATCCCGAATGTAGGGCTCCTCGACTGCGTAGGCAACGTAAATAGTTTCTTGGTCTGAATTGGCATTTTTGTATACTGCTATACCTGTCGGTGAGTCAAAGGGGGTGAGGACACTGAACTGAACTTCTCCCGTTCCTCGATCCATGGAGTAGACAGTTTGTTCAAGGCGATCGCAAATCCATAGGGTTTCTTGACTCACGGCTAAATTTTCCACCCCAACACCAGGGGCATAGAATCTAGTAATTTCTTTGCGGGTGTTGCGGTCGAAGATCAGAATGTAGCCTAGCTTTTGGCAACTGACGTAAACTGTTGATTCCCAAACAGCAACGCCGTTAGCCGGATAAGGTAGGGTAACGAAATGCTCCAGCCCCAAGGTGCTGAGTTTAGATAAATAAACACTATTGCCGCGTGTCAACCACAGGGTATCTTCCCACACTGCTAAACCAGTGACTTGGCAGAATTCTCGAACTTGATGCGGATTGAGGACTTTACTGCTATCTGAGGCGGGATCAATCTCCAGGAGATATCCTTTGGTGGTATCAATGGCAAGGAGTTTATCGTCAATGAAAGCAATACCATAGAGGGCGGCGGCAGTGATCGGTCTAATTGTCTTGTACCCAAGCATCTGGCTAACGGTCAAACTGGGGAGTGCAAAACTCATATTAAGCATATTAATTCAATGGTTTAGCACGCAAGAGAGTTAATTGTGGCATATCTTCACATTGCCTAATTTTATGTACCTGAAAAATCTACACCTTCGACAATTTCGTAACTACCAAGACCAAAAGGTCAAGTTTACTGCTGCCAAAACCATTTTGGTAGGCAATAATGCTCAAGGCAAGTCTAATTTGTTGGAGGCGGTAGAATTGCTGGCAACACTAAGATCACACCGAATGGCGAGGGATCGCGATCTCGTTCGGGAGGGGAAACCCACAGCGCAAATAAACGCCTCTCTGGAGCGACAATCCAGTTTCAGTGACTTGACTTTAACTTTACGCCGTCAAGGCCGTCGTAGTGTCGCTCTAAATGGGGAGAATGTCCGCCGCCAAATGGATTTTCTCGGTGTCCTCAATGCTGTACAATTCTCGAGTCTGGATTTAGATTTAGTGCGTGGTAGCCCTGAGGTTCGTCGCCACTGGTTAGATACACTCTTAATCCAACTTGAACCAATTTATGCTCATATTTTACAGCAGTATCGTCAGGTGTTACGCCAACGTAATGCTTTTTTGAAAAACTATGGAGAAAATTTGTCTGACAAGTCCGTCCAATCTGAACTTGCGGCTTGGGATGGCCAGTTAGCTACCTTAGGAACTAGGGTAATTAGGAGACGCGATCGCGCTATCCAAAGACTAGCCCCCATTGCCGCTGACTGGCACGCTAGTATCAGCGGCCGTCAGGAAAATCTCCAAATCAAGTATGCGCCTAATATCCCGTGGTCCCAGAATAATTTAGAAGAGGTGCAATCGGTTTTTTTCGCCAAACTTCAACAACGATACGGTGGTCAACTGCACCAGCATACTACCCTAGTTGGTCCACACCGCGATGAAGTAGAGTTAATGATCAACTGTGTGCCAGCCCGTCAATATGGTTCCCAAGGGCAACAGCGAACACTAGTTTTAGCTTTAAAATTAGCAGAATTGCAACTCATTGAAGAAGTTGTCAGAGAGTCCCCACTACTATTGCTGGATGATGTCCTAGCCGAACTTGATCCATTCCGGCAAAATCAACTATTAGAGACTATCCAAGACCGTTTTCAGACATTGATTACTACCACTCACCTGAGTTCCTTTGACTCCATGTGGTTGAATTCCTCCCAAATTCTGTTTGTGAAGGCAGGGGAAATATCTACATAACTTTGAGGATAATGGTCAAGGAGTTCAAACAAGAGCATTTAGAATTATTTCATCAGGGATTGGTAATTTCCCTCTCCCTGTGCCCCTTTCCCCTTGACAAATAACTAATTGAGTGGACAAACTCTACTGGCTTGACCAAATTCAACAGCAAGACCATGCCAAAGTAGGTAATAAGGCGTTTTTGTTAAGCAGAATCATTCAACGGGGCTACCCAGTGGTGCCTGGTTTTGTAGTTTCTGCAGAAGTTTTACACCAATTCTGGGAAAATCTCCGCAGTTCAGAGTCACTGATTGCTGATCTACCCCATTCTTTATTACACCTAGATGTAGCTGATTGGCGGCAACTGCAGCAAGTGGCTAGCCGCTTGCGTCAGGAAATGATTGGTGGCAAATTACTACCGGAGTCGGTGAGTACAATTTTTCAAGCAGCTAAGGAATGGCAAACTAGTTGCCTAGTCTTTCGTCCCACCTTGACCGTACTAAATCATAGCCAAGGGATGGGGAATATATCAGGGCTGTTGGAGTCAGTATTTTGTCCCTATGATGAGGATAGAATCACCCTAGCTTTAAAAGGCACCTGGAGCCAGTTATTTCGAGCCAGAAGTCTACTGTATTGGCAGCATCTGGGAATTAACCTGGGAAAAATTAATTTTGGTGTGTTGGTGCAACCGGTAGAGAATGCTATCGCTTCCGGATTACTCAATGCTAATGCCTCAGTGTGGGAGATTGAAGCTAGTTGGGGGTTGGGGGTAGCAATTACTAACGGGGAGGTACAGCCAGATATTTACTACATCCAACCAGAAACTGGGACTGTCATCGAGCGGCAATTGGGAAATAAGATTGTAGCTTATCGGGTTGATGAGCGACCTAACAGCAATTGTCTACTACCCTATATCCTTGAGGAATCCCAACAAAAACAGTACGCTCTACCAGAAGAATTTCTCCAACAATTAATTGTTTTAGGAAACCAACTAGTGAGTGAACTGGGCGAAACTTTAACTATGAAATGGACCATCACCGAAAAAAATTCTGTTCCTCAGCTATTCCTTACCCAAGTTAGTACTCCCCAGTCCGTAACTCCTAACTCGCCTTTAATTAAGGGATTAGGAGCATCCAGGGGACGGACCATAGCCAATGCTTATGTAATTACTAGTCCCCAACAAAAGCCAGAACAACTACCCAATGGAGTGATTTTAGTTGTACCAGTGGTGACTCCGGATTGGTTGCCGTTATTGAAACAAGTTTCTGGGGTTGTTACGGAACAAGGGGGACTAACCAGTCATGCAGCAATTCTGTCTAGGGAGTTATCTATTCCCGCCGTTGTAGGGGCCACAAATGCCACAACACTAATTCAACCCGGTGAAAAATTGCTCCTCGACGGCGAACAGGGAGAAGTTTATCAGATTAAGGATGACAATAGCCGGAGAAAAGAGGAGAGCCGTGAGTCTCCCATCCCACTACCTATTCCTCCCCCATATCCCATTGCCACCCAGCTGCTGGTGAATCTCAGCCAGCCTAGCTTAACTGAGCAGGTGCAAAGTTTTCCGGTGGATGGGGTAGGGCTATTACGCTCAGAATTAATGGTTCTCAATATCTTAGAGGGGCAACACCCCCTGAATTGGCTCTCAAGTGGACGAGGATCGGAATTATTGGGGCGATGGTCTGAGCAGATTAGCCAGTTTGCTCGGGCCTTTGCCCCTAGACCGATTTTTTATCGGTCTCTAGATTGGCGACCCCAAGATTTACCATCTTTGAGTGCCGTGCCTCAATCAATATTAGGTGAACGGGGGACTTTAAGTTATATCCAAAATGGGGACGTGTTTGAATTAGAACTCAAAGCCTTGGCAGTTGTACAGGCATCAGGTTACACCAATATCCACCTGCTATTACCTTTTGTGCGAACTGTGGAAGAATTCGTTTTTTGCCGTCGCCAAGTTGAACAAGCAGGGTTGACCCAGGTGTCCCAATTTCAGTTATGGATCATGGCGGAAGTACCCAGTGTGCTTATTCTACTCCCAGAATATATCAAGGCAGGTGTAGCCGGGATTTCTATTGGTACCAATGACCTGACTCAACTATTGTTGGGAGTGGATAGGGAAAAAGGACAATTAGCTCCAAGATTGGATGAACGACATCCAGCAGTCATGGGAGCGATCGCTCAACTAATTAAGATGGCTAAAGATGGGGGTATTCCTTGTTCGATATGTGGTCAAGCGCCAGCTTTGTATCCAGAAATTATTGACCAATTAGTGGAGTGGGGGATTACTTCTATTTCCGTGGAACCAGAGGCTTTAGCTAGAACCTATCAAGCCATTGCTAGGGCGGAGCAGAGGTTAATTTTAGCAGCAGCCCGACGACAGATGAATTAGCACACCGCAACATTAGATTTGCGTTGGGCATAGAACCGTTTGCCTCATTATTGAAACCCTTATTTAGAATAGTTTATAGCATTATTCAGCAGACCCTACTTACTCCCCCTAATCTAAAATCTAAAATTGTTTGATTGGTTAACTATAGAGACTCTGGATACGTTGATACCCGAACGAGTTCACCTCAATAATGCTAGGGTAGTGAAAAAACTCCCCAAGCAATTGACCAGCTAACACAGTATTGGAATTAGCGACTCCAGTGCCAATAGGTGATGTAAATTAGAGCAGCTATTTGTATGGGGAGAAGGGTAATTAGGCTTTTACAAAAATAGTTGATTTCCCAGCTAGACATAGTGGGAAAATACCATATCCCTAGCAAGACCAAGATGAGGAAATTCAGCCCTTGAAATTTGAAGATTTGCATTGTCGAGGAGGGGGAGGAACAATATTGAATATCTAGAACCAGCCTTGTTTATGTGCAAAGTAAGTGTTAACAAATTCTTCATGTGTCTTATTTAAATATATCATCCCTTCAATTAAACCTACTAGTTGCATAATCAGTAAGGTAACACCGTAGGTAAGATAACCTCCTACTATGGAAATTACTAGCATAATGAAACCTTCTGAGGTATAACCTAGAACAAATTTATGTAGCCCAAAACCCCCAAGAATAATGCCACAGTACCCAGCGAGAAGTTGTTTAGTACCATGAGAGGGGTTGAGATTGGTCATATTAGCTGTTACTCCTTAATAGTTATATGTTTTCATAGTTATGTAAATAGGTAAAGCCAAGTTGCCACTATTCTGGACACTTGAAAACTATCAACTAGTCGTGGTTAGAGGAACGCTACTTCGGGATTGGGTGCAAAATTTGGCAGGAGTCAAAAGCTCATATCCTAATTTTTCCTTTGATTACCACTGCCCAGTCCCTTTTCCTCTGCTAATAACTTTTATATTGTTAGTAAGTTGAGCGATATTTATGTTGAGAAAAATTAACTCTAATTATTCCCAGAGATTCCTATGCTCTAATCTTTAGTACAACTCTGGAAGTACTATATCCGGACTGTTTTAAATCTAGAGTTACTAGTTGACAGAAAACTCCCTTTACTCCTAAATACTTACATAAGTCTACGTTATCTATGGAAATAGAAGCACATTATCTAATCTCTGGCAATTGTAGATTTTATGTACTAATTACTCCCAGTGCCTAGGATAAATAAACTCAGTAATGTGCCACCATTCCAGAGGCTGTGGAGGAGCATACAAGCTAGGAGATTACGTGATCGCGTGTAAACTACCCCTAAAACTATCCCCAATGCAGTGAGGGGTAAAATTTCCGATAAGCTAAGGTGAGCAAGAGCGAACAGCAAGCTACTAACTATGATTGCTCCCCACACGGGTAGGTAGCGAGTTAGGGAGGGTAGTAGAAAGCCTCGAAATAGGAGTTCTTCAAAAAATGGGGCACCGATGCTGGCTGTGAAGAAAAATATCCCCAGTGCTATACCATCTTGGCTTTCTAGTGCTAGTTGTAACAATGGATTGCTTCCCCCTTGCCCTTGCCAAAGTTGCTGATTAATCAACGACACTACTACTACTATTGGTAGAGCAGCGCAGTAACCTCCTAGTCCCCACAAGAACCACTTTCCTTGGAATCGGAGACGAAACCATAGTTCTGGTAGCGGAAGAAACCGTTTGATGGAGTAGTAAAGTACTGTTAGTGTGCCTATTGCCAGTAGGGAATAATTAACTAAGACGGAGAACGCTTGAACCCTGACATTGTCAGAGGAGTGGGGAATAGGGAGGAATAGGAATAGTAGAGGGACTAGCAATTCCGTCGCAATTTTCCCTGCCCAGAAGAAGCCAAAGACGAAGACTTGTAAAATTATCTCCCCATCCCAAGGAGTTAACCAAGGCAAATCTTCATTTTGAGCCAGTAGGGCAGTTTTCCCCTTGACTAAACGCTGACCAATCAAGGTAATCAGGAGTAGTACACCAATGAACGCTGACAGGGTAGGGACAACACCAATGATAGCTAATTTCCAAATGGCTTTGGTAGCTGCTTGTTGTTGGGCAGCTTCAACATCAGCTAGAGCTTGCTGACGCTGCTGGAGTTGATATAGTTGAATCAAAGAGGTGGAGCGAAACCAACTATCCAGGTTTTTTTGAATTAGTTGCTGGGTGTTGGGTAAGATACGTGGTGGACTACTCCAGAGGCCGCTAAGGACTGCTGCTGTTTGCTCTAGGGTGGAACTGGGATTGTGTAATTTACTCCAAGTTGTGCGGGCTGTTTCTGTCTGTCCTTGCTCTGCTTGGATAATTCCTAGACGCAGGTCTAATTCATCTAATAATTTTTCTAGTTGCGGAAGTGATGCCTGTGAATCTGGTCCGGGGGAGTTTTTAGCTTTGTCGATATTCTTTTGTACCGATTGACGGACTTCTTGGTATTGCTGGATGGCATTTTCCAGGGGATTTTCCCCAGTAATCGCTGCTTGAATTGGCTGGAGATTCTGATTGTTGCTATCTTCTGGTTGCCACGCTTGTGCTTGCAGGACAATATTAGTTTGGTACAGTTGCAGACGACTTTGAACTTGAGGTTCCTGCAAACTGCTAAATAAGGACACACCGGATGAGGCGATCGCTATCAGCGTCAACACAATTAAAAGCAACCGCTTGATTGTCATTTGAATAACCACCCTTGGAAATTATCGCTAGAAATAGTCGGAGTTGCGGGCAGACGGGGACTGATTTTTCTCCTACTTCTAGGAAAATCTGAGGGCAGGCAATGTTTCTCACTCAATGCCATTGCTTTGGCTCCCCTTCCCTTTGACCATATTAACCTTGAATTATTTTTTGAAATTGTGGTTCCCTACCAATTTCATCAAAATCGATGTCTGTTGCCGCTTCTTCCTTATATTTAGGGTTAAGTTGAATTGCTGTTTGCAAATTTTCCACAGCTAGATCTGCTTGCCTTTGAAGTGCGTAACAAACTGCCTTATTATAATAGGCACTAGCATATTCTGGCTGAATTGCCAATGCTTGATCAAAACTGGTAATCGCTTCCTCGTCTTGTCCTAGTCGCACTAAGGTATAACCTCTTTTATCCCAGACTTTGGCGGAATTGGGTATGAATTTTAGGGACTGGTCAAAACTCGCCATTGCTTCTTCATATTGTTCCAATTCTATGAGGGAAAGGCCACGATTTAACCAGGCAACTCCATCATCAGGTTTGATTTTTATAGCTTGATCAAAACAAGTGAAAGCTTCTTGGTGCCGACGTAAATTGCCGAAGGCTACACCACGATCACACCAAGCTTGATGATAATTGGGATCAATTTTGATTGCTTGGTTATAAGATGATATTGCTTCTTTGTAGCGTTTTAATCTGCCGAGAACTATGCCACGCTTGCACCAGGCTACAGGATCCTTAGGACTCATTACCACTACTTTCTCGTAAGCGGTCAGGGCTTGTTCATAGCGTTGTTCTGAGAACAAAGTATCTGCTTCCTGGATAATATTCTCATCAATACTTGTTACAGGTGTAATCTCAGCTATTTCTTGCAGGATTAAATCTTTCCGTTGTTGAGCATCTGCCTGTAATTCAGAAAGTTGAAAGACAAAATCAGTTTCTAATTTTTCTAACTTCTGCAGAATCAGCCGCTTTTGCTGTTGAGCCTGCTTTTGCAATTCGGAGAATTGGGAGGTAAATTCCGCACCTGATTTTTCTAAACCTTGAATTATTAACTCTTGGTGCTGTTGCACTTCTACCTGCAAGTTCAAAAGTTGGGATAAAAATTCTAACTTGGATTTCCTCAATTCTTCAATGACTTGCTGTTGTTGGCTGAGGGTATTAGCCTGGAGTTCTGATATTTGAGTTCTAAAGAGATGAGATAATCCATCTAAATTTCCCAGGGCAATATTAGCTTGCTTTTGGGCATCATTTTGGAATTCTGAATATAACTTAACTAAATCCTCAAGTGTCTGCTGCTTTTGCTGTTGAGTATCTGTATGGAACTGGATCTGGGACTTCTCGATATTGGCAATAGCTAGATCCTTTTGTTTTTCAGCATCTACTTGGAATTCAGCTAATTTTCGGGCAAATTCAGCTTCCAATTGTTGGAATTTTTCTAGAGTTATATCCTGTTGTTGTTCAGTAGATTGCTGCAATTGGGACACTAAATTTCTGGTATTTTGTTGAGCATTGTTAATGGTTGCTAAAAATTGTTTTTCTGATTGATTTAACTCATGTTTGAGCAAAGCTATACTTTCTTCCTCACTCTGAATCTTTTGACGCAGTGTGAATGATGCTTGTGCTAATTCATCGGTGATACTTTTAGCATCTTCAATCAGATTTTCGGCTTCTTGCTTGACAACTGTAAGCTGATGTTGAAGATTTTCTACCCCTTGTAGCTGTTTCATAGCTGCCTCGATAATTTCCCGAATGGCTGCTCGTCGTAACAGCCAAAATAGGGCGATGGACAGAACTGGGAATATACTCAAAATTGTTAGCCAAAGTTTCAGCCAAACATGACTGAGATTAGACTTAACTTGCTGTTGAGGTATTTGTGCCAATTTTTCCCGTTCTTGAGGGGAGGATAAGGGGACAGCTTGGCCAAGGACAATTCTAGCGGATAGTAGTAAGGGTGAACAAGCGAGTACGCTATTCACTGCCAAAGCAAAGATAATTGGATTTTTGCTTTTCATATATCCCTATCCGTTGATCAAGTACCTCTCTCCAATCTATAACAGATAATGTAGGGAATTATGACAAGAACTGATTCTATTCCTGGGAAATTCAGCCCATAAAAAAATGACCCCTGTTGCCAGAGGTCGTATTCATCAAATGAGTGAGATCAAACAAAGTAACGGTTAAAGATTAACCATTGATAGCTGGAGCTTCAACTGCTGCTAAGTCGAGGGGGAAGTTGTGAGCGTTGCGCTCGTGCATTACTTCCATCCCTAAGTTGGCGCGGTTGATTATGTCTGCCCAGGTGTTGATAACGCGACCTTGGGAGTCAATGATGGATTGGTTAAAGTTGAATCCATTCAGGTTGAACGCCATGGTGCTGATGCCCAATGCGGTGAACCAGATGCCTACTACTGGCCATGCAGCCAAGAAGAAGTGCAGTGAACGGCTGTTGTTGAAGGAAGCGTATTGGAAGATCAGACGACCGAAGTAGCCATGGGCAGCCACGATGTTGTAGGTCTCTTCTTCTTGTCCGAACTTATAGCCGTAGTTTTGGGATTCGTTTTCAGTTGTTTCCCGAACTAAGGCGGAGGTTACCAAGGAACCGTGCATTGCACTGAACAGTGAACCACCGAACACACCAGCTACACCCAACATGTGGAAGGGGTGCATCAGGATGTTGTGCTCTGCTTGGAACACGATCATGAAGTTGAAGGTGCCGGAGATTCCTAGAGGCATCCCGTCGGAGAATGAACCTTGTCCGATGGGGTAAATCAGGAATACTGCTGCTGCTGATGCTAGAGGTGCAGAGTATGCTACACAGATCCAGGGGCGCATTCCTAAGCGGTAGGATAGTTCCCACTGCCGTCCTAAGTAGCATGCACAACCAATCAAGAAGTGGAAAATTACTAATTGGTAAGGACCACCGTTGTACAACCACTCATCTAAGGATGCTGCTTCCCAAATTGGGTAGAAGTGTAAGCCGATAGCGTTAGAAGAAGGAACAACTGCACCAGAGATGATGTTGTTTCCGTAGATTAAGGAACCTGCTACTGGTTCACGGATACCGTCGATGTCTACTGGAGGTGCAGCGATGAATGCGATGATGAAGCAGGTAGTAGCAGCCAGGAGGGTGGGGATCATGAGTACGCCAAACCAGCCAATGTATAGGCGGTTTTCCGTGCTTGTGATCCACTCACAGAACCGCTCCCATACGTTAGCGCTTGAGCGCTGCTGTAAGGTTGTTGTCATTTTTTTATGAGTGCGTCTTGGGAATGAATTAGGTAAGTTTGCTTACCTAGTTACTACCTTAGAGGATTTATCACGAGATGTAAAGTACTTTAAGGAAAAGATTTATTTAATAATTTGATAAGTTTTACTTATTAAATTAGGGAACTATTAGATTTGGTGGCTAGAATTTGGGTGTTGATTTTTTCTCACCTGTCTCTCTTTTCCCATTACTCCCTTCCCCCAATAACCCGCCATAAGTAAGGTAGTCGGGTAGGAAGGAGATGTTGCAACCTCCGAAACCCCGCTTGAAACTGTACATGAGACTTTCGCACTAGGCTGGTGGTGCTCCCCATAGACACAGATTTGAACGTAGATAGATTT
>Ga0209208_10001744_pt1 | contig 31022 bp, 6 predicted proteins | sample S1TSphfallax_3_FD_187694 | JGI IMG/M metagenome (GOLD analysis project Ga0209208, IMG submission 187694) | Host-associated microbial communities from peat moss isolated from Minnesota, USA - S1T2_Fd - Sphagnum fallax MG (SPAdes) (version 2) | ecosystem: Host-associated > Plants > Peat moss >...
GTGGGTTGTGTGCAGGCCCGTGTGAGTGAATAAGCTTGTCAATTCTTCCTAGTCCCATCCCGGAGCTCCAACACGCCCCTCTACCCCTCCAAGTGTTGTGAGCTAGGGAGCGCATCCCGACTCCTCCTTCTTCCGCTGTCTTTCACTTGGACTCACATTTGAGTCCTTCAAGGAGTTGGGAGTGCGTCACGAAGGCTACCAAAATTCAATTGCCTCATCTAGTTGCATTGCCTTACGAAGGAAACTAAGGCAATCAAAGGAGTTTCACATTATGGCCTTGCCATTTACATTTTAGAATATCTTAAGGCTAAACATGAATGATGGAAATTCAAATATTTCAACATGCAAAAATATAATCTTAAAAAATCCTCTAAAAGGAACCAAAATCCTTCAAGATATTATAATTTTATAACTAATATCCAGATCCAACATTGGATTTTTTGACCATTAAAAAAAAAAGTTCCAACATAAGCCAAAATATCATCTTTCAAAAATCCTCATATAAAGAGAAACCTATTACTTAGGGGCCAAAATCCCTTAAGCTACTATAATGAATCTAAACACTATTTCCTTGCCTGGCCAAACAACACAAAACACAAGTAATGTTGAAGAACCTTGTTTGCAAGGTATTAACTTTTAAGTTAGTTCACTCAAGATAACTGGAAATTTGTTTTCGAAAACTAAAATATTTTTCAAGATTGTTAATTTGGGTTGTTTGGTTTGTGCAATACCAATTTCAGCACAATATTTTTTATAAAGGTGAACTTCAAAAACCTTTTTTTTTGTGGAATTTACATATGAAGAATATACAAATTCCTATGTATAGAATGTTGGGCCACTAACAATCATTTGTTTATGATTAATAATTAAATGAAAAATTCAATAGCATGGAATTTTATTTTTTAAAATTTGAATTTGAATAAATCGTAATGGGGTCAGGTGGTCTGCTTGGGCAAGTTCACACAAGTTTTGTAGTTCTAATCTACCAATTTGAAGGTCGGTCGAAACCCCACATTTCAGGATGAATTGGGGTATTTGTTAGTTTGCATTCCCAACTCTTAGGCATGTATGTAATTAAGCTAAATAGTTGGTACAAACTCGATGGAATGGTGTCCTGCAAGTGGGAAATTGAAACTTCATGTGCACTTGGGTGATCAAAACATGGTGGATGGAACATATGTGGGCAAGTTCTTAAAGCCCATCCACCTTTGGGGCTAGATGGATTTAGACATATGCAACACATAATGCCATCATATGTGAAGTGTTGTGGCATTGGCCATAGAGTTGACAATCAACTTCGTTTTGAAGGGTGGACCATTGGGTGTTGTATTGCCAATCCAAACTTGCTTCTTGGACCCGATCTATGCTTGGGTTGCCATCAGGATGCCATGGGTACTCATTAGGAAAGAAAAGGTCCACCTTTAGCCATGATGTTAGTTGGAACTCCCGAAACTAGTTTGAGCATCCATATTCACCAATGGTCTTGAGTTCATTGGCAATTCGGGCTTTTCAAGAGGTAGACACAAGGGATGCCAACATTATTTGTTGGTATTCCTTTTCTAATATGGCATTTCAATCCAACACCGTTCAATGTAGTCTTTCATTAATGTGCCATTTTTCTGCAAGATCTTCCATGAATTGGACCTATGACTAATGTAAGGATTGTAATTCATTGTAAACTTGTTGGGTGTATTGGTGTTCATGGTACTCATAACCATAGTAGTGACATACTCTCAATTCGATTCAAACATACGCGTATTATACGTTTTTTTGGGCTTTTTAAAAAATACTTGAAAATACTTGATACAAAGGCCAATTTTCAAGCCTTTGTATTTTTATAATGTTTTTCTAAAAATACTTGAAAATACCTCTTTTTGAGCACCTTCGAAAAATACTTGTATTTCGTATGTCACTACTATGCTCATAACGCCTATACTTCAATTCCAATTCCTCTAACTTCGATTGCTTAGTTTTGTCACAAGAATTTTCCCTTGTCAATTGAAAGGTGTGAGTGTTCACAAATTCATGATTAACCTAGAGATTCAGCTTTGTAGGACATCCACTTCTCAAGCATGCATGTTTTTCAAGTTTTGGATTTTTGCCATATGTGTCGTTTCAAGTCTTCGAATAGATGCAAGTGTGAGCTTTTCAATGGCATCTTGGGCTAGCAACATGATCATATCAATTGCAGGCTACAATGTTGAAAACACTTCCCTCTTTGCTTTGGGTGGCGACACAAGATCTACTCTTTGTGAGGCAAGCTTAAGCCGTCCCCTTTGCAAAGTGCCCCTACAGCTCTCCTCACCCTTCCACTTGTGTTAGGTGTGGGTTGTCTAATTTGTTGCAACAACTCAATCCTGTGGGGACTGATTGCTTGCCCATGGATTTCAATTTCCATTCCCTGGTGTTCAAGAGGAAGACCATGTGGGATATGCCTCACCCTTGGAAAGCTTTTCACTAGCCTCGTATTTGGAATTGTTGTCTAATCCACATCTCTTTAAAGGATGACCTTAACATACACCATTTGGCACAACCACAAGTGAGCTTCATTATTTGGAAAACGTGTGGGTTGGCCATGGAAAAAATCCCAAACATTTGCCATTCTGGGCTTTAAGCCTAGACGATGGCACATGAACCAAGAGGTTGCATTGTATGTGGTCATTGGTGTTAGCCTAAAAATAGGCCAATGTTGATCAATGTAGGTCCAAGTCACATATTGCTTGGCCTTGGTATATGTCCAAGGTTTGAAGACTCCTTCCCAACCTTGCTTTGCTAATAATTATTCATTATTTAACACATCCATGTTGATTGTGTGTCGAATGCCCTTCCTTTTTTTACTTATTTGATGGTCATCCTTAGGTTTCTCATCCCTGGACATATTTCTTAGAGCATCTTCTTTGTCCTTGGACATATGTTCTAAAACTGAACTAATTTAAAAACTAAACAAAAATGTTTGATCTACCTTGTTTACAAGCTTATGCACTTTCAAAATAAGTGCAACCTATCAAACATAATTAGGGAGTAGAATAATTGGGAGATGCACTAAAGGCTTAAAATATACAAGAACCATATAATCAGACTTGAGGGAGTTGAATAATTTATTTATGGAGTGATTTGTTACTAAAAACCATATGCAACAAATAAATTCCCCCTCAAGTTACCCTTCCTTATAAGTGTAAAGTGTGGTTGTAATGACAACCAAAGATTGAACAACATGAAGAAAGGTGGGAAATGTGGGACCTGTAGCTTCTTTATATGGACCAAAGGTCGCATCACCACAAAAGGTGCAACTTATACTTTTCAGTGATCGAAGGGAAATTCAATTGCTCCTAGTTCATGTTTAGTAAGTCACAACTGATTTTCAATTGTAAACCCTTGTCCACATGACGACCAACATTAATTGCGCATTGGATAGGATCTAGCAATCGAAATCGTTCGTCAATTGGAGAGGGTCCATGATCGAAATTTGGATAGGGTCCAATGTATGGCAACCAAAATCTGGATAGGGTCCAATGTATGGCAACTGAAATTTGGACAAGGTCCAATGTATGGTAACCAAAATTTGGGCAGGGTCTAATGTATGGCAACCAAAATTCAATCACATTATAGACTAGACAAATATTTGGTCATAATTTGGACAGGGGATGTGTCTAACTTGTGATTGAACTTCTGTAGTTTCGATTGCTTGTTGGACCATTCCCTTGTCCAACTTGCAATCAAACTTCTTCAGTTTTGGTTGCTTATTGGACCATTCCCTTGTCTAACTTATGATGAAACTTCTCCAATTTTGGTCGCTTGTTAGACTGGTCCCTTGTCCAACTTACAATTATACTTTTCCAGTTTTAGTCACTTATTGGACCAATCCCTTGTCTAGTGTGCAATCAAATTTCTCTAGTTTTAGTCACAAGTTGGATAGGGGGTGATTTATCCAACTTGCAGGGGAAGGTCTCCATTTTCGATCACTAGTTAAACATGGGGTGACCTTTTTAGATTGTGATCGAATTTGTGCATTTTTAGTCGCAATTTGGACAAGGGGTGACTTGTCCAAACGAATATAGTTTGTCAATATTTGCCACGTGGCAAATGATCCCAATGTGTGTCAATTAGGATGTTATTAAATATGTGGTCATTAAATACAAACAAAAAACACATTAAATATAAGTTAAATAGTAGTAGTAAAAATGGTTGCAAAATTTTTAACTGCATCAACATCAACTTGTGTGTTGAAATTGATGGAGAAACCAAAATGTTTGGACTGACATTGACAAGATAACCGACAAAAAAATGGGACATCATGTTGGTTTTGACAACCTTGATTTATAGTATGAATTGATGAGCATTAGTCAAGTATGTAGCCTTAGATGTTGAAATATGTGACATGAAAAAACAATGCCTTTTTAGAACTAGAGTTCCAAATATTAAAAGGGTCAACTTATGTTAATGAAATTGCAAGGAACCAAAGTCTAACAATTGAAGGTAAAGGAAGAAACACTATTACAATTCAAGGTTTTTCAAAAGGTTGAAGTTGACTAATAAGTCATTTTTTACAAGTGGCCATGTATGTTTTGATTACAAGCATGGGGCTTGAATGACATGTGTATTTTTTATTGGTAAACTTGACTAAATTGACATATTTGATTATATGTCAAATTAAACATCTAGTCAAGATGGACAATGGTGTTTTTGTCAAATGGGAGATCTTTTGTTACCTAATTGGTCAAGATAATTACTAATTAAGCTAGACAATAGCCTAGGCCTACCTACATACCAACTTAATCACTTACATACCTACCCACCTACCATGTTATAAACCTATTTACTTACCTACTTCATATTTCCCACCTACCATCCTACTTACCTACCTTTTACTTCCCACCTACCATCTTACATCTTTACTTACCTACTTGCTTATTGCAAGTACCTACCTACCTACCTACTACCTACCTATTTCTTACATCTTTACATATCCACCTATTTCGTACTTCCCACCTACCATTCAAAATCCCTACCTACCTAGCTACCTAGCTCCTATGGATTACAAGCTACCTACTTACCTACCTTTCTACTTACCAAGCATCATGTAATCCACCTATTAATTATTTAACTTTCTTACTTACATAACTAATGATGTGAAATTAAAAACTTAACAAGATTTGTCAAGTTTGGAAGGTGTAGTCTATTGGTAAGAATTTGGTTTATCATTGGGGAGGTGAGGGTTCAATTCTTAATATTTGTAACCTATATACATGCTTAAAGGGTTAAGGTAGGTAAGTTAGGTTAAGTTAGGAAGGTTACATGGATTAGGTTAAGTTAGGTAAACTAGGCTAAGCTATGCTATGTTAGGTTAGGCTACCACCTACATGTTGAGAATTCAAGTTCAATTAGTTAGGTTTCACTAATTATTGGAGTAGGAAAGTAACTAGGTTACTTTCACAAGGTTGGATTACTTTCTTTACTTATATTAGTTTGGTTATTTGTGGTTTGGTCTTTTAGTTAAATACCTTGGTGTTGATAGTTTGGTTCTCTTTTCTTCATTGCACAAGTTTGTGTATTTCATGTGATAAGAACCTTGAGGAGTTCTTGATGTTATGTTTTGTGTTATGAGCATCATATTTTAGTTTCTTTTCAATAAAGATTTATGTTTGCACTTGAGTAGATCTCTTATTTGTTAACACTACCTACCTAACTTTTTACAACCTACCTACAAAAAAAAATTGGATAACAATTCAATAGAAAGTTGGGTAAAAATTTGATAAATCAAATGGTCCATTATTCAACTCAGTCAAAATGACCAATCAAATGACAAATAATATGCTAGTAAAAAAGACCGCCCTAGTCACATAAGACAAGTCCAAATCGACTTGTTTAGATTGATAGGATGGTCTTTTTGACATTTATCCAAATGGGGTCTTTCTTGACTAGGTTTTCTAATCAAAATAATATGTTTTTGTAATAGTGAGATTTGTAACTTTGTATTCTAGTGGGGAGATAAAAAACTCAAATATTCTACACTTGCTTCTAGTTTTACCAAGAACATGTAAATTGTCTATGGGTTCTATAATAGAACAATTGGGTATGTTATTGTTTTTTATAACATTAAGTGTTCAATTTTGAAGAAAATAAGAAATTGTGGGCCTTTTTAATTGAAATAACACAAGTGACCCTTACATATAAGGTCTTTATAAAGGATTCATGCATGGTTATTTCATTATGTACAATAGAATTTCCAATTAACACATCCATGTTGTTGAACATAAAATACTAGGTAATTAATGTAAACCATCACAATCCACTTAACAATTTCGATCCACAAAGCAATTTAGTTACAAGCCTTACCACTTATGCCCACATGTGGAAAGATATATCAATATTGCATGGAAAGCAAATGACACAAATAAAAGGTTAATCAAAATGAGAAATGGGTTGCATAAGTTCTTGAACTCATTGACAATGAAATTTTTGTGATACAAAATATTCAATTTAAAATTATAAAAAATGTAACCACAAATTTTTTTGTGCAATATTTCACCAAAATGAAAAAAAATTTTGGGGTTGACCCCTACAAGGATTGTTTTGGAAATTTTGAAAAACCTTTGCCAAAGAAATAAGGTTTTTGGATTGGGTTCACCAAATGTAAAGTGCTTATTCTTGCATGTCACCAAACAACATGTTTACAATTTTTCTTTATTGTACTACTTATCTTATACCCAAATCTAACTAAATCCTCCTATGGATGGTTGCTAGCCTACCTGTGAAAGTGAAAAAATAAATTTAATGTAATTAGTCTTTTGTTACTTAATCTTATATTCAAATGGCTTGTTCAATTCTTTGAAAATGACATAATCATGAACAATAATAATATACAAAATTTCATTATTTATAATTGCATAATGTGACTTTTTTGAAGTCATAAAAATTAAAGAAAGTTTTTTTGTACACTTCTAAATTTATGGATTTAAAAATATTTTTGTTAATAACAAATCTTGTTTTACCAGATCAATTTGATTAGTTCATTCATTATTTTCTAACCAAAACATAAAAGAGATAATTATGGGTCATGATTCTATGTTTACACCTTAATGAAACATATGTTCATACTATAATAAATGAATCTAAAGTGAAAAAAAAAAAAAAAACATATTTATTGGACACAATTTAGAAACCAATGGTTATGGTTGAATTTTAATCTTGAAATAATGTGTTTAATTATTAAAAATACAAAATTATTGATTATATAATATTAATGACTAGTTATGATGAATTATTTATTATTCAATAATTACGATTATTGATTAATTAATTAATTATTTTTAATTAATTAATTAATTAATTAATTAATTGATGGATCAATTAGTTATGGTTATTAATTAACATTTGATTCATCAGTAATTAATTAATTAAATAAAATATTGAAATATTGAGTATTAACTATTAATTATTAAATATCAACTCATTATTATATTAAACCTTGTAAGTGCCTATTAGGTGTAATATGCCTAACCTAACTTAGTTATGAACTTAAGTTAAAAATGTACCATAGGCCAAACAAACTTATATCACAAATTTAATATGTGACAAATTAATTTTAAAAAAATTGCAAAGTTCGTTCATTCATAGGTTTGTACATTTTACACACAAATATTAATCATTTGACATTCATAAGTTGATGGTACAAATCTAATGGTTGAAAAATATTATAGTTTGGATATTTTTGAACAAATTGCCAACACTAATGGACTACTGAAAGAACTTATGGGCTCCCACCATTGAAGATGACATTTGATATACTTAATGTTCATTTGGTATCTTCTAAAATCTATAATTTTTTTAACACAAATCCATGTTTAAGTCTAAGCATGATTGGGGTACCACATTTGAACCTTAAGGACTCATTCCAAAGATTCCCAAATTCACCTTTTTCTTCACTTTTTCCATGACATGTTTTACATTTCACCTTTTTTTCTTATGTCAAATGAAATAATTTTGTTCCAAATTTTATATAAGCCTTTAAAGTATCTATTTTTTTCACTTATGAAAGTGAGAACAGTAAAATTTATCCAATGTGAGCCATGTTCTCTCAATGGGCCAAAATTCCCCAAAAATTGATTTTTTGAAACATTTTACATTACAATAGGGCATTTGGTTCTTGTCACATTCATACATTTTATACACATTAGCACATAAGGTGTGTGTGGTAAAAATCTTGGGCCCAAAAAAATTGTTTGAATATTCCTTATGGGTCCTTGATAGTTTTTTTCTTCTTATGAAACAAAGTCTTGAATTTTTTTCAAAGACTTAGTAGGAATCCTTAAACTTGTTCAAATTTAACATTCTATGCATAGATTAGTACCTTTGTAGTGTATCTATTTATGAATAAAATCAAACTTTCAATATGAATGTGTCATTGAGTTTCAACAACGTGTTTAAGTGAACGGGTCCAGTGAATATAAAATGAGACAGTCCTTTTGGGTACCCCAACCATGTTTTGACGTATTTCTCATTATTGGTTTTTCAGTCCACCAAATATTGAACATTATAGGATTTCAAATTGAAACAAAAGGATTTTCTTTTTAGTTGACATATTAACAAATTTTTAAGATGCCATTTGCACATGGCCAATTTGGCAAAATTGATATTTGTGAGTAAAAATTGACCTAATGATTCAAAAGTTTGTTGCAAATGACCTTTTAATTTGGTGGTGTTAATTGAAAATACCTAAAGTTAGAAAAATAATTTGAAGATTTTGAAAGTTTATTTGAACATGATGAAGTTGTGGACATATGAAATTATGGAAGATTTTTTTTTCTTATATTCTTTTCACTCTTTGTTATTTTTATTCTTTTTTCTCATTTTCATAGTAAAAAAACCATTTTGCTAGAAATAATTGAACTTTGATAACTTATGTGTGATAATTGTTTTTGAAAATCAATTGGTTTTAAATTTGTGAGAACTAGCACTTAGAGAAAGTTGATTGGTTTTTTTCCAAAAAAATTGATAACCTAATTAAATTTAGAAAAAAAACTATGATAAAATTTTGTAGTAATGATTTGGCATCATGTGATTATCCATAATATAATTGCAAATCTAGTTGCAAAATAAAGTTCCACAAAGGCTACATGGGGTCCATGTCATATTCATGTTCATTCATGGTAATGGATGAAAAAATGATTTATAATTGTTTAAGGGTTTGTGATTGCCAATTTAATTTCTATGCCATGTGGTGTCTTTTTTGCCTAATTGTCCGATGATATTTGTTTGTAACAATTAAAGTGTTTTTTAGTTGCAAACTATGTCCATTACAAGTAAGATTTGAACAAACCCATCATTGGGTGTACCAGTAGGAACCACCTTAAATAATGGTTAAAGAACCAAAAATGCCCAGATAATTTTTTTGTGCCCTTTCCTTTAATTGTTTTCACAATTGTAATTTTTTTTTGTCATGTTTATCCATTGCATTCCTTAATATATGGCTTGAATTTTATTTTGGAATTAAAAAATTAAAATTGTTTAAAATTTGTATTCCTAAAATGTGATGCCCTTTCAAGAATCACATTCTTGAATTTTGGAAATTCATAACTAGTTTTTTTTACTAAGTTAATTTTCTAATAAAAAACTAAAAATAGAATGATTTCAAAATTACCTTAAAAAAATTCCCAAGAATATTCCAATTTGTGTTTCAAATTTGTGTTCCTAATCAAAAAGTTCAAGGAAAGGAATTAATGTTATATTCATAACACTTTTCTAAATGCAATGATGAAGAACATGAAAATACAAAATATTTTTAATATTATTGAAAATTCAAAATCTATGGAACCTAATAAATCCCCTCATTATAAAAAAATATGAAAATATCTATTTCAAGGTTTCCAATGATTTTTTAAAGTTCTATGGGTCCAATAAAATCAAGGTGTGATATTACTAGTTGTATCACCCAAGAATGGATTTGCCCATTTAGTCATAAATTGAATTGTTCTTTTCCAAAAAAAATTTATTGACAATTCTATCTCATAAAGGGAATATGTTTGGGTGCCTTTTTTGCCTTGGCTTATTCCCACCGAAGTGGCTATCTTTTATTTTGCCTTGGCATTGGTTGGGAACCCAAGGTTAAGATCTTGACAAACTTTATATTTCAAGGTTGAATTTTTCACCATCCAAATCACATTTTTACATTCCATTGACATTTAGTACATTTGTTTGGTTGAACTTTGTTTCATTCACTATAACCCTGAGATCCAATCTTGATGGTCGAAAACACCCATCTCACAATTACCATGTTAGCTTCCCAAGTTCATGATCCAACTTACTATCACAAAATTATTGACAAACTTTGGCAGCTTTCCACTACACCCAAAATCCCTAGCTACCACACATATACATGGATGCTATCATAACCACATTTCTATACCTTAAAGACATTTCAGATTGTGAAATTCACATTATAGTGGGAAAAAGTTCTCCCAAGTAGGTTTCAACTTGATGTAAAATATGTTATATAATCTGTTTAGAGCACAAATCAATGTCTAGCTATCTATTTTCATTGCATAGTGGCCCCATATCTTGATAAAACACCAAGTAGAATGTTGATGCATAATCATCATCTAAATCAAAGTATCGTGTACTTGCAAAAGGAGCAAAGGAAGTGTCATGGTTGAAACAATTTGTAGAAGAGTTAGTCATATTGTAGATTGAACAACCTATCAAGATTTTGTGCAACAATCTTGAAATCCCATTCATATGGCTAAAAACCCAATTTTTAGAGGAAGGACAAAACATTTTGTGGTTGTGCATGTTACATCATTTGGGATCACATAAAGATTAGGGAAAACATCCTCCTTAGGTACATTGCATGAAAAGACTAAATAAGTAGCTCACATCTTGACCAAACCCTCAAGCTACATGTAGTTTGAGAAGTTGAGGCACATGCTATCTATGCAAGATGACAAACTCTTAATTTTAAATACTACATTTACTAATCAAGATCAAATGTTGTATTCAAAGAGTGATCTTCAAATCTCTAAACCTAGCTAAACATAATATTGTAGGCTCAATTTCTCTTCAATCTTAGGCTCACCCCTAGATTCACTTGGAGTCTTGGAAGACGTCTAATGTTTTGCAATATTGTTCTTGATGGCAAGTTTTTTTTTCAATTTTGGAAATTGCAATAAGCCCCCTATGCTACAAGGGGACAACTACTTTTGGTGTGAGGTGGCCAAGACTATTGTTGTTATTACTAGTGTAACCAATTTTTTAGACTAAAGATGTCCAATGTTGTTATGATTGGTTATAATAATGAATAGGAACTAGTGGGTGGAAACCATTTTTGTTTATGTATTTATATTCAACTGAAAACTTAGCGTAACCTATATGGTGAGATCATTCAACATAATACCTGAATGTTTAAACACGAAGTGGTGACTTGCCACCAAACTAAGGATTTCATATAGGTGGTCCTTGAGAGTCTGTGTGTGTGTGTGTGTGTGTGTGTCTGCTTGGAAAGAAGGTTGGGGGAGCTTCTAACAGGGAATGTAACCCATGTATTCTCTGGTTGATTTATTGTGTTGAGTCCTCACTTATTGAACAGATGTGGATAGTTAGTGATTTGACTCCTTAGATAATTGTGATTTGCTTCCATCACCATACAGAATGTGGTCAGTGCAGTAGTCTTGTAGATGCATGTAATTGATGTCGTCCTTTAAAAACCTAGTGGAAGGATATAAGCAGTTCATATGTATAGTAATAGTCAAAGACTTTAGGAACTGGTATCGCTATACAAGTGGCATGTCCAAGTATCACTTGCCAAGTTCCAGTTTCCTTCTTTCACTACATTGACATAGTATTTGTAGTGTTTGACCCTGCAAGATTTTTTTTTCCCTTTGTCCTATACTTGCTACACTTGTCTTTGCCATACAACTAGATCAATAGTTCACCTGGCAGCTTTCCAAATTCTTATCTGGCAGATTTGATTGTAGATGCAATGTACATTAGTTGTTTGTTTCATTACTTGTAGATGGTTAAAAGAGAAAACCCAAAAATGCAAAAAAGAAAAGGAAAAAAGGAGGAGGAACAATACTGGATCAAATGTTTTTGAAGGTCCTTCAAAGCTACAATTTAGAGGTGCAAGGTTATACAAAATAGTAAGAAAGGAACATAAACAAACTTGGTATCTATTAGCAAGAGAGATTGGCAGCAAATGCCATAAAAGAGAGAAGTGCAGGAAAAACAATTATGCCATCAAATAAAACAAGATTGATGCAGTAAATTTGACCACAGAAGATGGTAATCCCTAGGACCCCAGCTGAAATTTGACTTCAACTATTATACTATTACACTATCTTCCAGATTCATACACCTATCTTTTTGGAAATGCAAGTCAATAGTCCAAATAGTAGCCTGAGCAATGTAATGGCATACATTTTCACCACACATGAACAAATCAACAGATATCCAGAACCATGACAACACACAACACAAAAACTATAAAACCTTTACATATTGAAAACTTTGTGATCATTCTAGAGTTGGCTTGTGGCTTTACTAGATTATTGGGAATAAGGGTTGCACTTCCTCAGAAACTCCTTGAAGGAAGGTATCTCTCTACGCAAGTACAACTCTATGGTAGATCAGTGATCACAAAAAGAGTTATTTGTGCTAACAACTGCTATAGGTCCACCATCTTGAGTAGAGCTTACAACTTTGTACAATTCTGTGTGCAGACAGCACATACAGAAGTGATTCCATTAAACCACAGGATATACTATAAATTTACTTGGAGGTAATTCAGATGGGCAATCAACCAAGATGCCCACTGCTGCAACAATACGGAAGTCATGTTTTAGCTAGCACGTAGAGGACACAATACTTATAGTATAGGGAAGAAGCTCTCACAAATCAGGCTAAATTGAACTTGATTCCTTTTTTTCTCTCACTTTAACTTGAGTTCAAATATATACTAATTGTGAGGCTTCATAGAAACAGAACTGGGAAAAGATAAGACTTAAGGACCCCATCATGACAGGAGTTTATAACCCAATAACCACCTATAAAGTATAATTTTCCTTAAAAAGACCACACTCAGAGGTAACAGACACTCATGAAAATTCTTGATCCTCCTCAGGAATACAGCACTGAGAAAGTTCCACTTTTAGGAATTATAATTCCACCTTCATGTTGCTAACTGGCAAATGACCTGCAAAATCACCAATAGTTGTGAATACCCATTCTTAAAACACTCATTCAGATGCTGATGCACTTATGTCATTCATAGAAAAGGTAATTGGTTCCCTAAAAACCTGACATAATTTTTCTGATGTATTTGGAGGTTCCTTACCAAGCAGAACCTTCATTGCAGATAACAAAGAACACCTTGCCAAGCATAACCTTCATTGTAGATAACAAGGCACACATTACCAAGCATAACCTTCTTGCGCAATTTCAAATTAGGTCAGACTTTCAAGTAGGTGAATGGCAGGTCACATCAGGTATTCTGTTGTTTTTGGGCTTGGGAACTTGGGCTACCACCCTCATTCCCATGCCCTCAAACAACAGAATACCTGATGGACCTGCCATTCACCTATACAAATGTCTCATTACTTTGACCGTATGAAAAGTTCACAAGCTGTTCAGGAAAGCAAGGTTTCTATAAAGATTTTCTAACTTCTGGTTAACTTCTCATTTTGCTAACAATTGACATGACATTCAAGGCCTGGAACTTGAAGCTTACAATTGAAGCCTTGGGACATCAGGGAAGTTGGCCCACATTGCAAAATCCCCATCTGGACTATACTCTGCAAGTCACCATCCCACATAGTTGATCCCTACAAAGACCAACATACAAAGATTAAACACTTTTACAGACAAACTTTTAGTTAGTCCAAGAGATTTCATGTGCATGATGCCTCTGTCACAAAACTGCTTAGAAGATAACTTGAGTGCATAATCATGTCAGCAATGGGTCTGGAACTTTTTGTATGTACTTCAATGACAAAGTATTTGACTGCTCTTATGTGCAGTACAGAGGACATGCTTTGGCGTACCGGAGTTACACCACAATTGCTTCCTGTCTCCATATTGCCATTCAAAGAGCACCTGAAGTCTACAGCATAGGCTCCAATAGTGTCAAGTGCGCCAACAGGTTCTTGCTGCTTTGCATTGTGGCTGATGAATGAGGCATGATCAATAGGGCCTGTAGCTCCAAATGACTGCTGCATCATCTACATAAAGTACTGGACACATCAACTTCTCCTGCCATTGGGATGTGAAAACTTTGTACATTTTTTTTCGGTTGTGATCCCACTTGGTTTTCAAGGTCAACTCCAAAACTAGTTAGTAGTACCAACTATTTCCAACAATGAAAAGATCAACATGGTCCTAGATCAATTGCAGGTCCCAAAAAACAAAAGAGAGAACTTGCAAACATGGAGATTACCTCTTTGGTGCTCATGGTATCAAAGTTGACATCCATTTCAGCAGGCACAGTTGCTAATCTCATTGAAAGATGCTACATAAGTCAAAGTAGAGTTCAAATGATTAGTTCTTGGAGGACAGAACTCTTAAGGACAATTGCTTAAATAAGAGAGAAAATTGCACATGGACTACAAACATGCTACTAAATTCTAACCCACAATGAAGAGAATAAATTAGTTTTGAGGATGCATATATTTGCACCTCAACTTGGCGCTGGAGCGATTGCACATAGTTGATGATCTCATCCAACATCACCGCCTTCCCTGTGACCTGAGGGTTTCAAGAACAGAATTTTGGGGAACATTAGATTCCTGACAAGATTGAAAGGAATTTTATCACATTTAAAGCACATAAAAGATACCAGGTTGCCATTTCCAATTATGAAAGTTCTCAATTCCAGAGTATAAAAAGTTTTACCTTACTACAGCCTGGCACAAGATCTTGCAGATGTTTCATACGCTCACTTATCTTCTCACGACGAATCTGCAAGAAAGAGATCAAATGACCCTTGAAGTCACCAAATGATCAACCCGTGATGATCTCAACAAAAGACGTGTCATCAGATTCAAGCTCAATGCATTCACAAGATTCTCACAGATTCTGGAAGTACTAATTTCAACAATGTTTTGAGAGATTCACTCATGATGTATGAATCATACCCTTTCAGCGAGGCTATGACTGTCAGTAGCTTGGCCTCTTCTGGCACGCACATGGATGTAGTCTTGTTTGCAGAGATCTGCATGAGACGATTTTCCAGTGTTTATTTCCTTTGACCTGCCTTGGCTTGAATCATTGTCAGAGTTGTCAGCAGCATTTTGGCTGCTTCCTTCTGCCTTTGGCTTTTGTACTTCTTCTTTTGTAGTACTCTTCCTTGGGGTACCATCTTCGTTCTTGCACCTCTTGGGTTTTAGAGTGTTGTCATTTTCAAACACCACAGATTCTGGTGGGCACAAGCTGCTGCTTGCGTGACCTCTACAGTCGTCTGCAGGTGCAGTGACCTTCTTCCTCTTTTTCTCAAGAGGCTCATGAGGACCAGCATCGTGCAGTGTAAAACTATTAGTCTCAGACTCCCCAGGGTCGAAACTCTCAAGACCAGCGGCTTCATCAGCAACGCTGTTCTTTCTTGCTCCCTCAATGGCTTCCAGACTCGGAAGAGAACTTCCGTTTCCAGTTGGCTCCTTTTCATCATCCGAAATCATGCGAACCCGCGTAGCTGCTTGTGAGTCTTGTGCTCCAGTGTTCACTCTTGTTGTACCCTCAAGCGAATTCTGAAAGCTAGAAATGCACTCCCCTCCGGCAATCTTGACCAGCCCGACGACAGTCGACGAGGTTGGGGAAAGCTTTCCAACGTTGCTCTCATGACCCTGTTGGCCACCACCTCCTCCGGACCTTGGACTGATAGTCTCGCGATCGTCAGCTGCCAACAAAGCTGGAATGGTCTGTTGTGGAGCTTGGGGATAGTTGGCCGCATTGCTACAAAACGGAGAGAATTTTGCTGCTAATGGAGACGTAAAACCTGGATCTGAGCTGCCGGAGAATTGCGCCAGACTAGAACGCGAGGTCGCTGCAAGGCCAACACCACCTTTCAGTGTGGCAAGGCCTCCAGCGGCTTTGCTCGGATGATCGTTAGTGAGACCTGCAGGTGCATTAGAACACGAGCTACTTCCAAGATTCAGCAACTTCTCCATAGGGTGCCCGGGCCTGTGAGAGATTGAAACACCCATTGAAGAAGAAGGAATAGTACCAGCCTGACTGTTGCTAGTGCCTCCACCCATTCTATCAATAAGCTCCCGAATCATGGCCCCTTCAGTCATATGATGAACTCGATTGCCAGAACTTCGAGGTGGTGCGCGTGCACGGTTGTAGCTGGTCGGCGTCGAAAGTAGAGATGCCATGGAGCCTCCATACTGAGAGCAAGCTTTAGTATCCTCCACCTGTTGTGCCCACTCTCTGCTAGTCTCAACAGAACCCATGTGCTGCAGCAACACGGCACCCGCGTTCCCCTTACAACTGCTCGACAAGCTGCTGTGTTCCTGCACCAAAGCACCGGCTCCTGCAAGGCACTTCACCTTATTCTGCAATATGGGGTGCTGATCGGTAGCTGCTGTGATCAAGTACGAATCCACAGTAGCTGACTGGCCATGACACCAACCAGGATGAGTACCGCCACCGCCGGGCGAGCTGCTGCCAACGGATTGGTGGCTAGAATATGGACTGTTAACAAACGAGTTGTAAAATGATGCCAGAGATGAAGTCGAGTGTGGCGACGAGCTTCGCATATCCCCCGTTCCCGACGCAATTTTGTTGAAATGGCTGGACAGCAACGACATGTCTGGAGAAGCAGACGCCATGGACGCCATGGTAATGTAACTCTGCAACTTCGATTCTGCACTTACAAGTATCTAGACTTCAACCCCGAATAGCGTCGTCACTTTCAACCCTCAAGAGCTTCGCTACTCTGATATGCTGCACGTCGTTCTCGCCTAGCAAGCAGATCAGTTGTCAAAAGCGGATATTTTAGTACTAGGGCGCAACGACCAACTGCATATATCCAACCAAGACCTGTAAACAACAGTTCATACTAATTGTTTTGTCTCAATGCGAGCTCACAATTTTCCTCAAAGCGACCTGCATAAACTGCAGTGTGATCACGATTTTGCTTCACCCAGCAAAAAATCCACGCAATTTCAAGCACTTTGTGTGTGCGCACATACGAAGAGCCGTGAAAGAGACAGATTGCAGGCTTCTCCAGATCTCCTTCTGCCAGCATCTCTTGGAAAGATGAAGAAGAGAAGGATATAAGTCTGGCCGGACTCATGCGTCACTCACTCCTTCTCTACTTCTGCTCACATGGTTGTTTCATGTGTTCATTAATCCCAACTACAACAGCTAGCTCTCTACAGGCTCAGTACAATAGAAGCAGCAGCTGGAACTCGCATGACGGAGAAAAACGATCAGAAGGTTTTAGAGTTTGGAGAAACAGACTACAAACACGGCCCTTGAAGATGTGGATGGAGAACTTAGGCATGGCCAAGTGCCATAACATGAGGGCAAATGTACTGGAAACTGTTGAAACAAAAGCAGGCCACGGGAAGAATCACTCACCGAGTCACCAGGTTGAAACTCTCTAGATCAGAGCCGAGAGTTTTGAGCATAAGCTACTGTCGTGCTCCAAGAGCGCCCCCATCTGGACAAGCCACGATTAACAACAAGATGCAAAGGAGAAGCTTCATCAGTTAATATCAAACACTAGTACTACTCACAACTTCCAAAACGACTTACAGTATACAAATTTCAGGAATTGACTAGTCCACCAGCTCTGAACTGAACCAAACAAAGCAAAAAAAAACTACACTCATAGCTATAATATAATAGAGCATCAATAGAGTTGCTGCACTTGAGGAGTTGCAGGAGTGTGTTTGAAAGCTTTGCCTGCCTGATTAATGGACGTAGAAGAAACATGACAAACTTTGTGTTTGCTGGGGAACACACACACACTGCACGGAACTCGTCCTGTCTCACTACTGCAATTCTTTTTTTTAAACAAGGAGGGTCAGAGGGAACAAAGATCAAGTGGTGACGAGACAGAGATAACATTCAGATAATATAATGGAAGATGAAGTGCTTCCCACTGCTACTTTTTTTTTCCCCCAAGCTCTTTCTCTACAGGGGACCTACAAGCAAACAAACACACCTGCAAAAGACTGAATCGAGAGATGGGGTATGTCATTGTCCTTTCTGTGTGACCCCACTGCATGTCAGCTGGCCACACTTCTGCCCCAATCCATTTGGCTTAACAAAAGGAGGCCAGAGTGAACCAGCACCCACCAGCTGAGCACACTCCTGTTCCACTCTATTCAGCTTAACAAAAGGGGGCCAGAGTGAACCAGTACCCACCAGCGCACCTACTGTGGTTAGTACATAGCTAACCACCATAGTTAGCTAGGCACTAGCCATCCACAAGTAGCTACTATCTACCTACCTAATGGTCATCAAGTGCCTTGCCTTCTTTACTTACCTATGTAGTAACCACTCATATTCACTACCTACTTCCTTAGAGTTTGTCATTGTCCTTTCTGTGTGACCCCACTATGTCAGCTGGGCACACGTCTGCTCCAATCTATTTGGCTTAACAAAAGGGGGCCAGAGTGAACCGTCACCCACAAGCGCACCTACTGTGGTTAGTACATAGCTAACCACCGTAGTTAGCAATGTACTAACAACTAACTATCCACATGTACCTACCTAGTAGTCACCAAGTGCCTTACCTTCTTACTTAACTACATAGTAACCACAGGTATTCACTACCTATGTACTTATTGTACTTACTTTAAAATATAGGTACTTTCCTAGGTAGTGTCAGGCGGAAGTAGGAGGGTCTAGAGAATAGGTTACCAAGGTCCCAATGGATGGTGCACTGACGAGTGCTGTGTCACATAATCCAATGGTACCATCACTTTGGGCACAATCGCATATCAAATCCCTCTTTCATCCATGACACATTTGTTGAGGCATCACCTTGATGGTAGGTGATGTTTTGTGGTAGATGACATACTCTAGGGGTGCTCTTTCACAGGTTTACTCTTGCCACTCGGAGGTGGTTTACAGTTTACACTGACGAGCTTGGGTCATTATGGCTGGGCCACATAGTGTTTCTTTTGTTTTTTTCCCGCTTGCAAAATCTGTTTAAAAGCTTTTGGAAAAACAGCTGGGAAGCTCTAGTGCAATATCCCTTCTAAGTAATAAGTAATACTAGAACCGGGTGACCAAGGAAAAAGCTCTGGATTAATCCAAGGTTCTATAGTGTCAATTCAAAAAATATATAATTACATATAGTTCATACTTTCTTTACAATATTCAAATTTTATAATATACTTGTCTCTCTCTTCTTTTTATTTCCCTCAAATATTTCCATATGATTCTCAATTGTTCATCATTATTAAAGTCAATTGTAATTTGATTTTATTAGATAACATGGACATGAAAAGGCATGTAAATAGGTAGGGGAAAGGAGTGAGGTAGCTAGACTTGGAAGCGATAGTTAATATTTGGAAAAATATTTGAATTAAGAATAATAATAATAACACCATTACATGGATAGCTAGTCTGCTTGAAACCATAGACATGTTACCAGCTACACATCATTTCAGTGTCTTTTGGGTGTTTGTTTCAGTGGATGACATTTAGGGAAGTAAAGGTCTCTTTTTTGTGAAAATTGGGAAAGAGAAAAGAACAATGATTATTAACTTTACAACTATAGGCTGTAGCAGGTTTAGATGAGTCTTAGTAGTTGTATGTAATTTTAACTAGCCTTTGGTCCTGGTAAGAACTGGATTTTGATAGATTAGGCTAGGTTCATTTTGGTTTATTAGTTCATATATACCCATTAGTATGAGAGTGGGTTATGCTATGTTTCTGTGTACCTCCCAAAACCAACTGGAATCACTTTGAAGATTGATAAAAATGGAAATTAAACATTGTGGAATAGGGAATTTGTGGTTACTGAATCAGTGGTGCATTTGGTGTGCACTGCTTTGCCTTCTTCGAGAAAAGGCCTGCTTTTCAAATTTTCCTCTTGAAAAAAAAAACTATTATTCACAATGCAGCTTGTTTATTCCCTGTAATAGTGATCAGGATGAAACCAGGTAAAGGTGTTGTTTGTTTGATTTTGAGGGTAGTCCAAAACATCTAGATAGTTTGAAGAGACACACGGGCTGCACACAAGGTCCGGTCCAGTATTGGCTGGTTCTTCCCATTTTATCCATTTTATCCATAACCTAGAGAGCAAGGTCTTTGTGAAATTTTCTTTTCCTGTGCCACACAGGGTGTCAATCTTTTGAGACCCATGAAGTATGGATTTGTTTGTTGAAGTAAATGCCCTTGGTTATCAATTTTCTTGGTGTTTTCTTTAATAATACCAACATTTACACAAGGATTGAGTTTGAAATACTCAAGACCTGATACCTGACCTAATTCCAAACCTGACAACCATTTAGTGTAATGACAAGGTAGGTATTTGTATGTGAAAGTAGGGTATCCCAAATAAACAAAAATCTTCATTCCCATGCACTTCTCACAATCGCCAACTGAAGCCTACTTATTTCAAGTTGCCAGACAAATGTATTCCAAGTTGAAAGTGGAGCTGAAAGTGGAGTTGAAATTGGAGAAGTGCCACCAAATCAGATCAAAGGTTGTATTCAATTTTTAAATATTCAAGACCCTGTTAGGACAACACATGGAAAGATATAGGTCCATTTTTGGTTTTCATCTGAGGAATGCCCAGCCCATAAGGGTCTTGCTATGTCTCTATAGGTAAGGTCTCAAGTAAGGACTTTGTCTGATTCTTAACCAACTTTAAACCCTACAAGTCCAATACTCCGAACCTTTTTGATGACCAACCATTTTCCCAATAAGCGGCCAACATTGTCCTTTCACAAATCATGCAAGGAAATTGCCACAGACAGTAATATCACTAAACCTTCCTAGACCATATGTTCCATTTGGCTGTGCAAACTAGCAAGAGTTTTGCGTCAAAATTTGGTAGGCTTGCTGTTTGAAGCATGGTGGGCAGTCCGTGTCCCACACTGACATGAGCATGGGTGTAAGTGGACTGCATACAGCCTCCCACTTTGGAGATTGGCAATAAGACGATCGAAACCAGCAACTGTGCAAAAAAAGGTCAACAGTTTCTTGCAAATATGCTTTAGATTCTGAGATAAACAATCCTACTTCTTATATTGGAGCCTGAAATAAGCATTTAAATAGATTAATTGTATGATATGGTTAGAATTCAATGTGGTATGATACTCTGAGAAGGCAAAGCTGAAATTTTGTTTGGTCATAGAAAAAAGAACATTTGATTCAAGTCTTGTTCTTGATGCAATGAGACAACAACACTTAGCTCCTGGCTAGTTTAGAAATCCCCATTAGATGTCATAGAACCATCTGTTGCCACTTGCTACCTAGGCTGGAACAACAACTTACATAAAATAGAAGATTGTCAATTTCTTTGGGTATTGCTCTGGCTCTGAGAATGGGGTTTAGAAGCTATAATAATGGTACTATTGCATCACCCTGTTGTCAATTTTTCATATTTTGGCCACTATGATTTAAAATCGGTAGGTGGCCTTTCTTATTATCTGCAGATGGAGGTTCACAACAAACTCTTTTAGGATCTCGTGTGGGACCATCAAGAAAAACTTGAATTTCCCCTATGCAAACATGAAATGGTTTGTATGACAATGGGAAAATACAATGATCACCCTATTTCACAATGGGAAAATTAGAATAAAAGATTGAAATATTTCCCTGTGTCTTCCCTATGTTTTGTTAATTCAACTTCATGTTGTTAGATGTTTCCATTCCTTTCCCGAGGGGGAAGGCTAGAAAGTTTGTTGTGGTGCTTTTTGACATAAATCATGTTGGCTTGTGCATACTTGATTTTCACAATGAGAATTGTGCTTTTAATGCATCCACAATAGTTGAGGTGCATGATGGTACAACCAGATAAGTAGAGCAATTAAAACATTCCTTGAGTTGTCAATTATGTTTCAACACACTCATGTTTTTATTGCATGTTTCAAACAAGGCAATGGGGTCATTCCATCTCAAATGAAATTTGAATTTCAAGTTTCAAATTTGGGTAGTTTTGCCTCTCAACTATTCACATTGCTTTTGTATCATGCATGACACGGTTTGTTCTTTGTTCTTTGTTCTTTTGTACTTGTTCGTTTTTTCTTGTTATTTGTTCTTTGATTAACTTGTTGAGTTGTTAATTACTAGATGATTTTCTTATTGGGTTGTTTCTTTTTTGTCTAAACATGTTTGTCATGTATTGATTTGATTGTTTGAAGTTCTAGTGTTTTATGTTAGTTTGTTGTTCATTGAATTGTTTTATTGACTCTTTTATCATTTGAATGGTTCAACTTTCTTTTCTTTAATATGTTTGTTGTTGATCCATTGACTTGTTCAATTATTATTGAAATACAATGATGAACATGTTAAATTGTTATGCTTTCAATAATTTGCTGATTTGATTTGTTGCTTGTTGATTTCTTTGATGGTTTTCATTCTTCATCATTCATTTTTCATTTTAGACTATAAATTGTTTCAAATTAGCAATATTGACAATTTATTCTGTTGCAACCTTAGCTTTAGGTTCATCACCAAGGCTGAGGGTAGTAGCCAATGGTAAAACCAAGACATAAGGTGAGCTCAAGACAATGAAAATTGAAAGCCTTTAAAAGTCAAGGGATGCATCCCTATGACTCTTAAAGTCAATTTTCACTTTGGGAATCGTCACTCCTCAAAAGTCTAGAATGTTCAAAAGCCAACTTGAGAGATAAAACCATCTCCAAATTGAATGATGTTTAGCTCTTTGAATGATGTCAACAAGAATTTTTAAATGCAAGGTGCATTTTCAAAAAGGATGTGTTTAAAAGGAATACTATACTTTTTAAAAATAGCACATAATGTCCCAATTTTGGGACTTCCACATGAAAGTCTAAGGGAAAATGATCATTTCAATGCAAATGCTGCAAAAAGTTAGAGAGCATACTATAAAAAAGGTTATGTGTTTTCCCAAAGTTTAAACCATTGTGAATCTTGTGAGTGGGTGCATTAAAACTAGTTCCAAATGCATTAATTGTCCTCTTGTTTGGTTTGTGCAATTTGAGTGACTAAAAAATGTTCATGAAAATTTGCTTCATCTTAGTCTTCCTAGATCTCTTGCAATCCCTTGTCTTAATGCCAAGAAGTATAAAACATGCCCCAAGTTTTACTCTTTTTTTATAATCCACAATCAAAAAATTGTCATCAATAATACCTCTCACTACATTAAAATAGGCATTCATGACTAAAACATTTTGTGAGTATGTGACTATAATCATGTAATCATTGACATGTCCTTTAAGACTATCAAGTTTTAATATTAGGTCTGAGTACATGATTAATGTCCACCACTATAGTTAATTATGTAATGACTACATTAAATTGGGGTCAACCAAAGTAGTCATTTATGTTATTATATTCATTCTATACATCTCTAAATTCTAGAATTATATCAAAAGAAATTAAATAGGTAGATACACAAGTAATTGTAGTTAGGTTGTAGGTAAATAAATTGGTGATAAGTAGGTTGGGGGTTGGTAATACCTACAAGTTATAAGTAGGAAATAGGTAGGCACATTGTAGGTAATTATGTGATAGGAAGGTTCAAAGTTGTTCATAAGTAGGTAGGTAGGTAGGTAGGTTTGTTGGTGGGTGGTAGGTTCAATGTTGGTAATTGATAGGTAGGAAGGCAAGTAAATAGCTAAGCTATAGATAATTAACTAGCTAAGCTAAATGCTACCTACCTACCTAGATTTTATGATCATGAACATTTATTTACCTAATTTAATTTTGGTAGTTAAATAGTTAACTAAATAAGAAGGCTAGATAGGTAGGCAATTACACAAACTAGTTAGATAGCTAAACTACATAGGTAGATTAGAAAAAAAATCATTATAATGTGATGATATAATATATTGTTGAAGATACGGTGGTGAAAGGTTTAGTGTGAAGGTGAAGGGTTCAAGTTTTCATACATATACAATGTATTTATGTGCGTAATTAAGTTAATTAACCTATGCTAAGTTACATAGTCTACCTAGTCTACGTTGTTATACTAGACTAAATAGGTGGGTAGATTAAGTTAAGTTTGAATTTTTAATTTATTTATTATGAAATAAACTAAAAGCAACCACATGACATTTTAACATTATTAGATAACATGGTTTTAATGCAACTTTTATGACTAAAATTTCAATCACAATGAACATTGGACAAAAGTTTCCATAGTTAAATCAAACCAAGCATTTCTTCCAAATATTTTACTCAATCAACTTTATGTTCAATATAAACAAATCTACATATTGATTTTTGATTTTAATCAAATTGGACATATTTAATTATATTAGAGTCCAAACACATTACATTCATCTTTTTTGCATTGTTATTAGCAAAAAAGAATCATATTTTTATAGTAGTGTGTGCTTGTCATGATTTACCAAACATCATATAATAAAAAATAACTTGGGCTTCGCATTGCTATGCACTACCACCAACAATAAACTTCTACACACATTTGGAATTATACAACAAAATTGCAATAAATAGAAAACAAAGAAACATATATCAAAATTTTCAAAATGCAATGCATTTTCCTCTCTTACATTATACAAGTAAAAAAGAAAGGCCATGAGTGTTGTAAAAATAAAAACCATAGCAAGCTTCCAACAGAAAGAAAATAAAGAAATTTCAAAAGATGCATGTAATAAGAATACAAAAAACAAGAAATCCAAAAGGTTCCAACCATATAAAAGGTCTTTATATAAAGATATCATTCTAGTAGTTATATAACAAAATTGAATTAGAATAATTCATTTTAACCTATTATGGAAAGGAACATGGTAGGACAAAATACTATTGGGAGCCTATTGTCATCCTACCTAAACCATCTCCAATGAAAATTCATTGTCATTGGAATTATTTATCTGTTTTTTTTACTTTTGAATTTGTTGACCAAGAATGAATCTATCATATTTTTGATATATATCCAATAATATAATCATGGAAACCATTGTCCATCACTATTAAATGATACCATTCACAACAACATCTATAGTCACATAAAACACCACGACCACATTTGGATTCACATTGTCATGACATTAACCTTGGGCTTATGACCAAAGCTAAAGCATGAGAAGGGGAGTAGGTCAAAAAAGAATTTTTGGACTGAAACATCCACACGTGCAAGAGAGTGAATCCCAACACTCCCAAATGGTTTAGGGACATGTGTAAATAATAAATATGGTCCAAATTTGGCCTCAATATACCATAGGAAAGGTATGGAAATGTACATATCAAAATTGGGATCACATTTTCCATGTGGAGTTGTGAGCTAAGAGTTAAATGGCCAAAAGAAAGGTTGGGAATCAAATTGGTAGTTTGATTCCCAATCATTAGAACATGAAAAATTGGGGTCAAATGACTTTCAAATTGAACATGTCATATGGTATTGAAATGGTCTCTTTGAAGGTTACAACTTTCCCCTCCCAAGTGGTTTTAGGACGCTTCAATAATTATTGATAACTCCTCAATTAGAACTTCTATGTGGGAGTTATGATCTCACAAAGTTATGAAATTCATAATTTGGGCAAAACAAAAAAAAAGTGGGATCCCAAGTCTTTTTGCCACTTGATGTCACCCTTATTGCTAGTCACAAAATATATTATAAGAGGGGAGGTGGTGTCTCATGTCAAAATTTGAGTTGTAATGTGTCTTGTGATTCTAGTTTGTTTATGGTTTGTATGTGAGCCAATCTAACTTCAACTTGCACTAACCCTTCTTTCTTGGTTTGTTTAGGTTGATTTCACCTTACACTCCCACTTGTAAGCTCATCCAAGTCTTATTTTGGAGTTTCCAATCCTATTTTTTTGTCTTAGTAGCTATGAAACACACCATGGGTTTGCATTCCACTACAAATTTAGGAATCAAAAAGGTTTTTACTTTCAATACTAATCGACAAACCTAGAAGTGCATAAAAAAATTATGACTATAACCACATACGTGATTACATGACCTTTACAAGGAATTCAATTCAATTGATAGTCATGGTAATTGTAAATGTCATTTACAACTAGAAACATGTAATCGTATATCTATTCATGGATGCCATGCTTTGGCATAATTCTTTGACAAGTTTAAGGGCATGTCATTTTTTGAAGGAGGAACTTTAATTTGGGAGTAGTTTACATTTAGTTTAATGGCCAAAGAAAGCAAATGAAAACAACATGGACCAAATGAAACAACATGAGTTTATGATGGAATAATATGAGAAAATGAGTTTTGCAACTTGCCTTCCAATTGGATTTTATAATTATAACAACCATTTGGAACTCCAAGTATTTGTATGGCCCAAAGTGTTATTGGACAAATTACAATAGTTGCATGCTAAACATGTTGTAGCCTATATGAAAATCTATGTGGATGTATACAAATAAAAAATGCATGCAACTTGTTTGCAATCAATTATCCAAGATAATAGTCCATGGCCATATAAGTTTCATGAGGAATTGGTTGCATTCATTGTGGCACTTACATGGATTTTCATTCATCCAACATGGATACATGTAATGTTTATTATGATTTACATGTTGCATATTTTCATTCCACAAACAATGACAAACATTTTGAAAATGATACAATCATCTATATTAAAGTAGACGTAAACTACATTTGATTTTTTTGGCACTTTAGGAGTCTAGTTTGAGCCAAATTAAACATTAAAAACATGTGTCTTATGAACACCATCCTCTTCCTATGACAATTGAATCACCTTTTTAAAAATTAAAAAAAAGGACTTATTCATACATAAAAAAGAACATAATATAATGAAAAAGTTGAAAAATATACTTTAAAAATTTCTCCTAAAGAACTTTCAAAAATCATGTCATTTAAAGACATTCAAAATTTTATTTAAATGTCAAGTGTTTGCCAATGACACTTTAGATCATTATTTTAACTAGTTGATCCCCCACATTATTTTTAAATGGGTCCTTTTGGAATACTAATTGACAAAAATGAAAATATCAAAGTTCATTTACATGTAAAATATGTATTATGATAAAATTGGAGGAAATTTTAAAAGTTCATCACATGGTCAATATAAAGAATTTGATTGTGATTCAATTTGAATTTACTAGTATAACAATATTCTTCATGAAAACAAGTATGATTTTATGATACAAACACTACAACAAAGTTGTACATGTATGAATGTGTATTTCCATGTTTCACTAAATGGGGCTTAGTGGGGAAGTAGTAAATTCATTGGTCTCATGAACGAGGACCAATGAATTGCACCCACATTTTGTAGTAATGAAACAATGTTGGGGACCATTTTAGTGATGACAAACATTAAAGAAACAACATGTGATGAAAATTTAAGCACATCGTAACTTGCAATTACCCATTAACATTCCATGTTAAAAAATCCATTATTTGAAGTACAATTTCAAAAATGTTGTTTTCCAATGGTATATAATTTCTCTACATATTTAGTTCCAATCTACTACTTGTTATAACTTGTTCATATATTGTTCTCCAAATCTAAAAAATCTACCTTGTCTCCATTTGAAAATTGAGCTATATAGTATGTAGTTCAGAACCCAAAGGCAATAATTATGTGTGATATGATGCATGATGTAGTTCAAGATGTTTATATTAATGTCAAAAGACCACATATTATTTTAATATTAATATAATATTATTATATCATATTCTATTGCATTCACATGTCTTTTGCAATTCAAGAAAACAATTTAATGTCCATATTCTAAAACAAAGTAGGAGTCTTTTGCAACTATGATGCAATTAACAATCCATGCACATACACTATTATGATTTTTTTATCATTGAAATGTGACACAAACAACACATCACAATGATAATGTATAATGAGTGAATTGCAAACTAAACTTACACACAGTTATTTATTTTCAAAACAACATGCATTAAGGACAATTGAAATACATCAAAGTTGAATTTCATCCCATGTAAATGTAAATTTACCTTCATCTTCATTGTTTTGGTATGAGTCAAATATTTTTCAATTGAGCTTGGATGTTTTATGACCTACTTTGTTAACAATAATTAATAATCCATTTTAGTTTTATATAATCCAACAACTTAACAACACAATATTCCTATGCACAAAATAATGGATGATACTATAAATGCACAAAACAACATGCATGTTTCAAATAAATATTATCCTAGTCATTGTACCCCAAAACTCAAAGCTCCTATAATCTCACACAATGATCACAAATTTTTTTGAGTTCAAGCAAACCCAAAAACCAATTCAAACAAAGAAGTGAAGAAAATGCAATCATGTGATCATTCCATGCTTTATAAATAAGAGTGACAATTTTACTTTTCTAACTTGTACATTTATTTTTTTGAAGTAATAGTGAAAAACACAAAAGAAAGATATGTAATAAGTTCTCTTAATTACTTCACAAAAAAACCAACAAACTTAAAATTAAGATGAAAACCTTTGTCATTCCTTTTGCACTCGTTGAAATCAAGCACAAATACATGGTAATCATTGATGTAGTCTATTAACAATTATCACCATGTGTCACATGCCTTTGCATATCTTGTGTAAATTAAATATTAAAAAATAGTGTGACATGTCTAAATTATTTTTAAAAAAAAGAATTATGAAAGTTTCAACAAACAAGGAACATGGAAATCAACACAAACATTAGCTTTCTAGGCCTTCATAATTTCAGTCTTCTTTTCCCCCCCCATTCCATCTTTCTTAAGCTTCAATTCAAGATCATTTTTCCCACATGTTTCAACTTTCTCAAACCTTTGTCCTAGTAACCTTCATTTCATCCATTTTATCCATTATCAATTTCAAGCATTGTGTGTGATCAAATACACAAAACAAATATGAATAAACTTTTGTCTTATTTGGCAACATTTGTGGGCATGCCCAAACTTATGTACATTTGTATACAGTACTACCAAAGTGAGGTGGAATTTACTAACTTAAATCATTATGGGACCTTAAAAGTGAAATAACTTCATTGCATTTTACTGATTTCATCCTGGTGAAAGTTATTTCACTATAATATCACTATGTAGACATCATGTTTCATTACTAGTTAACATAATTCATTATTACGATTTACTATAATAAATAGGTTTTATTTTTATGTTTTTAAAAATATTTTATCTGTGTTACTTTATGATATACCTTATATTATTTTAAATTATTTTTTTAATTTTAACTTATATTTTATGTTATTATAAGTTATTGTACCCTAAATTATTACATGTTATTTTATTTAAGGTATCTTAACTAGTTTATTGTAAGCTTTTAAATTATTCTAAATTAAATTATTCAACTAACTTTAGGCTATACCTCAAGTTATTTTTTTAAAAATTAATATATGTTATTTCAAGTTATACTTTAAGTTATTCAAGGTCGTTATTAAAAATTATTTTATCCTAAGTATAAGAACTTAAAATAATCTAAAACAAAATATAATGAGTTAAGGTAAATAATTTAAAATATAGAAAATAATAACCTATGAAAAATAAGTTTAAATACCTTACAATATAATAACTACCAATAGCCTATGATATTATAACATAGAATATCAAACAATAATTTATAATACAATAATCACCAATAGTTATATTATAACATATAATAACCAACAATAATTTATAGTACAATAACCATTAATAAAATAACCATCAATAACCACCAATAAAATAACTAGCAATGGTTTATAACAAATAAGCACCAAAAGCTATTAATAAAATAACCACTAATAGCCATTAATAGAATACTCACCAATAACCACCAATAGAATACCCACAAATAGCCACCAATAGAATACCCACAAATAGTCACCAATAGAATACCCACAAATAGTCACCAATAGAATACCCACAAATAGCCACCAATAGAATACCCACAAATAGCCACCAATAGAATACCCACAAATAGCCACCAATAGAATAACCACAAATAGCCACCAATAAAATAACTATTAATGACCATTAATTAAATAACCATCGATAAGTATTAATATAATAACCATTAAGAAACATTAATAAGCACAAATAGAATAGATACTTATAGCCATTAATAACCGCCAATAGCACTAATAAAAGAACAACCAATAGCCATATATTAAAATTGTTTAAAATTACTAAAAATAATCTAGGGTGAAATAATTTATAATATAAAAAAATAACTTAAGGTGAAATAGCTTATAATAACTTAGAATTGCCAAGAATAACCTAAGGTGAAATAACCTTCAATAGCCAAAAAAACTTATAATAGCTGAACATAGCCTAAGATGAAATAAATTAAAATAACCAAAAGTAACTAGAATAACCAAAAAAAGCCTAGGGTGAAATAGCCAAAATTAACCAAAAATAATTGAAAATATCTTTAAATAATCTTAAACAATGTAGGGTGAAATAATCTAAATTAATAAAAAATAATCATATAATAATTGAAAGTAACTTAACATAGGTAATATTATTATATGAAAAAAAAATCCATTTATTAAATTTATTTTTTTCAAGAAAATGGTCATTGAAATGTTATTGAATAATGATATTCAACTTTTTTTTTATTCAAATGATTTTAAACTTTCAATAGGAAATAAATTTAATTATATACATTATTGAATTTTTTTTAAAAATTCGAATCATTTCATTTGAACAAAATTTCAATAAGATATGAATTTTCAAAGTTTATGTTTTTATAATGTTTAAAATGAAATATTTGATAAATATAATGTAATGTAACATATTCTCACAACAAATGGGGTGGCTTGATGGTAAGGGTGTTTGGTTCCATTCCAAAGGTGGAGGGATCAAACCTCATGGGTGGTGTTGTGTGTGGTCAACAATGGTATGTTGACTGAATATTCTTTTATCGAATTTCTAGAACAGGTGCCTAGGTTGATTACATGGCTTACTTA
>Ga0209208_10001745_pt1 | contig 31017 bp, 22 predicted proteins | sample S1TSphfallax_3_FD_187694 | JGI IMG/M metagenome (GOLD analysis project Ga0209208, IMG submission 187694) | Host-associated microbial communities from peat moss isolated from Minnesota, USA - S1T2_Fd - Sphagnum fallax MG (SPAdes) (version 2) | ecosystem: Host-associated > Plants > Peat moss >...
TTCACTCCCCTGCTCTCCTTTTTTTTGGGGAGTATTTTACTGCAACAACAATGTTTGCCAAGTTTACATCATTTTTCAAACTGGGAAGGGTGGAAAAGGAGAGGAGAGAATCAATGACCAATAAGTTTGAACCCACCACCCACCATTGTACCATGAAGGATGAAAATGGTTTATCTGGTGGGTGCTGCTTCACTGTGGTCCTTCATCCCATGTGTCCACAGAATAGGGCATTACATATCCCACTAAAAGTTTCAATAATGTGCTGTAAAGTTAATGATATTTTGTTGTGTTGATGATGATGATGATGATGTTTTGCTCCTCCCCAACTCCCCAAGTCATGACATTTGGAAAAGGAATCTGACTATCTTGAGGAAGGGGCAAACAATAAAGCTGATATATGTATATATAAATCAGGTGTTGTTGGCATGGCCAGAATCTATTAGGTGGCTTGCACCCTCTTGTAGCCACGCCTGAGTGTGTGAAGGTGAAGAGCTACACGTTGTTAGTTTGTAAAGAATACGTATGGAAGAACTCAAGAAAATTATATATATATACCATTGTTACATAACCCTAAACCCTAACTTCAAAATCACTTGATTTTTGAAATTTGCAATTCGCTTTTTGGCAAAATTTTGTCAATAAAAAAATCTTGCGTTGTTGTGTGGGTATTGAGTTTTGACCATACCAGCTGTTATGGATGAGTGTTTTTTTCTTCTTTTTGTTTTTTTCATTTTTGCAACGTACGCAGTGGGACCACAGCTGAATCTAGCTACCCTTGGAATTCATATAGAGGTTTTGGGCTAATCTTCTTTTGCATTTGGAGTTTTTAAGGTGATGCATAAAATTGTTTTGCCACCATCTAGCACCTACTTGTTTCAAATTGTGAAGTTTAGGGTCATGTGAGTAAGTTTTATGAAGTGCATTTTGCAAAGACAATGCAAACTACAACCACAATGAAACAAAAAACACAAACAACATATGAACATGCATTAGCAAACACAAGCACTTATGGAGGAATTGAACCTTTAAAATTGGCCATTCCACCATAAGTGACCTACAAAATCAACCCAAGTGAACACACATCTACAACTTCAAAAGAATATGCAAATACAAAATATTATAAGCATTGGATTATGGAGGTCAGGTAGAACATGCCAACATCACGGAAAGGAAGTTGTTTGGGTTGTAAAACAACCATTGTTTTCAACACACATAAATGTAGAAGCCAACACATTTATGCCTTTGCCAAAATTGGCGAATTACACAAAGCATATTGCCTAGCCATCATAGAAATATCTATGTCATGCTCCTATCCATTGTTCAATGCATTTTGCATATGGGAAATTATGCAAAGTGTAGATTTGCTAGACAAACATATGCACAACAAGTGGCAAATGGGTAGGAGCATGTTGTGAAGTTTTGATTTCAAAAAACCAACATCAATAAAAACACAATTCATTTGTTACAATGTTTATTATCTACACCATGGCCAATTTAGCCAGTTTCACATACTTAGGGCAATTGTAAACAAATATGTAAGATGTTCTCACTAGAAGCCACATTATAGTCAAAGGATTAATGTCAAAAGGTGGAATCATCCACACTATTGCATTCAACTTCATTTTCAACTTGAACATTCCCTATTGGCTATCAAGGTCAATAGTATTTAAGACCTCAAACACAAAGGTCTCCACACCATCCACAAATTGGATTTTGCTAGAGCAAAATGTTGCTTTAATCACTTGAAGGTGTTTTGGGAAAGACATCTCACAATCTAGTTGTGACCAATATTGGGGATACACAATTCCAAGAGCATCCATGACACCATGGGCTAGAAACATCATTTGCAATTCTCAAATCAATTTTTTTGCAAACCCTGCCAAAGCACCTGTAAAAATCACAAAATTACAAAACAAAACAAAATGAATTGAAAAGCAAAAATGGTGGAAATCTTGTTGCAATTTTTGAATCAAAGTTTTTATAACCCATGCCCTACAAAAAACACAAAATTGCATAAATAAAATAATTTAGAAAGGAAAGTTCCAAGGATTTACCTTTGCATTGGTTTTTTGTCAATGATTCCACGACAACAAATATTACATTTTCAATGACAAAGGTAGGCATCATGGTCTCTAATTTTTTATGCATTGCCCATATATGTTCACTATTTATTTCAAAGGCCAAATATTGAACTTTAGAATTAAAACCAAGTATCCATTTCATTTGGATGTTTTCATGCTTACACTCAAACAACAACTTGAAGGCCCAAAAAGGGTCTGCAATAAAGTTCACAATACATGATGTACAAATTACCTTGGCAAACTTTGATAACAACCATGAGATCACACATAAACACATTCTTCATCTATGCAAAGTTAATGAAAACATGCACATATTTTAACAAAGGTAGGATACATGCAAGTCCCAACAAAATGTAAAGGTCACATAGATGTTCATAGTCCATCTTTGCTTGTTAGTTTGTAAGGTTGTCTAATGCCATATTTACTAAGCATGTTTTGTATTTTGCCATGAATTTTGTAGAAGGGTTCAACCTCATATCCACATTCTAGAGAATCTTATTCCAATAATCTTGTTGCCCAAGTTTGTTTTCAAGATCTCAATGAATTTTGTAAATTTAAATGTTTTTTGAGTGAATGTGCAAAATAGCTATGTAGGGTTTGTAACAAATTCTCAAGGTAGATGACCAAAGGCAAATTTGATAGAGTTTGCATGCCCAAATTGGTGTGATGGGCCATACAATGGATCCCTAAATATTTATTGGTGCATAGTTGTCATGGATTTGTTTTGTAATACTAGTCATTGTGCCTTGAAAAACATTAATGTCATTTACCGTAAAAATAAATGAGTTTTTTGGCAATATGGTCTTGTAACAACCCACCACCTATTAGTAATGCTTCTAATCACCTTAGTTAGGTTATCACTTCTTGATCTTACAACCAACGAAATGAAAATTGGAATCCTTACCCAATTTTCCACCACATACTAGTGGACAAACAACCATAATTGGTTGTCAATTGTAAAAAATTCATCATAACTAAGAGGGTGTGGATGAGCTCAAATGAGCCAAAATTGATGTCAAAATGTCAATTTTTTTGCAATTCTTGTTGCATTTGTTTATGTGGTGCCACTTTAATGGCATGTGTATCATGAAAAGTTGTGCTTATTGAAAAATATGGATATTGAAAATATAAAATGAGTCAAACAAATTTCCAATATCAAAGTTTGGCTTGAACAAATGATGTTTAACAATTGTATTCAATAACATTACTTTCATAAAGGGCCCTTTAGTTTTCATAATAGCATTTATTTCATCCTCAAAAAAATTATAGTATTAGGGTACTATTAAAGACATATAAAAAACATTCAATTTTTCAATTTTTTTCAATTTTTTGTTTATCAAACTTTAAAGTTTTAAAAAAGTTTATGAATCCTTTATGACATGTAAATGTGATGCAATGTATATGTTGTTTAAAGAAAATTTGTAGCTTATAATATAAAAAAATAAACTTGAAAATGTTTACATGTTTTGCTATGATTTGAAATTATGACAATTTTTCAAGGTCAAACACAAAATCTAGCAAAATTTGTGCACTTTCAAAAATTCATATTTATTCAAATTTGATTGTAAAAAAAATATGACATATTGGGGCAACTATAAATACAATAATTTATTTTTTTTCAAAATATTTCATTTGAAAATTCCTTTTTATAAAAACATGTTTTTTTAGCAAAAGGACCCCAAAAAGGACAATAGTCCTAAATGCAAAGTAAACACATTGGCTTATTATATATAGTTTCAAACCAAGAACCATGTGTAGCTTGAATTGTTGCTCTAGTTGCCTTCATCACCACTTGGTGCATGAAGTTTGCCATAGTCCAACCCAACTTGTCATTACAATCTTTTCTTTTCTTTTTTTTCACATTACCAATAATTCATACAATGGCTATAATTATTCATATTCTAGCTTCGAACAACCTTCCTATAACAAATGAGAGATAGTCATAAATTGAACTTTCCTTGTTTTCACTTTAGCCACCCCATGTGCCAAAAAATGCAGGCAAAAACTTGCATGCTTAAAAAAAAAGTCCCATTTAGGAACAAATAATTTTTCCTTTCCTTCTTTTTCAACACAAATCCTACAATTGACAATGTGCAAGTTTTCATCTTTCAAGCCCAATAAACAACTTAGCCCATGGGAGTTTTGTTACCCATTTTTCCTAAAAACAATTATGGCATCAAGGTAAAAGCACACTATGCCCCCCAAAATTTGTAGTCACAAATATTGCATTTTTGCATTTGGTTTTTTTATGTAAGTATAGACATCACATTTGGATTATTTTTGTTTGTTTGAAGTATATTGGATTGGATTAGACTTTAAAAAATCATTTAAAAAGAAACTCCAACAAACATTGGTGAATTCAACATATGAAATATATTTATGACAAAATAATACTTGTCATGAAATATGAAAAATTGCATACATACTTCAAAACTAAGGTTGTGGGTGGATTTTTTTGGTTTGTGGTCACTATTATTGATATATATCAAATGAATTTAGGGCCATTTGGAAGTTTAAATTTTTTGGTTGAAAATTCATTAAAAATATGTGTTTTTTCATTTTTTCAGCAATAAAGGCAAAATATTTTATGTATTTGACAAAAAAACAAATACCAAATGAAAGATAAAGAGAATTTATAGTTGGGCATTGCACTATTTTTTCAGATTTCTTTTGTTTAGTAATGTCTTATGAACCACAAACATAAGGCCCTATGGTGGACAAAAGACTGCACATTATATATGTTGTGTACACTAATTTTATTCAATCCTCTTTATTTAATCGTTGGATTGAAATTAATCTTAATTTAAATTGAAATTTGAGTTCCAGGATGTTGTTGTGCACATTATAGGGCTTTTTGCTTATGTATAGGATTGTCAAATGATGCTATCAAAATTTTAATTTACTATGTATTATGATACTAGTTATACATCACCTTTTTGGTGAAAATTGGCCGTAGCGTGCTTTCACCCATCATAGTTTTACTTTTTAATTCCTACCTTGGATGGGATGGTCAAATTATCTTTAGGTGTGTGGGAAAACTTACTCAAGGACACAACAACATTTTCAGTTTGATTTAGTTTAAAGGATCATAAACACAATAAAAAAACAAAGGAGAAAAAAATGGAACAACACCATTACATGAAAAAGCCACATCACAAATAAGAATGACAAGAGTACCACCTACAAAAAGGTTCCTAAAGGAAAATAAATATTTAAACTTGTAAGCAAGCAAGAATAATGGTGGCATCGTGATAAAAAAAGATTTAACAACATCCAATGAAACTTCTACTACTACCTATATAATTGAACAAAATGAAGGTTTCATTTTATAATCCCAAGTCAAATGAGCACATAATAATGAACTAGCAAGTGTTGTTTTTATACACATCTAGATTTCACATTGGAAACTAAACAATGAAGGAAGGAGGTGACAAAACCTTAATTAGTTATTATCAAAAATGTAATGTGCAATGCCCACCACACCATGCCAAAACATGGCTTTCATAACTAGGGCATCTTGTTATTAATGTCCAATTGTATTCATGTAATCATATTTGGACTTGAGTTGTTACCATTTTTTTGACTACAGCCATAATTAGGATTACATGACTATAAATATGACTATAAATAATTAAAACTATAATTATGACTACACAATTAATAGTCATGTTGAAGGAATTCATCTTGTTTGACAACTATAAATAATTAAATAGATATGAACATGGTCAAATTCATGTTGTTCAATTTCTTTGACAAGTTATGACAATATAAACTAAATCAAAAGTCTATATTTATATGGTTAATTTAATTCATTTGAAAGGGGAAAAAAATGTATTTGAATTCATGTATTTGAATTGGGGTTTGTAAATACATAGCTGCATGAAAGCAATATTTGATAAAATGTACCAAGCAAATTAATAGCAACACATTATGGATTAATCTTTTGAATTTTTTTTGTACGTGTCATCAAACTTGAAAACACATGTACATCAAATGTAGGTTGGCTTTTAGTTTTAACCTTGGTTTGTCAAGGTTTATCTTAGGTATAACCATGGTTAACTAAATGTAGTTTAGATATTTGTGCTTAACTTAGTTTAAACTAGGTTTAGCTTAAATTATCCTAGGTTTGATTAGAATTAGCTTATAATTGGGCTTGGTGAAATTGCATTTAGCTTAGTTTTAACCTCTAGGTTTATATTAGGTTTAGAATCTAAATTTAGTTTTTGGGTTTAGTGTTTAAATTTAACCTAAAATTACATTAATTTTAGCCTCTATGTTTAGACTAGATTTAGGCTAAATTGAACATGGTTTTAACTTTTAGATTTAACCTGAGTTTAACTTCTAAGTTTATACTAAGTTTATACTAAGTTTAGTCTAAGTTTAATATAGTTTTAGCTTTTAGGTTTAACCTAATTTTAACATTTAAATTTAATCTATGTTTAACCTTTAATATTAGCCTCTTTAATGCATGCTATAGTGGTTCACTTTTCTGACATGAGGGCTAAATTCTACAAGGTGTTGTGATTGGAAGCTTCATAACTATGCACATTTATACTAATTTGATTTTAGGGACTTGGATTTCAATTCTCAACTTAATTATCTAAATAAGTATGCAAATCATGTTGCATAAATTATTAAGTTCAAAATTTTATGGACTTTATAACTTGAACATATGGACTTGCCAACAAGCAAATTGTTTTATATATGAACTTTAAAATGACCTAAATATACTTAATATTCTCTAGAAGGACTTAAAATACAATGATTTTTTCTTTAATGGACACAAATTTGAACAAAATTAACACAATGGATATTTTTTAAAATATTAGTTATGGAATTTTAAGCAACATGAAAATGCTTGAAAAATGTAAAGTCTATATCTAACTCAATTTTAAGGTTTATTAGGTTGACATTTTTTTTGGAAAAGCATAAAACAAGGGCCTCTAGAAGGGCATGATTTTTAAAGAGAAAAATAACATCAAAATAACATCAAATTTGGCCATCAATCGTTGGATTCGAAAAAAAAAATCAAAATATGGACTTTTTGGACTTTTTTTTTTAATCCATCTAACTTGCATCTACTTAAGTTCAACCGATGTAGTTTATAAGTTTAGCTTTTAGGATTATCTTAAATTTAGCCTTTATGTTTAGTTTAAATTTAACTTAGGTAGCTCATAGGTTTAACTTCTATGTTTAGCCTTTAGAGGTTTAGCCTCTAGGATTAACAAGGTAATTTGTGAGTGGTGAATAAATTTTTGAATGTAATTTACATTGCCATGTGGTAGGAATAATTTAATCAATGAATTTATTATTTATATTTTAAAAATAAATCTCAATCGTTGGATATGTCTTCCATGAATGTGGTAAAATTGATTACAATCATGGAAGACATAGTTGCTAATGGTAGTTACGACTAATGTCATTGATAGGACTAATGGCAAATACAACACAATCTTTTGGATTACATAATCATGTAGTCATGTGTAATCATAAATGGCATAAATGACTACAAATGTTGTCATTTATGTAGTCATGAATACCACATTTTGGCATTGTGCCATCAACCTACACTTGTCATCGATCTACTAGGTATTTTCACAATGCATGACCATAAACAAATACTTAAACTTTACAAGCATTTCAATATGTATTACAATTTTATAAGATTGCACAAATCAACTTATTGCATGATGCAAACCAAAATCATTCATAGCATGGTTACAAACTTGAAAATGCAAATTACAAAAACAAAAGCCTAAACATTATTAAGGAAAACATATTCTCCTTTTTTGTCAAACTTGACGAATTCACATAAAAAACATCAATGTGCAACACACCCATCAAAATGGGAAGATCTTTGCGACACCCGCCACTAATAATCATCTTTGTTGAAAACTTTCACAATAACATATTTTGAAAACAATGTAGTCTAATAGAACTTCAAAGCATTTTGAATGCAATTTTTTTTTAATAACATTAGAAATACATACTCCCTTTTTTTACCAAGGTTCAAGAAAGTCCACAAAAAAACATCAATGCAATTTTGTGCACAACCCTCACTGCCAACAATCTATTTCATGTTGGAAAGTTGGAACTTGCACAACAAGTTTTGAAAACATAGGACCTTAGAGGCATTGAAAACCTTAAAGATTATAGCTAACAAATAACAATTTCTACAAATTGGATAACATTGCACGTAGGTGATGTTGATTGCAGTAACAACTAACAAATGATGAACACAAATAACAAAGAAAGAAGCTTTGTCAAGTAATTTGACAAAAACAATGACAAACTTTGGCAACAATGGCATCGTTGTCTTCGCAAGTGGGCTCCTCAACAACCTAGCTGTTGCATTCAAGTGAGATCTAACATCCTCCATGTTGCATCTTGTCAAAAAGGAAATTAAATTTAGGGTTTTACCTTAATGAATCCATGCAATCAACAAATGCCTTTTGGCCCATCCTATCAACTTGTTACTACTTTATGACAATTAAAAAAAATTGAGACCCTTTTTCCTTTGTATTGGTAGCCATTTTTTTTAAAGTGGAAAAATGCCAATAAATTGTAAGAGAAAAAAACATCAATACTAGTATTGAGTTATTTTCTAAAACAAAATTCTAGTGTCATATTGATATTGAATTTTAAAAAATACTTCCATATCAACATGGTGTTGGTATTAAGGTCCAAAGTTGATTTTTGGTGGAAAGAAACATGTATATATTAGTGTTTGTTGGGTACATACTTTTGAGCATACCCAACAAATAGGGTATTTGTTAAACTTCCATATTTGAAAACTAGTACACTTGGGCTTAACAATTTTTTTTAGTTAACTTAAACCTTTTAGGCATACACATAGGTTGAATTTATTTTTGTAGAACGACATAATCAATATGGAAAATGGCGATATCCATGAGAAATCAACCAATTAGCATGCATAAAAAATATGACCATTTAATTCACATGGTTTTCAAGGAAAAAAACAAATGGATAAGTCTATATAAAAATTGTTGTGTGAAGCTATCACATATATCTTACAAAAATGCTTCTGACAAAAAAGTTATCTATATGTTCCAGGAAAAAATAATAACTATCAAATTTTTTGCTTAGAATAACTACATGATTGTAGGCAAAGTGGTAAAATAATCTAGCAAGTCAAAGTTGTTGATGGCATGCAATAAAATGTCATTCACCTTCAACTACAACCTTGGCAATTTGATCCACAAATTTGGTGGTAGGCATAGAATGCACTTTTAGACTTTCACAAACCATGCATACATAAACAAAGACATTCAAACAATTGATGTTACATTAAATCCATTCAACACGATCACATCAAACCATACCTTTCAAATTTCAAGATTATTTAGTCACGTGAAAAATAATTTTAGGTTCAATGATTCAAGCAACTTTGTGTTAACAACATGCTACATTCATAACCATAACTATAATTTGCAAACTAGAAACTTTAATAAATACACCCCAATGCAATTCACTAAAAAAGCCACATTCCCAAGGACCTAGTAAAATCCTAGTCAATAACAAGAAGGGATTCTAAAAGTTTAAATAAGAAAAATGAACTTTATTACCCCATGTGATTTTTAATTACTTGTCGTCATAGTAATTACAATATTTCCTAACTATTGTCTAGCCTTAACATTCACCAAACCAAAAATCCCTCAATTCAAAACTAGAATTACAATTTGTAAATTAAAAAACCTAGCAAAAACATCCTAATGCAATCTCATTAAACCTGGGCATATCTCAATTGATCAAAACCAAAATTATATAATCTACAAATTAGAAACCCCAACAAAGACAACCATGGCCATTTAATGTTGGAGTAAGAGTCTTTTTATAAGTTCTTTGGGACCTTAAAGGTTTCGAACAATCCAAGCGTGCATTGGTTTGATTCAATCAACTATATCCTTATTGAATTCATGTTTATCCAAGTTTAGGAGGCCTCTTTCAAGGCCATTCAATTTGCCCAATTCATAGCTTTCATGTCATAAGGTTACAACCATTGATAACGGTTCATGGATTTGTGTCCTTTCTTATGTGGTTCAATCTTAGACCAAGGTTCCCATTTTGCTTTGTGTTGAACAAATTGTGAAGGGCCAAGCTCCAATAATTTCATTGAAGTCATCATAATTATATTGATGAAGGGTTGAGGGTTGATTAGGGAGGGTTTGTTGAAGAAGTTGTGCTTTGGTCTAGATGGAGCTTATGTATTTTGGGGTGAGAAAACAAGAGTCACAAAGCAAATCAAAGAATTTTGGTCACCACTTTCAATGGGTGTAAATTGTGTTGTTCATAGGACTAACCTTGCAATTCAGTCCTTGCATGATTTTATTTTCATTGCTTAGATTGAAGCTTTCATGATCAACCTATATAATTATTTTAGTCATTTAATTAAATAACATTTGGAGTTCCAAAAACTTGTTACAATCATGGAAATGAAGGGGAATAAGATCTTTAAAAACATCAAGACACACTAGATGTCCATCTTGGAGCCTCTAAAAAAGATCATGTTAGAGTACATTTAGGCCATTGCTTACAATCATGCAAATTGACCTCAATTTGAACCAAATGGCAAAGGTGAATGTTACTAAACCTATTTATTTCATGCCATTTCCAATTTCAAACTAATCTATAAGGTATTATTATCATTTTTCCTTATTGTTGTGGGGGTGTAGTTTCAATTTAAAAATGTTTTAGGAAGTTTAATTAACCAAAGGGGTGTTTGCATGTTATAGTGGACACAAGTGTAATCAAAATTGGATGTACATAAACTAGTAAAAGTATTACAACTTAAATTTCAATTACTTCGATTTTTAAAAAAAATTACATTTAGTTGATAGCTTGGGCCTCAAAAATAAATACATTAAGACAATCATGAATATTTAATTGCTTCATTTTTTTTTCTTGAATAAATGCACACTAATCAAATTATAACACTTGCTTAAAACATCATATTTGATAGTAGTATACCATTTTCTTACTAATTTAAAAAAAAAATCAATTTTGTGGATCTAGATTTTCATTGGTAGAATATTTTACAACATACAAACATCATGAATAATTATCACCATCATTATAATATAATGTACTGCCAAAGGTTTTGATTTAAATTCTAAACCTCATGATTTTAAGTTAGTTTGAAAGAGCTTTGATGGAAGATTATTCTTTGTACATATACACATTGATACTCACAATTTTCATTGATAAATTCAAACCAAAAGAAGTTTTTTTTAATCCTTTTGTTAAAACAATGATGTTTTTACAAATAATTACATGTTACAAATGTACTCCAAAAGATTATTACATCATTTGTATTTGCACCAATTTCACAACTTGTGATGATATATTAATATGTGTACCACCTTTAATTGCACATTTTGACCATTAAACCTTTTTTTAATTAAGCCCCCAAATTGTTCAAGTTGTGTTTGTAATGAAAAATGTATCATTATGATAGTTTTTTGGGTCCATTGTACCATGCAAGGGTAAAAGTAAGGTGTGTTAAACCAAAATGGACATTATAATCATTATTTTCTACAAATGATGAAATGTAGTCAAAGGTTATATAATGATTGTATTAGATTATTTATGATTAGGAGTCAAATAAGTATGGTTATTTATTTGGACTTTGCATTTGCCAAAATTGGTTCATTGCACCATACTTTCATTTGCAAACACCTTGATCTTCTCATTATGGTTCTATATTAATTTTTAATTGCAAATTTATAAAATGTTGTGGGAGGTTTGATAGACCCTCTAATGGCCATCATAGCTTTCAGTAATTTTCACTTATAGAGTTGTTGTAACTTTTGGGAGGTTTTTAGACCTTATGATGACCTTCTATTTTTCCATTTTGTGAAGTTATAGATGTGTTGGATGTTATGGGAGTTCTATAGAGCTTTTGATTACCTTCAACATTTTTTCTTTCAACCACAAATGTGTTGGATGTTGTGGGAGGTCCAATATAAGACCATTTGATGACCTTTATCATTCATTTTTTCTCAATTGCAAATTTTTTATAATTTTTGGAAAATATTTAGACCCTTTAATGATCTTCATCATTCATTTTTTTCATGTAAATTTGTTGTAACTTTTGTTCGAGGTTTATAGATGTTTTGATGACTTTCATCATATGTATATTTCATTTAAAGATTTGTTGGATGTTGTGGGAGGTATGTAGACCTTCTAAAGACCTTCATGCTTTTGGATTTTTTTCATTTGCAAAATTATTGTAATATTTGGGAGTCTATTAAGATTAATAGAACCTTTGCTGACCTTCATGACTTTGGATTTTTCTCACTTATAGATTTGTGTAATATTTGGGACACTTGACAAACCTTCTAATGACTTTCATGGCTCTAGATTTTTTTCACTTATATATTTGGTGTAGCATTTGGGAGGTCTAATAAACCCTTGTGCCTTAGATGGGTGTGGGTTTACTTATGTTTAAAAAAATGATAAAGTATTACAGTCTTTCAGTATTTAAAATGCCAAAATATTTTTTAACATTTCCATCAACCTTTCCACTTAAACATACAAATTGCACAATTTTTTATGTGTCAAGATCTTCAAACATTAAAGCCATATGACATGTCGGTTTCTTGTAGCCACTTTGGGTTCATATATATAAAGGATTTTGAAATTTGGAAAAAAAATCATATTTTTGAAAATTTCAAAAATCTAATATTCATTTACAAATCATATTATTACAAATTTTTAAAAGGACTAATTGCAAACATTTTGAATAGATGTAACATTATAATATATCATATTAAATGCCTTAAGAGTTGATTTCCATGGTTTTTTTTTGTGGCAAATTTTCACCACCTAGTAACAAAAAAAAGGGTTGGAAAATCTAACAAAGGGATTTTTGAGATTTAAAAAAAAATTCACCATATCTTGAGAAAAAAAAAAGTTAGAAGTCGCCAAATTTAGACAATGTGTTACATTAGGTTGCCAAAACTAAGCACGATTCCAAAAAAACTCTACTAGTCCACTAAAACAATCACCATTTATTGCTAAATAATGTTGACGATCCTTGCCAATACACCTACTTGAGGAATTTGAAAAAACAAACCCTAGTGATTGCCTCCCATTCATACAAAAATCAAGGTATTTTGCTAAATGGATGAATTTTCAACACATTCCTAACATCTTAAAGGTTCATCAATAAATGTAAGTGAAGCCAATAAAATATTCAAAAGATGCATGTTTCATATAAATACATAGGAAATTACAATAAATTGCTTTTAATCAAATGTTCCAACTATAACATGTAGGAGGTATTTCCCTTTAGAGGACAAGAATTTAGTACAGTTGTTAAATATTCATATGCATGGAAGTATTTCAAAATTTTGTAATTTTTAAAATTTTATATTATAAGATTATAATATTAAATTTTTATTATCACACATTTCACATTTCTTTATGTGACATTTTGATTCAAAAACTTCATAGAAAGTTGTGAAAAACAATATTTTTGAAACACTCAATCAAACCCTGATGACCTTCATGGCTTTAACATTTGGGAGGTTTGATAAACCTTTTGATGACTTTCGTGGTTTTCTCACCCATCATTTGGGGAAGTCACTTCTATCTTATGTTAAATGGTGTGGCAAAAAAAAAAGGTGCAATTAATTAAATTAATTTTTTTATTCAAATATAAATAGGGTGCCTATAATTCATAATGAACATATACTTAAAATATATCTAAAATATTTCATTATTGCATAACATATCAAAAAATACCTTTTATCAAGTAATTTCCTCGAGACCTATTGTTTCATTATAGTCATGATTTTGTTGCAAGTAAATTTGGGGTTTTTCATGGACATCCACTTGTTATTGGGGCTTTTTGTTGTGTTTCCATTGATGGAGGCAATGCAATCCTTCTTTATGTTTGGTTAGAGGAAGGATGTTTTCATTTGACTTCATAAATGTAGTTAAGGTTTGCCAAAGCCAATTGTATACACTTTATTGTGATAACAACTCATCTTTCCTTTGAATGGGTTGTTACAATATGATCATTAACAAATCCACATGAAGTTGGTCACTAACTACAATTCAACTTTTATGGCATACCTTTTTTGTTTTGAATGGTGACAAGATTTGGATTTGGCTCTCATTTGTTCATAAACAATTGGACTAATGCTTGTGACATAGGTTGTATCTGCACATATAGTGTGGCTTGTAAAGGCAAAATGCAAGTTCAGTCTCAACCTTTTGAATTTTGTTAAGATTGTGTTGGGATTGAAAATGACGGTAGTAACGGAAATTATGGTAGTTTTATATGTTCATATCTTAAGTCTTTTTGAACTACTCACGAGGTTTTGTGATGTGGGTGGAGGCTAGAAATGGCAAAGGCTAATGTAAGCTTCATTTGAGTTGAATGCTTGATTTCTCAAGCAAACGATGTTAGATGTCATGGGATTTTGTTTAACAGGGTGACTATACTGTTCTATATCTATTCCCTTTTTGCCATCCTTGAAGAAGGTGCAATTATAGTTTTAGCCGGACAACACCCACAAGAAATTCAATGTTTCTTATGAAGCCACCATTAATCTAGTCTACAATCTCAGAAAGCAAAACATGCTTAGAAATTTAAAACAATGGATATGGTATATGTTTCACAAATTTTGTTGTAAACCATGGACCCAACTGTGTACAAAGCTATTTCTTTAATAAAAAATCACCTACCAAAACGAATTTCAAACTCTCTCTCATTTGTCACCATACCAACTGTATTCTGACTTTTTATCAAAAATCACCAACCAAAAAAAAAAGAAAGAGTAAAAGCTGTACCAATTTGCCCTCTTAACAATATATAAATTCAAACTCCAAATTACATACCAAATTAAAGTAAAAATAAAACTCTTTCTTGTTTGACATCTCAACAATGTACAAGTTTTATTAAAAATCGCCTACCAAAAACAATTCCAACTGTACAAATTTATCATCTTGACGGTCTGGTACTGAGTTGTATAAAAAGTCACCTACCCCAAAAAACTTAAAAAACTGTAACATCTCTGAAAATAGTAGGGCAGATAATATTTCCATCATCAGTAGTCTAGATGATGAGACCAATGAGACAGTTTTTAACAGGTAAAATGAATTTTGGTTTTTTTGGCAAAATTGTGAACCTCTGGCCTTAACCTCGAACTGCCAGAAAATCTGCTTGTTCCAGAGAACCTGCCAATAGTGGTCTGAAAACTTGCTAATACTGATCTGAGAACTTGCCAACACTCTAGATATATTGTCATTTTAGTGCAAAAACTCAAGAGCGCATCCGTTCCCATTACAAGGAAAATTTTGATCTTATTGACAACTAAACTAAAAAAAAGAAAGAAGAAAATTGAACATCTAACAACATCCCAAGTTGATAACCATCTAGTAAGGTCCGTTGCCACCAGGTGCATTGGCAGTGGGCTGTGCTTTGGTTTTTGGGCTATGGATTTTATCCATGATCTTGGACACGAACCCTTCCTTCTTCCCGTTGGCATTACCCTGTGGGTCTGTAAAAGTTGTTGCACCGGCCGCCGGCCCACCTTGAGGAGCATAGCTCACTCCTCCTGGGGGAGTGGGTTGTGGCCACCCTCCTGACGGTCCTGTACTTTGCTTGTTGCCACCACCGCCATAGCCGCCACCACCTGCTCCTGGTGCACCAGCTCCGGTGTATCCAGTTCCAGTTTGCTGATTGTTGTTGTTGTCATAGCCTGCTGCTCCTGGCGCACCAGCTCCGGTGTATCCAGTTCCAGTTTGCTGATTGTTGTTGTTGTCATAGCCTGCTGCTCCTGGTGCACCAGCTCCGGTGTATCCAGTTCCAGTTTGTTGATTGTTGTTGTTGTCATAGCCTGCTGCTCCTGCGGGTGCATCTCCGGTGTATCCAGTACCGGTACCAGTTTGACGGTTGTTGTCATAGCCGGGCCGTCCTGTGGGTGGTGCGCCTGATCCGGTACCGTCTTGAGGGTTGAAATTACCCTGAGGGTTAGCCCCTGCTACGTCATAGGGACTGGCCGCTGTGCGAACATCCTGTCCCTGGCCATACCCACCTGCAGAGCCCGGAGGACCAGATCCAGGTTGCGTGGTGCCGGATGTAGGTCCGACTCCACTCGCGCCGTACGGGCTGCTCTCGCTTCGGTGAGCATAACCAGGATCTGTACCTGGACCAGAAGCTGCTGTAGAGTCAATTCCGGTTCTAGTGCCCGATGTCGGTCCCACTCCTGTCGAACCATAAGGGCTGCTCTCAGAGCGCGGAGCTGCTCCTCCAGCTGCTGCAGGCCCAGTTGCATTCGTGCCATAAGCTGCACCTTCAGGGTACTGATCCGCGGCAGGCCCAGAGCCTGTCACTCCACCATGACCCATCCCCACTTTGCCTTTGATTTTATCGAAGCACCCAACATTACTGCCCGTTCCTTGGGTCTCATTGGCACCGGTCGCAGCATCGCCATACGTCCCACCTTGCGTTTGCGCCGGCTCTGTGGTTCCAGTTCCAGCTTGATCAGTAGCTGCAGTACCGTCATTAGGATGATGCTTATTGCCACCGAGAAGACCCTTCACCTTGTCCGTTAAGCTCCTCTTCTGATCTGTCACAGGCTCGGCCCCCTGATTTGCCGCATTGTAGTTCTGACCATGCATCCCAGTAGTAGCACCGTCCATTTCCTGAAGAGATCACTCCTACAGAAACAGAAAAAAATATTGTCTCTATAAAAAACACAGCTGCACACCGATCCTCAAGCTCTAGTTTTCTCCTCTCCCAAACAACGGATCAAACAACAACAGCTGCAGCAAGTACAGATCAAGCTAGTGATTTGCAAAACTATCCACTGCTTACTCAAAGATCAAATGTTAGAACTGCAGAAGATGTCAAGCTCTGTGACGTCTGTTCATAAAATTATCAGACGACTGAAATTAAATCACATAACAAGTCTAGCTAGCTGCAAATCTTCTGAAACAAAGTCGTAAGAAAAAAGATTGTTGAGCTGGGAAAGTTTGAGGGCGAAGATAGGTATTTCTAAGTTTGTTGAGATGCGTATTTTTAAACCCAGGAGGAGGAGGAGGCTCAAGAGATGATGCTCTGCAATTGATCCAAAACTGGCGGGTGTCAGCATAGGTCTGTGAGCCAGATCAGCTGCTTCTCTCAACTTGTCACCATGTGTGTGTGTCATCACCACAAGAGAAGCAGCTCTGATCGAGCACGGGCAATAAACTGTTACTTAATTTTGCTCGTTTAACTTAATTCTTTTTTTAAATTTGGGTGGTTTGTTTGGATCATCGAATCATCACACAACACCCAAAGACTTGGATGTCAGCATGCCATTTGGCAGCTCCGTGACTAGTGCAACTGCGAGCATGCGAGCAGATTATGGAAATCTGTCTGTGCTCATGATGATGATCATCAAGCAAAGCTTCAGTGGAACCCAGACGATGTGGAAAATCTCTCAAGCTCCTCGGGAAGCACTCGACCAAGTGTCGCCAGGCATGGGTGGGCAGCTGGCGACGCTTTCCGGATTACTGGCACGTTGTGGGGGAGATGAATTTGGACCGTTGGATCGAAGACGGCGCCCACCCCCCTCTTTTGCAAATGCGTACTGTTACTGGTACACAAGTGATTTTTTTTTGGGTAACCCATTTTCGCCAAATTTTGCAATTAAAGAGGAATATTCTGCAGAAATTCCCCCTTTTGCGGAGGAAAACTTGTTGGCCGACTTTTCGAGAAAAACTTGTTTTTTGAGAAAAATCCGGTCCATAGTCCTTTACTCTTAGTAGACATTTTGCAACAAGAACATATTATACGAAAAGAAAGTAAATAGTTTTAACTAGAGTTAGAAAAGTATATGGTTTAACGGAGTGTTTTTTTGGACAAATTTTGTCATTTTATTGACAAAAGAATTTGGGAATTATTTCCAATTTCTTTTTTTCTTGTGTGAGATTGTGAAGTCAACTAGTTTTTCTAATATATTGGACAAATTCTTCAATTTTTGACATCACAAAATTGAAAAGAAAAAACCTTGGTTTATCATATACCATTATGGCAATGTGACATAGCACTCTTCAAAATCTTTTATTAATCATGATGATATATGTATTAAACAAATTGTCAATTTTCAATATCACTATGATATGAGTATAACTAAATACAAAATTGGTTCAAAAATATCATTACATATACCAATAACAAACTATTGAGTTGCCCAACATTGGTTTTATCTTGTTTGTACCATTGACTGAATACATCTTCAAATGATATACCCCATTATGCCCTTGGCATCCCATACAAGTGGGATTCAAAATACTTTATGATTAAAAATTATGGTTGTCCAATCATGTGATTAAAATGAATTGAATTTTCTGTTTTTAGGGCATTGGGTTCCAAGAATTTTGAGGTGAGAAGACGAAAAAGGTAGTGTTCCATCATGTGTTTTTAATTATATTCATACATGTTCCCATTAAACTTAAGTTGTTTTTTTAATGTTTTTCCAAATGTTCTTTATAGATTTCAAGTACATTGTCGTTTAGGTGGTGGCATTTACCCTCTAAAGTTTTAGTCTTCTATCCTAGATAGGTATTCAAAATGGATTTTCAATATAAAAGTACCTTTAACCTCTAAAGGTTTTACTATTAACCTAGGGTGAAGGCAAGGTAAAATAAACAACTACTTGTTCTTTGTCATGGAAAATTACAAGTAATCGTAACAAAATTTTGATTTGTTGACAGTAAAAATATTATTTTATTCAATGAATAATATGATCATAATGTTTCATTTTACAATTATCACATTGAAACATTTTTTTTTCAACTAGATTTGTGTAAAATACATTTGTTTGCATGAGATTTCAACTTACAAAATGGATTGCAAATAAATGAAATATTGATTTTTATTTATTTTAAAGGTAATGGTGATTTTGAAGATATTTTTGTATTGTCAAATTATGCATATTATAATCCTAATATATCAAACTTTTATTGTGTAAAATAATTTTGAACAAAATATTGACCATGTCAATTTCAAACATATTTAAAATTTATTTTTATAATACCAAAGTTTTTCAAAAAAAATTGTTGAACTTATCATAAACTCAATGTAAGAGCTAAATTATGGTTTCAAAATTCTACTAACAAATTTTTAAAATTTATTTTGTTACATTTATGTTAAAATATTTTTCATTTTAAAATTGAATTTTGGGTAAAATACAAATTTGGTTTTGACGCAACCCCAAGTCCCAAGCTAAGCCCAAGGTGGCCTAGCTTCAAGAGAATGCGGAAGTTTAGGGATTTGAGGGTTCGCTCCCAGCACTCAGCACTGAAAGGGGTAGAGGGGCGTGTTGAGGCTCCGGGATAGATTAGGAAGAGTGACAAACTACTTATTTACTCGGTCATGCATCCAAAACCAACCACAAGTTGGTTAGAACTCATTCTGCACCCTTTTGGTGTTGGGACAAGCCACGGGCGACCTTGGACTCACTTGACTCACCACGGCCCGAACTTAGGGGAAGCCATCACCTTCCCTCATATAATATTCTCTACAGCTCTCCATGGAGGTTACATCCGAATGACACTTTTTCCCAGGACTCCAAAGGAGAAGTCCCGAAACTGTCCAGGGTTGGACTCCCGGGATTTTGGGCATCCATAACTTCTTGTTCAGATCTCCAATTAGAATAAGGTCTGAAGCAATCTTGTAGCTCTCCTCTAGAGCTTTCCAACGCCATGTCACACTCTTCTTGCAAGCGTCGGAATCAAATTGATTCCCGACTTTTAGTGGTCGGGAATCAAATTGCCAATTTGACTCCCGACCCTTCTTTTGCCCATAACTTGGGTTGCAGATGTCCAAATGGTTCATGCGAGGCCATTTTCGACATCTACACTTCAAGGCCTTTCCAACGGTGTAAAGAACACCTCAAGGCGAGGTGTTTTGCCCTCTGCTGTTGAACTCTAGAATTGCGGGAGTCCCGGAGGACTCCAAGTTCCCACTTTTGGGGAATGTGAATCTCATCCTCACACTTGCCCAAAAGTGAGGTTACGACAGGTTTACTTTACCATGCTTTCACCCCCAATTTAAATAATTATCAAAGTCTTAAACATGTCTTCTTGTCCATATTATATTTAAATAAAATATTATACTAGCATCAATCTCCCAACCTAAACAAATTATATGTTTGATTATTTTACAATACGTTGTACAATTAATTTACAATCAACCTTCAACCTTGACAAGGATCATGAATTATTTACTTACTAGTCTTCCATTCAAAACTAAAACTAGATTAGAAGATTGTAGTGATTATATATTAACTTCTATGATCAAACGATGTCATGAAGTTTTTAACAATTCATAACGTCTTGATTTAGTTCAAATGACAACATGAAATCAATAATGATGCATCCTTAGGTTTGTTATATTGTATAGGGGTAGGGAACCTTGCCAATTCCCAATGTTTTGCAAGGAAATGTAAACCTAACGCATGTTTTTAACTTTCACAAAGATAAACATGAGAATTTTAAGATGGGACTAGAAAGAGCCCTTAAGTTGAACTCACAAACATGTTAAATTGCACAAGCCAAAAAAGTGGGCAATCATTGTTGTTTAAAGCCAAAAGAATGCATAGACAAAACACAAGCAACTTGCATTCATTAGACTCGTCACAACCTATATTTGGGGAGGAGTCACCATTCTCCTTAATATAAGATACTTTGTAGATGGGGTGGGACTACGATGATGTAACATAAAATATTAGGATTCCCAAGTGGGAGTCCTAAAATGATCAAATTATGAATCTCATTATTTAGTGAGCTCATAATTTCCTCACGTGAACTTTGATTCAAAAGTTTTTTTTTTTTGTTTTTTTTTGAGAAGATCTTTTCATTGACATATCAAGCTTGTAAATTATAACTAATTTAGCTCTTCTTTTATATGTTTTAATGGTCAAGAATCAATTTAAATTATTAGTTTGACCATTCACTTGACTATTTAACTTGTGTTTTAAATTTGGAAATTAAAAATGTGACCCTATTTTAGATATCTAATATTTAGGACTTTCTGAATGGATTAAAAATGGCTCAATTTGAACAATGTTTGATCTCAGTTTACATTAGCCAACTTTCTTTTTAATTTGTGTAAATTGATTTCACCATGATGTCAACTTTGTGAATTTATTCAAGTTTCATCCCATACCTTCGCAATTGCTTTAAGAGAATGAAGAGTGTGCCCTAGGTTTGTATTCTATTGCAAAACCAAAATTTGACAAACCTAAGGATGCATCAAATAGCCCCCATTCATCATTAGTTAACAAAAATACACTTGGGTGAGACTAATGCCAATCTTTCAATAATTTAAAAAAAAATCCACCAAGTCTAATGGGTAAAAGGCATCTTGTAAAATATTGAAATCATCTAAAAAGGTGTGCATAAAATATCCAATGTACCTCTCAAAAAAGGTTGTAGTGAATTGTTTTTTGAAATGTGGCTAAAAAAATTGCACAACTAAAGGGCAAATCTTCTAGAAAAGTAAAGTCCCCCATTTCTTTATGAATGCAATTTTTTCCCAACCTCAAAAGTAGCCTTGATTGGATTTTTAATACCATCCAAAAGAAGAAGAGATCTTCTCAAAGAACTAAGTCTTAACCCTCGTCTATGAAAGGAAGTGGATGAATGGTATACTCATGTTTCCATGGTTCCTATCAGAAATGAGGTGTTAGATAGGATGCCTCTATGTAAGTATCAACACTGTTAGCCAATTTGACTCTAAATGGAAAATGCTACAGATCCCTCCTCCCACTCTTAAGGAGTAGGGATAGTGTTCCTCCCCCTCCTATGCCTTGTCATGTTTAGGTTCATGATAACCTTCAACTTGTGCTTTGCAATGGGTACTGATGGGGCTGGACTCAGCTACAGCAACCAAGCATAGTGACTTATTCTAATCATAGCACTAAGTGAAAATTTGCAGGTAGATATAGTCTTCTGCAAGATGATGTGATAGCAAAAGACAATGAGATTATTGTTGTGATTGAGATGGTGGCATTCCTCTCCTGAGACTCACTCACCATCAGAATGTGAGAAACAACCTTTGAATGTTGGTGCCCAGTCCCTGATGTGCTAACAACCCTGCTGACTTTGTTATTCCCAAAATGGGCTGAATCCCTTCACTGTCATTGTTACTTTGCTTCTGAAGGATAAAAACTCACTCAAAACACAAATTAGAGACAAAGTGTTGAACAGACAAATGTTGAACAGCGACTCCAAGCTTTTCCTGAGTGCAACCATATGTTAGCACTGGAGCAACAGAAAGATTCCTGGAATTTTGAACATGACAGCTTTACACTATTGTTCAGTGGAGTTTCTAGACTCAACCAGTATATGAAATTGCTTAAAGCAGCCACAGCATTAACTCAGTAAAGATAGCATGCTGGTGTTTTACACACCCTGGTGTTTCTCATCTTTTGTTAATAGCCAAGGTTTCATAATTTACAACTAATCAGCCTACCTGTGAAAAATGCAAGCAGTGACCCAAGAGTGAAGAGATACCAAGAAGCTCTGTTTTTAAAAAGAGAAGCCAATAACAGCAGGCTTCATAATCTCCAAGCAATCAGTCTACCTTTGAAAAGGAAGCAGTTGCTCAAGGGTGTGGAGATACCCAGTTGTGCTTGGTTGGCAGATTTGGCACTATCCACCTTCCTCCAAGCAATTCCACCAATGCTGGAATAGTTAAATAGTCACAATGCCATGAGATAGTCCACCAATGCTGGTATAACCTTTTCCATGATGGAAACTGATATCCCCCAACCCCTGCACAGAAGAAATGAGCACTTGTTGCAAAGTCAGAGGGATGACTCTTTGTAAGTTGTTACTGCAGTCTCGTTCCTGTACTGAAAGATGAGCTTCCCACTTCAGAGATTTGAATACAGAACCACAGTACACATGGGTTTTTAGCAAATGCTTGTTGTAATCAAATAGCTCATATTCAATCATAGTCTAGGCTGGTTTTAAAATAGCAAACCCTCATGCAAGTTACAGAATGGGGCATAAGATTTCAGTATAGTCAATCTCCACATCCATCAACATGTCAACACTCCTTGCAGGACCTTTCTGCGTAACCTAAATTCTTGCAAGAAGCATATGAATGGGTACACAATGTAGCATGAGATTCCAGGGTAGTCAGTCAATCTCAGCATCCATCAGGACCTTCTGCATAACCCTAAATTCTTGCAAGAACCCAGAAGCTAAATAAATATGTGAATGAGACCACAGACAGCCAATGAAGCTAAAATATAATTGCATGATTTTGTCAATGGGTTGAGAGATAGAATTGCAAGCTTACCAAACAAGAACTGTTGGACATCAATCCTGGTGAAGCTCCTCAAGTTTGGTGATGTAATGAAAACAGGCTTCCAGACAGGCTTGAAATACTCAAATCATTCTGTCAGTATCTACATGGTATCTCATGTTTGTACAATATGTGACATTTTTCTGCTTGGACAAGCTTGAGCTTCATAGCAAAAGATTCCGGAGCACAGTATATTATACTGCCATACGTCTTTTACCTCTGGTTCTTCAGCACAAATCTGTAGTTCATAAGGAAACGTTGCTCTGATCACTCCCGCGGTGCATGTCCTGAAAGAAGACTTACTGTGTAGAAGGTGCTACAGGTTGGTCGAGTAGCAATTTACGACGTGAACGGCGTAGTAGCAGGCGCAGGTTCGGGGGCACTGGCCTCTTAATGCGTGCTTTCACCGGTGCTCCGGGCGTTTCTTGAACAGTTGCTGGGCCTTGTTTTGGAGGCGTTCTTGGTGAGCAAGAACCTTCCGATATCTGAGATGCGCAGTTGGCCGGTGTTGGAGAACTTAGGTGTGAAGCTTCATCATCTTCTGCACAACAGGGGCCGCTGCCTCGATCTTCTGCAGTTCTCGCTGACTCTTGAAAGCCTTGAATGCTAGAAGATACAACTCCACATTCTCCATTCTCCAAAGAAGTTCTTGCTACAATCGGTTCAAGACTGGAGTCTTGAACAGGTTCAATGGCCAAACCCGCACAGGAGCTGCTGGTCGAAATTTCAACAGAGAAATGATCCTCCAGACTGATTCTTTGACTTCGAGGCAAGGTCAATACAGATCCCTCAAGCCTCGTTTCTTTCTGCAAAACACAACTACTCGATACACCAAGGGAAACAACGGTTCCTAGCGCTAGAGTTTCAGATTCCGTGCAAATTTTACGATCCGCATGAAACAATTCTTCTTGCTGTTCTCTAAGGTCAACTGACCTGCAACCAGAAACAACAAGAGACTGATGAGAGTCGTCCTGAAAGTCCAACACCGACGAATGCTGTAATGAACTCGACAGCCTGCATTTCTTCAGGGGTGGTGTAGGAGCCTCCATGTTATTATTATCATCACCAGGGCTCATTGCCGAGTTTTTCGAGACAATAATATTGTTATCTCTGGTCTTTAGCTCTGCAGCTGCTCTTCCGCTCTCGGTCCAATATTAACTTCCTTCTCCATACCAGAAGACTCCAGTACGTGCAAAGAGGAAATCGCGCGGCCTTCAAAACGTTTTGAGAGACAAATTGGAGGTTCCCAGGAACAAAAGATCTACAATAAGAAGAGCGAAGTAGATAAAAAGGAAATTCTTCTGCGCACGTGCTCCCCAGAAAGCATCTCCAAACAAACTGAAAATCTGCAAGTCTTTTCAAGCAGATGTTTGCAATGCGGATTTGCAAGAGCTGCCCTAACAGACCAGGAAAAAACAGAGAGAAAAGTGTGGAAGAACCGAATTTCAGTCGAGGACTCGACTCCCGGAGAAAAGGAGAGAGAGAGAGATGAGCAAACAGAAACGGAGCGTCGACGGACGACGGACAGACTACCGGCGGTCGTCCGTCCGTCACATAGCCGTTAGGATCAGTATTTTTTAAAAAGGACGGTAGTTTTTGTTCGTAGCCAAAGTGGCGATCATCCATACGGAGATGTAGAAAAAAAATGGCGATCTTCTTTCCTAAGAAGATTTAGCCAAATATAGAAATCTGACAATTTTTACCCTATTTTTTAAAAACCTCAGATCTGGTTCTGGTGCACTTCTTTCTAACCTGGACCAAAACCGATGGGGTGACTTCCAGTTTACCCCTAGTTAACCCTGGTTCTGATTTCGGTTCTATACATAAATAGAACCAGGAACCCAGTTCGGTTCTTAAAAAACTACAATCTGATTCCAGTTCTCAAAATCAGATCTGGTTTCTATTCAATTCTTACTAACCAGAACTGGAATCTGCAATTCTGACCTGCCAGAAGCATGTACCTGCTGCTCAACACTGATTTGAACTTGCTATAAGGGACAGAGTCATAACACCATGGTGTTTGGGACACAACCTTCTAAGTTCTGAACCTTCTGGGTACACCTCTTTCCTTCCTTACACCAAATAATGCCCAAGTGTGGCCTAATAGGGGGGGCTTCACTTAGTAATTTCAGCAAGGAGAGGTTTTGAGGAATTCGTAGCCTATGTGAGTGATTTTTTGAAATCTATGGTATTTTTTGGAATCCTTTGTATGGTTGTCCATGAATCATTACAAAGATAATTTCAGAAATAACTCTCTTTTTCAAGCCTAATTACTTCACTTGGTACACAAAACTGGATGTGCAAAATATCGCTCCATTGGTAACATCCTACAGTGATTGTTCTTGATTGTTTGGTGGGTATTAAGAAAAGGAAATGACTTATATTCCAAATTGTCAGCTATAACAACAATTCCAAGATCACTCCAAGATCCTTCCAAGTTCCTCTTGGACTCTTGGTTTGAAATTCTCCCACTAAAGCATAAGAGCAAATTGGTTATGCTGCTCTTGGTTTTGTATCATAAGTGATGGTCTGGTATAAAAAAGGAGCTTATCAGACTGGTATGACACATGGTGATACCGGTCTCATACCAATCAAGCCCCCAGTATGATCCATATCAAGCAATTTCAAATGCATTGATATACACATTAGACTTGTATCAATGCATCCCAAAATCTGTAAAGCCAGTAAGTAACCCTCTACCCTTCTACACTTCAAAGTTTCATAAATGAACCCAACCCAAGGACCCAGGCTGGTATGCTCCAAAGCCAATACCAGACCAACACTGGTTCATACTTCCACCTCAGCCACAACTTTGGACAGCTCTCCACATAACCTAAAAATGGAAAGTTGTTTGTTTGCAAACCAATGCTAACATTATATTGAGGTCAACCAAGGTGCTTCCTTGGGTTGGAAATATCAGCACGAATGTCTATCAAGTCCAAACTTCCTTGCTGAAATAACACATGCTCTGGGCTTAGTGGGTTGTAATTCGCTATGTAATATTGCCTAGGCCAATCCATCTGTGGACCACCACCTGCCAGTTCCAGTTTAGTTAGCCTAGAGGAGCATCCAAGTAGCCAATAAAATGACACTCAGACAAAACAACCTGTGTCTGCATCATCATGCTCCTCAACCCATGCAGATGATGAGTCCATAGATTTCAAATGTAAGTCATACTGATTTCCAGGTGTAAGTCCAGTATCCATTTGGCTGATAAAAAAGCTGTGTGCCCATAGGCACTTGTTTCAGCTATTTCAATTTCAACTGTCTGACTCAGTTTAAGAAAACCAGAGTCAACCACAAAAGACATCACAACTTCAAACCCCCAACCAAGCAATTGAGCAAAAAATTCCAATCTGCAAAATAATTTCATTGTTTTTTGCTGGAAATGTGAACAGGGACTTTGATGTAAGCATTTGTCTGCCCAATCAGGCCCAAAAAAGGTTGAAGAAGAAGTGAGGTTCCAGTAGAGAACTGTACATGTCAGACTGCTGGAGAAAGAATATTTTCAGATGTGCAGAGCTGCAGCAATGGAGCCAGCCAGGCTGAGGACCTCAAATGGTGGTCTTCCCATCACATCCTTCACAGTAGTTGCACATGAGTCTGTGATCCAGAAATGTGCAAAACCATGTTCTGGGCCCTCTGTCCATGAAACACCACACACTACAATTATCACCTGAAGTATCATGGTGCTTCTCAAATGTTTCTTCCTATTAAAACCATTCTCCAAGGTTAATAAAGAAGACCAACTCCACAGCCTTTGAATTTGCTAGACCTGGCAATCCAATTCTCACATGTACTAGAGTTGGTAGGGGTTCTCCAGCTGCAGAGATAACTCAATTGTATGAAAAAGACACCATCAAAGATTTCTACCCGGTGCCTTGTTTTCAAACTTTCAGGAAACACACTGTCAGCTCAAAATATTAGCACAAAATTATGTGAACCAAAATGATATATCAGAGGAACTGTCCAAAGCTCCTAATGTTACTATTGTTCCCAAGGAACTAGGCTGGAATAAGAATGAGAATGGACAATCCAGAATCAGCAAAGCTAATCTACTACTACATAATCTCCCATTTTAATTCAGAAGAGCTATTCTTCAAACATCATACAGACCCAACAAAGCGAACAATCACTAGTTTTTCATAGGCATGGGCAATTAAAGGAAGGAGAAATGATATGTCAAGGCTAGCTCACCTCCATTATCATGCCCAAAACGCTCCCATGATCTCTTGGGGAAGACCCCATGTGTTACATAAGCACTTACTTTGGATGCACCATCTGCTGCTAAAAGTTTCTGAAAAATCCATCCATGACCAACAGCATTTTTCAACATACTTCAAACAAGGGAGTAGTGCACTATGTAAGTTTCAGAAGCCTGTCATGAAAGAGATCACTTGTACAAAAAGGCAACAAGATAAAGTACTCTCCTGAGAACAATCACTTTGGATGCAGCCTTGGTTGTGCTGTCCTCAAGAGAGAAGGATCTGTCTCAGAGATATCTTAACAAGCCAGTGAATGCATTTGTATGTATGTAATAATTTCAGACCTGACACTCGATGAGAGTGCCTCCTGACTGCACCAAGTCATCAACAATGACAACATGACGCCCCTGTGGCTCTCCTTCCTTCAGCCTCACTATGCGGTTGTTGCCATCTCTCACCTTTGTGCAGACAATCTGGACACAATCACACTTGCTCTTATGCCATACATACTCAATGTCCTGCTTGCAGTCAATTGAGTTAACAGAATTTCAATGACACCACCAATATTGGTATCTGGACAAGGTCAATTGAGTGCAATACCGTTGGAAAATGTTGAAGCTGCTTATGGAAGCGTTTCCATGCTCCTTCATCTGGAAATGCTACACTTATCTGCAACCCTTACGGGAGTTAATTCAACAAGTAACAATCACTTCATGCAGACTTTTTTAATTACCAAGTCCTACAAAACAGCCAAGAATATCATAGAATAATGGAATCTGACAATAAAAATGAACTCACATTGTTGGCATCTGGGAGCTGATGCAGACGATGTTTGAGCAAGGGGATGCCACTCTCAAAGCATGGCAGCACATTGTCACCAAAGTAGAACCTTTCCTGAGGCCATTCAATATCTTAGACTCAGAAGAGCACACAAAGAGAGAGATGCACAAAACCAAGAAGAAGATGATCAGTAACATACATGGAAAACATGCGAAATATGGTTGTAGAGGTTCAGAAGCTGTGACATGCCAGCAGGTAAAGGCTTACTTGAAGTGCATGAATGTCAAATATGACAAGGCTTGTTGGACCACCCCTAGAGATGGGAATATTGGAAAGGATCCGGGCTAGAGTGAAAGCAGTGGCAATGTCACCCTCATCTTCCATACGCTCCAAGGTTCCCGTGGGAAAGAAAGGCAACACAAGTGTGAAGGATGAGACAAACATGCGTGGCAAGGCATAGATGATGGACAGCTGCTCAAAGATGACTCCTGGAGAACTGAAAGATGCCAAGAATGCCACATGCTGACTACGTATTCCATGGGCATTTGGTACAAACAAATTGGGGAATCCATCTGCAAAGGTCCTGCAATGACAAAAGAAGCTCTTTCACATTCAAATGTGCAAAATACTAACCCCTAAACCCTGCACCTTTGCAAAAAGTTTTGGAAATTCAAGGACCAATTGGTGCCAAGAAGGACAAGAATTTGTGTGCTAATTTTGCAAAGTAATTTCAACACAAAATAGAAGCAGAAAAGAGAAATTGGGATGAAGGAAAGGAACAAACCCCCATTTGATGGATTTGAGCTCAATTGAATCCGTCTCTGCAGCAATACGGCGTGCAAGATCCTCCGTTTCACTGCAATAAAATAGGCACACCTGCAACCAATTCCCCGAATCACATTTTTGATGCAAGGGGCTAAGCTTCAAAGATACGAACAAGAAACGAGCACCGTCATTTCCAGGCAACAAACATGAAACCCCAAAAAAAACATAGCAACAATGCACCTGCTTCTTGTTAGGTCTGTCCAAAAGACCACAAGTACCACCGTTAAGCTCCGCCGTCTCAGACCCCGCCGCCGCGAGAGCAGCAGAGATGGGAAGCGTAGGAATCCCAGCGTAAATATCACTATTCCCTTCAGTCACAGCAGCCGGAGTCGCAGAACTAGAAGCCACAGCCACCGCCGCCGGCTCCCCCATGACTTGAGACTCCTCCAAATCCCAGAAATCCTTCAAAGCACGGGCACAGCGTCTTTTCACCTCGCTTTTGCTTTCTTGTGGGCAACTGGAACTCAGAGTCCACTGCGAGAGAAATCGCTGTCGCAAAACCAAATGCGAGGGAAGGGTCGGAGGAGGAGGCTGAGAGGAAAGTAGCCCGAGAGCGGCAGATGTGGGGAGAGGCCGCAGAGAGGCCATATGCACGCAGGCTGCATTGCGTTGTTGGTTGGTTTGTCTTCGTCTTTTCCCCCTTATTTTGCGCCTTGTTCTTGCGAGTGTGCGTCACATTACGAACCGCCTTGCCTCTTTAGATTTAGGAGAGGCTTCATACCGCCTCGCCACTTTGTCGCCTTGGACCTTCCAAAAGCTTCCAAACTGGTATTCTAATATTTTTATTTTTATGTGCCCTCCAAAAGTCAAGACAAAAGTCAGCTATCCCTTGAAGTTTAGGTCCGCTTTACATTAGGAGTCAGGGCCGCTGTTCAACCCAAATCAAGCATTCCTATTGGTGCAAAAGTTGAAATCAGCCCCAATGGCTTTACACTATGAGACAAGGCTGAACTAGAAAAAAATCTTTTCAATCTGCCCAAATTTATTAATAAATGCTGAAATTTATGGCCTTGTATTGGCCCCAAGGCTGGAAAAAGGAGGGTTTAGGGTTTACCCTAAACCCAATCGAATTTGGGAGGCCAATTTGCAACCCTTGGGGCCAATGTTTCAGCATTTGTTAATAACCTGACATCAGTGTTCTAGCATTTAGTTAGTAACTTGGGGCCAAACAACAAGCCAAAATTGCTCAAAGTTGGCCCCAAGTTTTTTCAGCCCTGACTCCTAGTGTAAAGCAGGCCTTAGATTTGTCCCCAAAAAAAACTTGGACTCCCTATTGTTGTGTACTACCATTGATGATCAACTGATGAAAAAAAAAAAAAAAAAAAAGATTTTGTGAAAATTAAGTTGCAGTCAAGTGAAAATATTGAATGATATTGCATGCAACTTGAACTGAATTGAAATACATTGAATGGAATCCACATTTTATTGAAATAAAATTTGGACTCAGATTCAATTGAAAAAAGAGAGAGATGTAAATTGATGTAAAAAATATGGAAAATCTATTTGTGACTATGGTGATGATCAAAAAAATAATTTATGAAAAAACACCTTTTCATTCCTCTTTATTTGAGAATTAATTAAACAGGGTCCAATTTAAAATTGTCATCCAAAAGGAAAAGGATGACTTATGAAATCTAAAGTTTCTTGACCTAAATGAGATCTTTTAAATCATCATTATTGGAGTTAAATGATTGAATTCAGAGGGCATGTTACCAAGTGAAACCTTTCCTTGGCAAAGGGTCCTGAATTTGAAATGCTGTGAAATGTTTGCTCCTATGCTTTACATAAAAAA
>Ga0209208_10001746_pt1 | contig 31016 bp, 20 predicted proteins | sample S1TSphfallax_3_FD_187694 | JGI IMG/M metagenome (GOLD analysis project Ga0209208, IMG submission 187694) | Host-associated microbial communities from peat moss isolated from Minnesota, USA - S1T2_Fd - Sphagnum fallax MG (SPAdes) (version 2) | ecosystem: Host-associated > Plants > Peat moss >...
ACCATACTGAAGACTGCCACTATCCCAATCTTGGCTGGCATTTACTTTGGCCCAAGTCACAACTTCCAATATATAGAGCTTTAGTAGGAGTTGATGAGGGCCTTGGATCAGATTGTAGTTCAGTGGTTATTGTAGCTACCATGGCAACAACTGCGGCATTCAATACCGGAATCAGCCAAGATGTGTGGAGGGTGACTATGTCTTCTGTGTTGCCTTTTCTGTCAAAACCATTTCGCTCATCATACAGTGTTCAACAATCCACAGTTCTTGGCATTTCAGCTGCATTCCTGCCATACGATCAACTTCTTGGCCTCCAAGATTTTTAAAAATTGTTGATGCATCAATTGATGGATAGACTGAAACTAATAAACCTTGCATGGGACTCAATAATGGAAAAAGGATGTTTTGTGCTCACAATTGGAAGGTGCAATATTGAGGCATGAGGAACACATTGTAAAATCCAAGTTTCAATCAGGCGGAAATGTGAGAATGGTAGTTTTTGCATTCCCTCAATCCTTGCTTGTATCCTTACCTCTTACAGGCATGATGGAGCCAAGTTTTGCAGCAAGAGATAGGCCTAGGGTGTCCTCATCTGAGCATCTGGGTGACATTTCCTGCTGCCTCCCTGCTGGGCAGTTCCCATGTGTGTCTAAGTTGGTCAATCCAAGTGTGTTTTCATCATTTGAAGGCATAACTGCATCCCTTAAAGCTAACTGTGGGACAGCTCATGTACTATTATGAGCAGCTGCTGCAGCTACAGGATAAGAGAAACCAAATCTAACAGTTGTCGTGTTACCATGTGGCACACTATAAACAATAAGATGAAAAACCTTAACCCTGACCTTAACCCTAACCCTAACACCTGTAAAGTGGGACCATGTGACAAATGGCGCTTCAAGCTACCAAAATACTAGTTGCATTTGCAACTACATCGTGCGGTCACTAGGTTGCCATATGGCATCATCCTGATAATTCAATGGGGGTTAAACCCTATAACCCTAACCCTAATCTGTGCCACGTGTACAATGACATAACATGGTTGATCTAGCCTTAAACCCAACACGTGTCCGCACCCCAAGGGCTATGACTTGGACGGTCTAGATTAATCAAAGTAATTCTTAAAACTAAAAATTTAATTACAAAATAAAAGTACACGTGTTCGCATACAATTAGGTTAGCTAATTAACATGTAATGCAGTGTGAACGCAACCCCTATAGTTGCATGCAGTCGCACTTACAACTGTTAGTATGGAGTATACCATGTCATAGATATCGCTACACTCTTACGAGTAAAATCATTCCAGAACAAGTTTGCAAAATCTACGATTTCACAAACTTTTAGCGGCATTTTGAGAATCCTAAAAAGTTTGCGTTAGATCTTATATCGGAAACCGATAGACTTTTGAATCGATTCGCTAAGTCGTTGTGGTGATGGGTGTGTTGTAAATAGTTTCTGATGCAATGTTAATCGCAAATAATGTATAGAAAGCAGTTACAATCGGAAAGTTTTGCGATTGTATCAAGTTTCGCAAACTTTTAGCGGCATTTTGACAATCCCAAAAAGTTTGCGTTAGATCTTATATCGGAAATCGATAGACTTTTGAGTCGATTCGCTAAGTCGTTACGGTGATGGGTGTGTTGCAAATACTTTTTAATGCAATGTTAATCGCAAACAATGTATAGAAGCAATTACAATCGGAAAGTTTTGCGATTGTATCAAGTTTCACAAACTTTTAGCGACATTTTGAGAATCCCAAAAAGTTTGCGTTAGATCTTATATCGGAAACCGATAGACTTTTGAATCGATTCGCTAAGTCGTTGCGGTGATGGGTGTGTTGCAAATAGTTTCTGATGCAATGTTAATCACAAACAATGTATAGAAGCAGTTATAATCGGAAAGTTTTGCGATTGTATCAAGTTCCGGAGTTGCGAAGGACTTGCGATTGTACGGGTACGAATGTTATGGTATCGCAAAAGCTTAAGAGTTTGCGAGGAATTATGGTTCGCAACAACGGGCTTTTGGAAACTTCTTTCTTTGTTGTTTGCGATGATATTCGGATCGCAAAATAGCCCCCTATTGTTGTAGTGTTAAAAGGACTTTTGATATTGAATTTTTTTCCAATGCTATAAATGTTTATGGCAAAATAGAAGGTTCTGCACCAATTCAAGCCTTTGCCATTGTAGAAATTACAACATGTTCTAGTGGCACAATTGATTTGACACTTTCTAGTACGATTGTCAAGGACGAACATGCAAATTCGGTGGTTGAAACCGATGTGGAAGGTGCAATTTTGATTTTGGTACAATTAAAAACAATTGTTGTCCCTATTATCATCGTACTAAGTCCTTCTATCGCAATGGATGAATTAGGGGTAGATGTTAAAGTAGAGGTAACAAAGGCTATAGGTTTGGAAAATTAATGTAAATAGTGTAATTATGAAAATATAATCCCAATTAAAATGGGGGATGCTGTTGAAGTTAGATTTGATTGAAATTGGTATTTTATTAGAATTTTACTAAAACCAATTTTTCCCTATCAAATTTCCTCTATCGAAACCGATTTTTACTATTGGTTTAAGCTATTTATTTTTAGGTTTGATTTTTTGGGGATTAGACTAACTACTCATTCCACCATTTTTTACTTCTTTCTTAGAAGTACTTAAAACTTTGTCCCTTTGTGGACTATATAGGAGAATATTTTATGGAATAAAATTATATTTTTCTTGCTAGACTTTTGTACGTAGAGTTTTACATGTAGTTCTTCCTTCATATGTTTTGAATATTCTAACTTTTTTGTATGCAAGTATTCTTCCTTGCATGTTTGCTTTAGGTTTGTATATGTAAAAAGTTTATAAGGTTGTCCTACTAAGGTTTGATGATCCCCTTTGTGTTGAAGTTTCTTGTTTACCTAAAGAGAGTAATAGGATTTTATTTTCTATTCCCTTATTTTATTCCTTTCAAAACCCGGTAGTTTAATGGGTGGCCTTAACAATGTGTTAAGAAAAATTGTATTTCTTAAATAACCAATATTATTTGGATTGGATATTAACTAACTATTAGTTAGTTGTTAAATAACTAACTGTAATCATTAATAATACACATATAAAGAAATTAGGTTGAAAAAATCATATCTTTTACAAATTTTTGTATGGCTTTTTGTAAATTTTATAATATAATTTGGTTAATTATATTTTTCATGATTTGATTTTGAAGGTTTGATTTCTATCAAATCCTTCATTACCAAACTCATTTAGGCATGACATGGAGTTGATTTTTTGGTGTTGGGTGCATGCACTCAAGTGTAAGAGGTTCTTTGAACATGAATCCCCACTTAAATAGTCCCACAACCCATCAATGTTCTTCTCTTTTCCATCCAAAATCACGGTGTTCGCATTAAAGTGCCACTTTATGTTGTTAATGTGATTGTATTTGATGTAGGATGTCCATGTTTTGAGGTTGTGGTTGCCATTCCAAATGTGAAGCATTTTGTTGGATAAACGATCTTTCAATGGATGTGATGTCTCCACCGTATATGTTTCAAACTTTTTATTATTGGCCTTCTAGTGTTCTTTCCATGTTGACAATATATCGTCATCTATTGTCCTCACATTGCCATTGGGTGTTCAATTAATATGTATACCAATGCAAGGCTTGAATTGTACCTACTTCTCATCAAAATTCTAAAGATGTTGACATAATGAAATATCCTACAATTTCCACCATCATCAATACATTGTTATTCTTAACAAACATCCAACCAACTTTTGCATTCAACAAAATATACCAAAAAAACAAAAATCATAGGTTAAAGTCTTTGAAAGAAAACATTGACCTATATTACATAATGTTGGAAAAACATATGTGGCAAAAAGGACAAGGTTACACATGAATATATATTAAAAACTACTTATCCTTGGATTTGGACTTGGAGATCTAAAGACAATTATTTATTTTGTCTAAATACCATTTTGTTTATTTAAAGATCCTTCACAAGCAACCTTCATAGTTTGCTGAAATGAATTAAGAAATGCCATCAACATTACATGATACATGTTGCCTCAAAAGTATCAAAGCAAAATCTTACACTACTATTAAGTACAAACATGCACACACACAAAGGTTGAACACAAAATAACATCCTACACATGAGACATCCATAAAGTGAAGGAAACACCATATTAGGACCCTAAGTTTGGTCATTAAGGGGAGTGACTAGAAAATAACAATAACAAATACATTGCATTTAAACGGGGAGTCAAGATAGGGTGAAACTTAGACATTGAATTTTGTGATAATATAAGATTCACCTTATCTTTCTTTTTTGTCTTGAACACCTTCATCGCTATTGTGCTTATTATGGCCATAATATTTCAAATTTAAAAAAATTGATATTGTGGTATTGAATTTCATCCTTGATTCAATAAATTCTTTCACTTTGCAGATAGCAAACTTATTGAAATAGGGGCTAGGGGATGAAAGGACATAAAGATAGGGCCACTTTATAGATTTCTCTATTGAAGACAAACATTCATTGCTAGCAAAGCTCAAAATTCCTCATTATTCTTGAACATATGTAAATGAATAAAAGTCATGATCATTGAAAACTTATGAGACCAATGTCCAAGACAAAATACAAGAGTCACTTCAAAACGGATAATTGAAAATCACAACTCCAAATTATAATTTAACATCGACAAAAGTAAAATAATCATTCAAAATGACTACATCAAACTATGACATACAAATAAATTGTCAACAGAATCCTAAACAAAAAATGGATGATTCACATTGCTTGACATCAAAGCTGATGACATAATTGAAACATATGTTGTCGACAATGTCACCCATCATCAGCATGGGCACCTCAATTCAATGCAACCAACAAAAGCATCCATTTTGATCCATGGTTGCCTAAGCTAAGGGTGCTACATGTAAGACCATTAATGCAAACATTAGACTTTGGGAAAAAGTACTGTGGATCAACAATACTATGCCACACTGCAGTAGTAAATAGATTCATACAAGATTGCCTCTACAGATACTAATGAACATCTAATAATTCTTATCAAAATAAACACATCCAACCAAATCTACATTGCACAGTATACAATTCAAAAACACCTATAACCAAAAAACTACCAAATGACAGCAGACACATACTAATTTAGTTTTTCAGGTTGGGCTGAGGAAGGGTGCAAATGAGGGGAGGAATTCTTTTGGGGGGTTGGGGAAGGATCCAGCACACATGATTTTTAGGCCAACATCCATGTCTATTTAAACCTGATCTGATCATTTTGAACATATAGTTTTGCTGCTGATTGAAAGTAACAGCACAAGAAAGGAGAGACAGGGAGAATAAGATGCACTATAATTTGTATCCATGCCAACATACATGTCTCTAGGAGGTGCAATAAACACCAAAACTTTTAGCACACACATTTGAAGAAATGGCTTCTCCACTTTCAAGAAATACATAGCAGGTGAAAGAACTAAAACTTTCTAACAAAGCTTTCAACAAGAAACACACACTGATATCTATGTTCTCTCCAAAACCAAAGGCCTTATGAAACCCATGAGGGCATTCAGATACATAATCTAGCACTTATCATCCTTCATGCCAATTGGCTCAAAAGATTCCCCTTTTTTGTCTGCATGATCATTACTCCTTGACCTGCACAACCATTGAATAAGTCCCAATCATTAATACAATCTGAACTTCACATTCATTCCAAAACCATAGAGTGGCCAAATCTTGAACTCTAAATCTGGTGTGTGGAAATTTGCAAATCCGGAAAATAGTGCACATGCAAGATTTACAAAAATACAAGCTAGTACACCTATATATAAAAGCTGTTTAAAGTTCACACCCAACAGCCACTAAAGTATTTCCAATTGATGATGACAATAAATTGTTCTTTCTCCACTTTCCACCTTCCTTTGTTTCAAGATAAAGCCCATCAAAAAAGGAAAAGCCAAGAAGACAAATGCCAAAACATTGCAAGGCAGACTTGCTGAACGAAGAAAAATACAAAAAGATAAGCCTATGAAGTAATTGAGCATTGACCATCTCCAAAATATCAAACTTGGTGGTGCAAAAGCAAGTACCCAGAAATTTATTCCAGAAATGGGGGGGAGGTGGCATGCCATATGAAACGAGTTTGGTAACATTCTCACTACAGCTTAAAGGGTCTGGGTGAGCTTCTTTCAGGTGAAAGGATAGAAAGATTAAATGTAAACCTAAAGAGAAAATAAATCCACTGCTCCAAAACAGCCAACTCAGGATTTGTAGCAAAACAGATGGTTTGAGTTGTCCCTCTTTAGAGTGCTGTGGGGTCAGGGATAACAATTTTTTATCTAAAAACTCAGATATCCTCTTCACCAGAATTGTTTGAAACAGAGCACACATTCAATAGATATTGACCTTACAAACATATATTGAAATAATGCCCGAGTAACTGGATAAAACAGGATTACATTACCTAAAACCTTGAATCTAGAGGGATTAGTTTGAAGAAAACCCATAGGGAAAATGAGAAGTCCAAACAATACCATTCATTGATGCAGGAAAAGAAAAGCCATATCATAAGATACTAAACTACAACTAACTTGTCATCAGCATGTCTGGTACTATCACAAACTGCATCCCCAAGCTGGAATGTAACAATACAGCCCTCATAACTCTATTTTACATAGCTGCTCACAATCAAAGTAATGAAGATAACTCTCATGAGAATTGAGAAATCTCCATAATGAGAATGATGAAGATGTGCCTTTTCTTGTACACTGCACCTTTACCATAAACAACTGAGTTGCAAATCCAAGAACCCACCTGTTCCCAGCAGCTCAAGTTCTTCAGATGGCAGCTCTGAAAGCGCCTTGTGCTGCCACTCGCTTCAGTTCTGCTGCTTTTCCAGTGCCTCTAAAGTAGTTGTATACTTGCTGTCCTCACACATCAACCCAGTGCAATGCCAAGTCAACTTGAATTCAAATAGTTTTATGACAAATTCAACTAAGAACAAAATTTTGCAATAATAAATCCTGTGTGCAGGAGCACAAGACCACACCTTCAACATGCTGGTGAAATGTGAGCTACTGAAATAAACAAGGCTGCAAGGGGGGCAGAATACTAGTAATCTGTGAGAGTCTTCTGACAGAAGAAAACAAGAAATCTCAAATCTCAGTTGTTTATGACATGCTTGGGGAATGACTGAAAAATGTGCAGTTGGTGGTAGGCACATGTGTTCCAAATATAACACACCCAAATATACAAAGGTATTGTGTGATGGAGTTATCACCTGAGCATGTCCAAGAAATACTTAAGAAACATGCTAGGTTACTGGTTCTCAAAAACTGGAACACCTTATGTTGTGTATCTAAAGACATACAGATAAGGTGGCACATCTATTAAACATCCAAGGCCAACATTGGGTGTACCATTAAGACAAATCCACTGAGAAGAGCCTCCAGCACAAACAGAACAAAGCCCACAAAATAGAAGATCTGCAAAGAGCCACGCCACATCAAAGCAATCAGCACTCATTGTTTGTCCACAGGTATCCAGCAAAATTCATTCTGAATAAGTATACAGAACCAAGAAAGGGGACCAGATCTGAACAGCACGTACCCCAACAACAAGTTTTTCTGATATTATAGAAATAGCAGGCAGAATACCCCTGCATACATCCACCAAAATATTCCAATTGAGGTTTGATCTGTGATTTATTGTTTCAACCCAAATCTAGCCAAGCATCAATAAACAATTTGCATTGCACAAATTACCAAATACCTGGGCTCAAGAAATAAAAAGAACAATGGGCAAATCCAACAGCGATGCACAGTCTCATAATGGATTCTGCTAATTTGTAGCTAACTACAAAATTACAGATCTATCTGTATGCATCAGAACTAGGTGTGAAACATGGTAACAAGGCTCATGCACACTTACGCCAAAGATTTTCCTTTGAAGACAATTGGAGGAGCCACAGCTGCTAGGATACAGAAGCCAATATGAATCTGTAGAACAAAACAAAAGACTATGATGGATCAGATTAAACATCCAACTAAACATGTCTTCAAAAACCTTTGAAATATGAGTGAGCAATTTGCCATGAAGGTCAGCAAATAACTTAATCAGATACTTTGGCAACAAGCTAACCAAGATATAATTTCTATTCCTTTTCAATCAGCAACTCTTAAACTGGGTCCAACTCACAAGGTAGAAAAGGAAGAACCACCCAAACCTCAGTGCACTTTCTGACCTATACAGCAACCACAAAACAAAACACAATTTTCAGATCACTTCCATACCAGACAGGACAACCTCTTGCCAAGCAGTTAAATATGGGGCCAAGTTCCTTTTACTTGCTTCAAGCCATGCAAGGGAACCAATGTCACTCAATACAACACAGTTTCAAGGGCCTGAGTATCAGAAAAATATATGCTAGATATGAACCACAGTTTGGAAGAGATCATGCATGATGCAACTAGACCCAAAACCATGAAAGCTAGACTCAAATGCATGCTAATTCTCTGCTGAATGTGGCAGTACCTCATAGCCCGATACAGAGGCCTGTACCACAGGAAATAGGACAATGGAAATCCAGATAACATATAGATAATACCTAGGAGCCAAATCTGCACATCTGCATCACATACAGAGGTCAGATTTTCAGTACATGAAGAATGTTCTGGAAAAATATCACATTCAGGGTGGCAATACACAGAGACATACAGCCTCGCCCACAATAGAGCCATGGCATTGCAATTGTATGGGACCTTCAGCAGAAAGAACTCATGCTTACCACCAGGACCCCCAATCCAAGCTGCAGTTGTGCAGATAAAGTTCCAGAAAAGACACAACATGATTCCTGCAAGCATACCAGACCACAATCCATACATAATTCTTACAGAAGACTGCTACAAAAGATTGCAACTGCAAATTCCAAATAATCCCTCAAGCTACATAGAAAAGTCAACAACATCAGATGAAACAATCCAAATCACATCACAGGATGCTGTAAGTATGAATAGCTTTGTACCAAGCCAGCTTCCATAAGCAAAGTATTGAATACGCTGTGTGTGCAGAGGGATATCCTTGGCAATGCTGTGATGCAGAATTGGCAGAAAAGGTGGCCAATTCTTCTCCTCTATCAATATTCCAGCTGTTCACCAGAAAACACAATGATGATCAGCCAATTGCCATAAGGCTGGAGACACTCACAAAAACCATCACCTATTGGGACAACATCCATGAAATTGTGAAGGAAACCCCACAAAAACAGTTTGATGGTAAACAATGTGTCAGTTCCAGCCATGGTAAAAGAGAAAAGTGTTCATGTGGTCATAAGCATCAGAGTGTCGCTCACAAAGCATCAGACCATCACCTTCATCATGAATGGCAGCAACTAGCTGTCATCACTCCACACTAACTCATCAGCTCCTGACAGTGGATGTAGATAAGTATATGAATATCTGCTCAATACTTAGGGAAACCATTGAAAAAAGTCTGTCAGCTATTAAGCTGAGTTCTATCACATTTCCAGAAGCAGTAGGACTCAGCCATGACCTCAGCTAGCACTCAAGAGGTACAGCCAATAAATAAAGTCAACAGCATCATCATTCAAGCTGAAACAAGCTTTGAGGGTGCTTCATATCATTTTAGCTTGCCCCTCACCACCTGTAGGATTGATGTGTGATTAGGTCCTTGAAACAAAAAAATGCATTGGACAAATGCTCTATACAAACCCGAAGAAAGCAAATAGTTGAGGCATTAGATGCAACATTGCTCAATAGCACACATTAACATTGCCCATGTTTGTCGAAATTAAAATGATGAACATCTGGAAGCTTAAGCCAAAGTGTGAAAGCCATGGCTTGCCCTGTGATCTAAGAACTACCTCTTGCAGCAGCATCTTCTCTGCGTTTCAACTCCTGAAACAGCCCACAAAAAATACTGTAATGAGTAGGTATGTTCAACTTCAACATATCTCTCATACAGGTGTCAAAGACATCACTAAATGTATCACCCAACTCTACTACTATGGTTGCCTGTTATGCACATCTCAATACATTATTGACAACATTCATGGAAACAGAACCTATAAATCAGAAGAGGATAGTAGCAAAATCCACCTGCTCTTTTTGTCTTAGTTCATTTTCCTTGACTCTCAGCTCCCTCTCCTTGTTCTTCAATTCCTGAATGTCAGAACATAACATACCAATGGATTATGACACAAGCTACAACAGGATGCTACAGGTATGACTGGGAAGAGAAAAAAGAAGAAAAATATCCACTGGTTATTCTTTCATCACCATGGCAATCCCTGATTAGCATCTGCACGAGTAGGCATCCACATATCATGCTTGAGGAGAATGAGAAAACATACTTTTGCACCACCCAGGGGGATTTCAACAGTGGCATCATTAGCAGCTACTGAATTTGAAAAGGCAGGTTCTGGTGGAAGTGGTGATAGTCTTGAATTTGAAACCTGTGGAACACTGCTGGGTTGCTGCACAAGCAACATTAAAAAGGATGGGAAAGCAACATGGTAACAAACCTCTGTTGATTTGACTTGACCTAGCCGAACTCCAGAAAATACATTTTACAAGGAGACCAGTCCAGAAAACTTCTCATAGATCCAACATCCTCCAATGGCAGAAACAAACAAAAGATACAATAAATAACAATCATGAGTTGACAGAAGCAAGGAGATGATTTGGTTCACCTACCTGAAGTTAAAATACTACCCTCCAAATGAAACTCATGCAAAATCACAAGCATTCAGTCACCACAGTGGTGGATCAAACTCCATAGTGGTCCCAAAAGAAGCAGAGAGGGGCATGTTTGTAGGAGCAAGTCCAGATCACAACCAAGGGGAGCCTCTCAAAATTCAAGGGACATAAATTGCAACATTGACTGTGACAATACTATCTGAGCCAACTGATCAATAAAAATCCCAAACTTTCATGCAGTACTGCAGCAACTGTGCACATTACTCATGAAAGCATCCAATGAGTCACAAGTGCAGTACACCCTGAGATGGTAATGGCCTTGCATATTTTTCAATATCTTCCAGGAATTGCACAGTTTGAGAACCCCACCTTTCATGAACAAAAAGACCATTTTACCAGTATTTTCTGTGGATAACAAGCCTTTGGGTTACTTGACTAGGTTCTTTCATGCCCCAAATTGATAGCAATGAGTTGGCACTATGGCAATAAAGTCCAATCAGTATTTGCTCGTGACAGAAACAAGTCCAAGGAAAGACAGGTCTGAACTTCAGATGTGCAGTTTAAGACCACATGGAAGCATTCGTTATATTTTTATTTTTAAGCGGACTGAGGACAGGGAATCGATACCGAATCGTAGAAACCCCCGCCATAAGATGTTTTTTTCCCCGCAGCTTGCGCTCGCACGAGGGGATCCTGAAAGATTGAGTGATTAGCAGATAGTAATAAAAGCATAGTTGAAGATCTTGGTTCGTGTCCATTGCCAAAGAACAAAGATGCACGCCTCAACAAAACTACTCTACCTGCGGTCTGAAAATCTACCGCTCACCACGGCATCTCACGAACAGCCCGCCTTGCACAACTCTCTTCCTAGAATGCTTTATTTTACAACATAAGGGGCATAGACCTTGACGAGAAGGTTGGGACCAGTGCGGAAAAGAAATAAACGCAAGGATAGTTCACACTCACAGAAAACGGGTTCACTTCGTCCTCATCAAAAGGATTGGAGTCGTACCGACCTGCCATCACTAGACACCCTGTGTCTCCTCCCCCGTCCTCCAGATCACCAGATCAAGAATCCTGGACCAAGAATAAAATCAAACGGAAGCCGAAAACCACGAAACAAGAACCCTAGCGTAGACTGAAACGCGTACTACAAGATCTGATGTCATCGGGTGCAAGCTATGTTTTTCAGAAGTGCCAGAAAGTGCACCTCGAATCAATACTGGTGTATAAAAGCGGGAAAGAAAGAGAAGTGGCCGTCGGGGCGGACAAGACTAGTCTAGGTTGGAACCTTCAATGATCAGCTGCAATATCTTCGCCGTCATAAGCAGAAGTTGCTTGTTGAGAACCAAGAGCAGTCCGTAAGGACCTAGCACTCCGAATGGCCGTTTGCAACCTTTGCAAGGTATCTGGTCTCCGTAGGCTACTCCTCGAGTGTATCATTCCTGGGTGGCAGTCCAGAGTCCCTACAGGTCCACGGTGTCTGTCCGTATATCGCGTAGCGTGATCCGTCGACCCACGGACGGTTGGGATTGCTGCCAGCCTGGGGTTAAGAACAATGTCTGCAACTTCACGGCTCTCCGTGTTGTTCTGGAAATCTCAGAGTTGGAACCATTGCGAGAATAAATAAATAAATAACTAAAGGAAAAACACCCGGCAACGGAACCCACAAGAAGAAAAAAAAGGATGGGCTGAACTCCAAACAAAATATGAAATCGCAGAACCCACAATGGGAAGCCCTAAGAAAAGAAATCTTAGGACCTAAACCCATCAGCAGTAGAACCAAACAAGTTGTGCCCGAAGACGGGCAAAAAAAACCTGGAAAGACACCAAGCCTAGAAGAGACCTCTTCTGTTGCCACAGCTGCCCATTGCAAAATAGTGGCAGCCTGAACTCTTTGAAGAGACCTTTGTAAATTGTTTGATTCTCGAATTCGATATATGCATCCTATAGGCTCTTAAGCTGACAAAGTATTGCAAGGATTTTTCCTTGGACAAGGTTAAAGGGGCTGGTGTGACCCAGCACCCACCATTGCATCAGTTTGGTGGATGAGGCCGTTTTGGCCATTTTGGGATGAACCCAGACCAGGTGATCATTTCGTTTTTCTTTCCCTACCAGCACCCCGCCCTCCAATTTGAAAAAACTAGACACCTACCTATACCCTCCTACCATCAGAGCTTTTCTTCCTTTTTTTTCTTCCTATTGTTGTTTTTGAGAATTCTATCATAGCTCTTCTTCTTCTTTTTCCTAAGAACTTCATTGCTATCTTAGTTTTTTTTTTCTTGGTTGATAAATCTAAACAATGGACAAAGACCATCATAGAAAAAAACACTTCATGTGAAAAAATAAATAATATATGAATAAGTTTACAATGCTACATGTGTCCATTGTACATCAAAGGTTATGTTTCTTGGGATTAAGAGTCATTCATGCCTCTAGAGGGTCTAAGAGGAGTAACACCGTGAAGGTGACTATTAATCTATTGGATGAAAATATTATATTTGGATGATTTTTTAAAATATTTGTCTTTCATCCACATGTTTAGAATATGTTCAAAATTTGACAATGAATGGCAAATATAATCATATATATCCCCTTGTTGCAAAAGTGAAAGGGTCAAAGGGTGTTGAAACATATTAAATGTTTAGGTTTTGGTAAGGCTCAGTAAACACATATGGTCACATGTCTTGAATGGAGATGATAATTAATGTGATTTCACTATGCTTCACATTCTTTCTAAGATAATGATATTTAAGTTTTGTGTGTTTGGACCGGTCGTGAAAACAAAATTTTTGCTTAACTTGATGGTGAATTGATTATCACCAAAAAAAAAAAAAAGGTTTTGTTGAAAAAATCCATAATCATTCAAGAATTTTGTAATCATTGAAATTATGTTGTGTGCTACCACATTATTGTCTACAATTATCATTGTCACCACACATATAACACATAACAAATTAAATTTTAAATGGTACACCATACCCAAATCAAAATGAATTCACTTGCAACACATAGGAATCCAAACCCAAAAACATAAAAATAAAAACACAAACATTATGAAAAGTTACATAAACACACAAAAATTCACAAAGTATAAACACATTATGTTCTGAAATTTCAAATCACCAAAGAGGGATTTGAGATTACAAGAACTTGGGTTTTAGACCCAATCCACAAATTAATTTGAATATATTCACGCTATAATTTATACACAATTAAATTACACTTTAAACTAAAATAGTCTCTAAGTAAGCTAGACTAGGCGTAATTAATCTAGACTTAATTATATAATTAATCATATAACCACCTAACAATTCTTTAATCATAGTTGCATCAACAATGTATTCAACCTTATTTGAAAACATAACTACTATAGATTGTCTACGACTTTGCCAATAAATTGAACCTCCATAAAGGGTGAAAACATGATAAAGTATATTAAAAAAAATTCACAAAAAAATCAAGTTAAAAAAAAAAATTCATGAAAACACAAGAAAATAGATTCAAATTTTGCTTAAAATTAATTTTGAAACTATTCAACCTTCAATTGGGTTTATTGTAAATCAACTACAAAATTTCAAAACCTTTGAAATAATAAAAGTAGGGAATAATTACATTTGAAATTGATTGGTCAAGATGGAGTTCAAATCTACTTTTTCATTAAAAAGTTTAATGAAATATATACATATATGAAATTATAGCATAAAGATCATTATATATTGAAGGGCATCACCAGAAAACAAATCCACTTTATCTTTGGTAAAATATACTTGACATATATTTGAATCAAATCTTACACTTTAAAAAGTAGTTTTTAAAAGCTACTTGCATTTAGAAATGTCTACTTGAAACTTACTTTTACAATGTAAATTTTAAAAACTAATGCATAATAATGAAAAAGTATCTTGTTATTTATTATTCAACTAAAAGAATTGAATGTATAATAATTTTGTGATAGGTTTTGGTCCTACTTTTTGTTCATTTGACAAGTAGACTAGCAAATACTTTTAGTTGTACACTTTACCATGCTTTCACCCTAAATGCATATCCCAACGTTGAATGTTAATGTCTAGATCACCATCCCAATTGAAATCTTTCCAACCATGAAAGAGTGGAAGATGGTGCAAAAAACTTAGACCTCCATACATGATATATATGATACAAACGACTTTAAGGTAAATTGAAACACAATCTTGACACCCAACCAATGTGCAAATCCTATATTTGACATGAATTATGCCAAATCATGAATTGGATGTGCCAAATCTAGCCTTGTGTTGGTTGCCAAAAAAATAAATTACCAATGGCTTGTGCATAAGGGATAGAGTCATAGCATTTCTCTTAGTAGATAAAAGGCATGTCAAACTTAGTGAATTTAACACTAACTTCATTGGGTACTAATAGGTTTAACACCATATATGTTGAACTTTTAAAGTACATCATAAATGTATTATTCTAGCGATAGAAAAATAATATGATTATTACAAAGGCGTGAAAATGTAGCTTCCAAACATTACCTTCTTAAGGACAATAATGCCAAAAGAACAAGTTCAACTTTTTCCTACTTCCAATAAAACTACTATCATTTACTAACTTTACTACAACTACTCAAATAATAATAAAGACCTTATGCAAAAAGAAAAATAAGAGGGTAGGGTTTATCATTCATGGGTAGACCTACTATTAAGGGGTAGAAATTTGTAGATTAGTTAGTACCATTAACATCCTAATAACTAATAGTTATTAATGGTAAATTTATCGTCCCTTGCAAAAGGGGCAAAGCTAGTGGGATTAAGTAGTTCATGTTAGTGAATAGTTGGGGGTAATCGACCCAATCATTTAAGAGACTTTTAAGAAGGGATTACAATAAGGGCCTTATTTTCATGGGTTTAATGTGGGCCTTATGTGGTTTTGTGGAGAAGGAGTATTAAAGGAGGTTTTGAAATATTTTTATGGCATTTAAGACATTTGTAGTTGGTTGTTGGAATGGAAAACCCTATTGGAGAAATGTGTTATAACATTAGAAAGAAAAGACTAGTGAGAAAATGTATTTGTATTTGTGTGTGATTCTAATGGAAAATGGTTAAGGAATTTCTATGTGTTTTGTGTGATTTTATTTTACTAGGAGATGTGGAAGTAATGCAATTTAAGATTATACAACCTGTCATTGCCCCTTTCCAAGGTAGTTATGTGTTTCTTTTTTAAAAATAGCAAAAGGGCATATTAAGTGGTAGCCTTTGGAGTAGTAAAATAATGGCTGCCATAGGAAGGTAACATCCAATATGTGGTAGTAAGAAAAGGGGGAACACTTGAAAGTAGTAGTCTACAAATCAAGAGGGACTACTACATGTAATGGCCATGAGTGGGTGTAGCTTGTTGCAAATGGTAGGCAATGTTGGAAAGGCATTCCGAGGTGTTGCAGATAATAAGCAGGGTTACTAAAGGGTTTACAAATGTTGTTAAGGTGGGACAATAGTTGTGCAAAACATGTGGACCCTCTAGGGCAATGTCCATAGGCATTGAAAGTATTGGAAAGCCTTGGATAATAACTATTTTTTAATTATGTTCATTTCCCATGTTGCCCTTCTATTATTTTTCCTTTTGGCACCTCTAGAATAGATTATAGACAAAACAATAGGTTTAATTTTAGACAACAAACCCTACCTTTTTTCTCTTTTTTTTGTGACTCCATACCTATTAGTTAATTAAAAAACCTTGATTTTTGCGACTAAAATAACAATTCATAGTCTCACAACATGATGATGTGGCATTCCAACAATGCCAAAACATGTCCTTTACAACTTGTCCTATTTTATTACAATGGCATAAACAACTTTAAAAACAACTAGAAAATTTATTATAATCGAATATGACAAGCGTAGGAATCGTCGTGTTTATTAATGGTCAAGTATGTGACATTCCATGCGGGTGAAAGCACATTAAGGTGGAGTATTTTCCAGCATATGTGAAGTCCATACTAGTGTTAAAATAAAAATCCATTTTACATTGAAACATAATATATTATATCACACACATCATATGGCAAGGTTAAACAATTCTTTTAATTTTGTATATTTTATCAATTGTAAAAAATGGTATAAAAATTTTACATTGAAAAAGTTGAATTTTTAATTCAAATGAAAAAATGATTTTATAAAAAATATATATATTTCATATATCTCAATTTATGGTTTTCAAAATCTTTCAAAATTGTTTTCCTTTGTATCAATGGCATCACACTAATTTTTATGTCAGAAAAATCACTCAACTAAACATTTTAGTAAATATAATAAGTCCATAATCCTAATATATGGACTATGACGCAAGGTTTTTGGCACTTCAAAAATCCAATAAGTTATGGTAATTTAAAGCCAATTAATGAAATTCATACAATGTGATCATATCACAAGTAATATTATTATTTTGAGTCATTTTCACATATTAAGGTGTAGTCATATTAACATGTACCATTAAAAGTGGTAACCACTATTTTGTTTTTTGAACTTTGAATTTTTTTAAAAAATGATAAATATTTTTTTAAATAAAAGGTTATTATGCATGCATTGTGTACATATCAAAAAAAAATTGAATTAATCTAATGGTTGAAAATGTGTATAAGGATTTTTAAGGCTTTATAACCATTGTTTTAAAATAGTTTTGACACTAAAAGCATACTTTGAAAAAAAAATGATATATTTTGGGATTTTAAAAATAAAAACCTTAACATAATAGTATTAAGAAAACTTTAAATACTTTTTATATTTTTTTAAAGAGGTATTAAAAATATTCTAATAAGATTTTCAAAAAAAACTATGGTATAAGGGGGCACATGTGGCTCCTAATAATGGTTGGACTCATTATTCATTTATATTTTGTTTTGTGGCCCATGATTAATAATTCAACAGGTTGTGATAGGATTTTATATTCCACCTTAATGTGTTTTCACCCATGTAGTAATAAAATACTTGACTATATTAATCAACATGATGATTCGTACATTACTTTGGATTAAATGAGGCATTTATTGATTGACCATTATGTTTAGAGACAATGTCCAAATTCTTCGACATAATTCTTTGCATCAATATGCAAGTCCAAAAACTTTACCTTCACTATAGCAATCATGTCCTTTGAACCAAACACAAAAATCATTATTATTTTTTTCAATTACATTTAAACCCAATCATAACAATCACAAAGTAATGGCAAAAGACATCAACATGCCACATGGCATCACGGTTTTGCAATTGTATTCAATATGACAACTTGTTGGTTTTTTTGGTAAATTATCATTTTTTTTCATTAGTTAGTTAATTGCAAAAACCATCCACCTTTGCAATTAATAACAACTCAATCTCCCATGATGATGACATGGCATGTTATATGTCAACAAAATGATGTGGTCTTATTTGTCAACATCATGATTCATGTCATTGATTTGATAAATTATTTTCGTTTAATAACTAGTTCAAAATATTGTTGTATGTTATGATTAATAGCAACTGGGTCTTCCATGTGATGATGACATGACATGCCATTTGGCAATAAAATAATCCATGATTTTTTGTGACACCATAAGTTTTTGTGTGTCTTGAATTTATGGCACTAGTATTTGTTATGTCATGCCATAATTTTTTGTGTGTCGTGAGTTTTTTGAAAGCATGAATTCACGTGCATATTGTGTACCAAACAATCTATTATTAATTTGTAATTATGAATATAATTTAATAGTTGTTTTGAAAAATGTGACACAAAACTCCTTGACTTTTCAACCACTTAACACACTAGCTTAGGTTAGCATACCTATTAAATTAACCCATGTATGTAGGCTACTTAGTAAAAACCTACTTCATAATATAGGCTACCTTGTAAGTTACTTAACTAAACATATGAAATTTAGTACAATTAGTATTTTTAAATATATTTAAAATATGTTACCTTACTAATAATTTAGCCCAAGTAGGTTGGCTTAAGTTCCTAACTTTAGTTTTTTTTTGCCAAATCAATTTAGGTAACTTCATTACAAAATATTTTATCAAGTTTGTAACCACCTCAAGTTTGTGCAATTATATGCGATTAGATGCAACATAATTATCCTAGGTTTATTTTTTTTAGCCTATGAATGCCTAAGTTAATTTAGGCTAGGTTAGTAAGTAGTATACATGTTGACAAACTAATTCATCTTACGTCAACTTACAGAGGTCTAGGTCTAGGCTAAGTTAGTAAGTAATAGGTAAGTTGACCTAGGTCAACCTAGGGTGGCCAAAGTTAATTCAAAGCTAAAAGTTATAAACTTTATAACTTTGTGTTAAATATAATTAGTATAAAAAGATGTGGTAGTGCAATGATGAAGAGTCAAACCCCAAAGTGAAGGTGAGGGGTTCAAGTCTTCATTCTTGCAACTTATGATACCTAGGCCACTTGGCTTAGGTTAGGTAGCCTAATCTAGGTTTCTTGGGCTAAAAGTCTGACATTTTTTAAAAATTTAAGCAACATAACCCATGTTAGACTATATAGGCATAGGTAGTTAACCTAGCTAAATTAAACTATATTAACTTTTGGATAGGCGAACTAGGCTACATTGCTTAACCTAGCTAGGTTAAACTAGGTTGATTTTTGGTCTGGTGCAATGATTGATAACATGTTTATAAATTTTTAACACATGTCATCCATCCATCAAAGCATATTTCGTAACACTTAGTTGAATAAAACAATTAAGTTGAGATGACGTGCATTTTACATATCATACCAAGGTTAATGATGACATGGAATTTCATTATTATAAAAATAAATAAATAAATTAGTCGTTAAAATTAAGTCCTAGGTTAGGATTATTTAAGTAGTATAAGGTTTCGTTCAAGACTATTTAGACATTAACAATCCTAGCTTAGGATTATCTAAGCATTGTAAGTCATGGTTAGTTATGACTAACTTGGTGTAAATTCTATCTAAGTATTGTAAGTCATGTTTTAGGACTATTTAAGCACTATAAGTCATGGGTTAGGACTCTCTAAGTATTGTAAATTACATGATTTAAACACTTATAATAAATAATGGTAGCACCTACATTGATTCCTAGGTTATTTTGAAGGTGTTCAATCTAAGTGTTGTGAGTATTGGTGTACAACAATCTAAGTTCATCAAACATTGTAAGTACATGCCAACATATTAAATCCCTAAATTGATTATCTAGTTACTTGTAGATGTTTATATAAGTGGGTATTGGATTGCATAGGATGTTTTCACAACACAAAATATTTGCAATGTGAAGGTTTCAACAAGGGGCCCTACTAAAAAATGAGTGTTGAAACAATTCAAACATTAGGTTAAGCATGTGAAAGGCATCACATATAAAACACTAAAAAACATTGTACATTTTTTTATCAAGTCGATAAACTTAGTTTTTCCAACTCCTTGGGCTTTGTATTTTACACTCACATTTTCAACATAACTAGGAATGATTATTTATACATGGTCTAGAACTATCCTTCTCGTTTCAAACTTGTACATTTGATTTAATGACTACTTAATTGAGATTTTAGCAAATTATGCTTACAAATAATCACCTTCATTAGTTTGTCTTCTCCAATGATTGAAGGTAAACTAGAAACCAATAGTCAATCTTAGGAAAGCAAAGCTACCACTTTACAAGGACCAAATAGTACTTGGTTTAAGCATTAAATATTGGCACTTGTTGGCAATGCACATGTAAGTGTTGGTTTCAAGCACTTGAGGAGTATTTTAAAAGTGGCATTTTTTTTGTGACAACTCATATTTGTTGATACTAGTACAACATTTGGGTCTAAGGTTTTTGGAAGGTAATCATACAGAAGCCCATGAAGTACAAGAAATTGCCAAAGACCCCCCCCCATCAGCAAATTGGCCTTGGGTGGACATTAAGAAATAAGATGTTGCCTTATTCTTCATTGCTTGATAGTTGGGAAGTAAAGGTTTGGATCAAAATATGACTTGGAAAATGAGCATGTCATTGTAGAAAAGTGTAATGCTTTGTTTGGGGGCTTTAATAAATTCAAGACCAAATCCCCTTATTTGAAGTTGCAAAATGAGGTAATAGTGGAGGATATTTATTGGAGGGTTTTTGGAACAAGGACAATTGTCGATAATGAAATTCCTGCATGAATTATACGTGGTTTCATTGCCCAAGGAAAGGGCTATGAAATAAATTAAGCAAAGGCAACGAAATCAACAACAACAAAAAAAAAACTCGCATGGATTAATGATAATTGGGCAACTATTCTCAGTCAAGAAAAAACATATGACAAATTCTTTGGAAGGCAATGGTCGGAGCTTGAATTCATGTTTAACCCACATTTAAGTACAAAATCCATTACCAATTAGTTATAAACATGGAATTGTTCAAGCTATTGCTAATGACAATAATGAACACTTGCAATAAAAGAAAATTTGTCTTTTGCAACTATTTTTAATTACATGTGACATGCGTAGTTGCATAAAACAAGTTGCAAAAGACATTTTTTATAATAATGTTGATTTTACCTATAAGAGAATGTCCTTATGGGGTGATAGTTGAAGATATTAGGAAAATTACTGAGCTATTATCCTTGAAAAGGGAGCTCCTAACTATTTGCAAGTCCAAGATCAAGTTTTTACTAGTAATTATAAAGGAGGCTTTATAAAAAATGCAACAAAAAAACATGCCTACAACAAATGTTATACATGTGATCCAAAATTCATGATTCACCTCTTCTTTACCTATTTTGTATCATGACAATATATGGCAATTCAATTGGTTTGACCAAATCTTTGTGAACATTGTTGTAACAAGGAAAATTTGTCTCTGATTAAGTTTTTAAACTTTAGTTGCAATGAATTTTGATTTGTTTGCCATATTCATACGTGTTTCATAGTGAAAAGCGGAAAGAACATAACCTTTATTAGTGGATAAGATTGAATGGGCCACATTGGGAGAAACAACGTACAATGAAATGTGAGCCCTATCGACACAACCATGCATAGTAGTCTCAATTGTCACTACCTTAATATCGGGCTCACAACCAAAGCAAGAAGCATGTTAAGGTGAAGGTTGACAGTGCAACCTAGGAGTCACATTTGCACTCCTAGGAGTGTGGGAAAGTGTGAGGGAATAAGCCCACACACTCCCAAGTGAGCTCTCACTTTGGGAGTTAGAGTCCCGACGGACTCCCAATTATTTAGAGAGTAATTTGAGGCATCAAACCTCATTGGATTGAAAAGTTTATTATAACACTGGAAAACTATTAAGACGTAGATGTCTAAAATGAGCTTGTATGATCCATTTGAGTACTAACAACACAAGTTATGGCTGAAAAAAAAGTCGGGAATCAAAATGTCAATTTGATTCCAGAGCACTAAAAGTAAAAAATCACCTTGAATTACGTATGTGTAAGGGACGTGCCACATATTGTTAAAAAGCTCTTAACAAAGGATACAATTATTTTTTAAACCTCACCTCAATTAAAGGTCTACACAAAAAATAATAAACGTCCAAAGTGTCAAAAGTCGCAATTTCGGGAATTTCAAGATTCTTAACTTATGAGTCCTAGGAAAAATGACATTTGGGTGTAACCCCCATGGCTAGTCATAGATAATATTATAAATAGAAGGTGGTGGCTTCCCCCAAGTCTAAGTTGTGGTGAATCTTGTGAATCTATGTATGCTTGTGGTTGTTCATGCATTAAAAGTGTTCCAACTATGCATTAACCAACTTGTTGTTTGGTTTATGTAAGTCCATATGAATAATTGACCCACTTGTCACTTGTCATAGTTCCCATCTTGGAGCTCTGACATGCTCTTCTTACCCTCGAAGTGCTGTGAACTAAGGAGCGTACCCCAACTCCTTCCATTATTTCCACTTTCAGACTTACATTTGATTTTTTCAAAAAGTTTGAAGGTGCATCATCAATTTTCAAAAATTACATCATGGATATCGAGGTGTGATAAGGCTATTAAAGGTTTTTAGCGATTTTAGGTTATAATGAAAAATGATGGATGCACATGGTTACACGGGGGATTGTTTTTGTTTTGAAATTTAATTATTTTCTTGAATAAAAGTTAGTAATCATAGTTTTAGAACTTCAATCACATGATTGGGGTGAGAAATCTCTAAAAGGTTGGAGTTATAAGTAAACAACCAAATTTGTAATGTTTGGCACAACATTGGTTTCATTCTTGTATTTAGTGGATAGTCATGTAAGTAAGGATGATTTGAAATTCTTGAAGCAATTAAGGGGTGTCAATGAAGGGTTTAATGGAGATAAAATAATGCTCAAGCATTATAAATATGTAGGATTAATTCAAGACAACATAACAATTAAAATGAATAGGGTGATAAGGTGGCAATTATAAGATGGATTTCACAATGAATGAAGTATTTATTCAAGTTATGGAGAAGCTCAAGGAGGAGTTACAAGGACATGTCGAGTCCTAGGTTATGCCATAGTGGTAGTTCATAATTATAGGAAATCTAAAACACGTCAAATGGTGCAAATTAAGTAATGTGCCTTGTTGTTAAAAGGCAATTATGTATTGGACCTCGAAGTTAACGATAATGTTTAACGTCGAGAATTGAAGACCATGCAAAAATTGAGGTGTCTTCAGTTTCATAAAAACCTTCATTGATAGTTTCAGGTTCATCACCAAAAATGAGGTCAACGTACAATAAAATCACCAAAGTACAAAAGTTCAAAGAAATTTAATAATACTAAGCTTGAGGGAGTTTGACTTCGAGATGGGGGGGCACTTCTCGTGGTTTGGGATCTTCATCACAAGGGTGTTGGGTCAATGTAAAATCTAGGGATGACTCCTGATGTGATTCTTCGTTCATTTGTGTGACTTGAAGCCTGTAAAACGTAATCATGCACAACCCCATGAATTCAAGGAAAATAATTTTTTTTTGATAAAAAACAACTTGGTGATGAGTATGTGAAAGATTTAATGCCTCAAGATGCGTGATTATAATTTATAAGTCAAGGAAAAGGAAGGAAAGACATGAAGTAATGGTCTAGAACCATAGTAAAGCAAAACCCTAAAATCAATGGAAAAAATGTTTAATTAAAATCTTATGGGGTGAAAAATGGAAAAAAATGAAAAAGTATGTTTCTCCTTTTCTTTCCAAAGGCAACCAAACATGGAATAATCCAAGGGGTACTAAACTTTTTTATGTAGTTCAAAAAATATATATTCATTTACAATCCTTATATTTTCATTTAGCTCAACATATATATTTTCATAAATTTCTTCATTTATAGTCCTTATATTTCATTTACTTCAATATCTATTTTTTCATAAATTTCTTCATTTGCAGTCCTTATATTTTCATTTACTTCATTATATGTTCATAAATATCATCATTTACAATCCTCATATTTTCATTTATTTCAATATATATCTTCATAAATCTCATCATATGTAGTCTTTATATTTTCATTAAGTTCATCATATCTTCATAAATTTCTTCAATTGTAATATTTATATATTTTTATTTACTTCAATACATATTCATGAATCTTTTCATATGTAATCATTATATTTTCATTATTTTCATAATCTTTTCATATGCAATCCTCATATTTTCATTCAATTCAATATATCTTCAGTAAATATATTCATTTACAATCCTTACATTTTCATCTAGTTCATTATATCTTTATAAATCTCATCATCTACAATCCTTATATTTTCATTCAGTTCATTATGTCTCCATAGATCTTTTCATCTATAGTCCATATATGTTCATTTAGTTCATTATATCTTCATAAATTTCTTCATATGTAGTCCTTATAGTTTCATTTACTTAAATATATATCTTCAAAAATCTCTTCATATATAGTCCGTAATGCAACACCCTTGATGCTTGGTTATGAATAAAATTTGTTGCCATCAAAGTTTTCAAGTCTTGATTTAGTATTGGTTGATCCATGGACCAACAACTTTGTTTCTTTACATTAGAATAAGGAGTGGTTTCCAAGCAACCGCAATGCTAAAAAAGGATTGAAACTATGCTTTCAAAGGACCGTGACCATCCATATTCCACAAAATCAATGTTGATGCATATGTGCATGGCCAAGTTTCTTCCAAAACTTCCATTAAACAACACCTTCTTCCTTTTTTTTTCTTTAATTTGTAATGTTATTATTTATTTATTTCCCATCATGCCCCCCCCCCCGCTCTTCCCCTAACTATCATTTTTTCTTGATTTTCTTAGCTTTTCGTTTAGAAATTTCTATATATTTTCTTCTTCTTTTCTTTCTTTTACATTTCATTTTCTATGTTGCCCTATTTTTTGCTTTTCCCCCTTTTACTATTATTTTGTTTCTTTGTGCATTTTTATTTTTATTTTTTTCATTTTTTTCCCCTTTAGGTCTTCTTTCCTTTTAATGGCTCTATATGAGACATTGAGGATACAATAATGAATGGTATAAGTATCGAAGAGAAAAGCTTAATGTATAATATTTTGATGAAGTTGATTAAATTTTCTACTAATGAAGGTTTGGATGGTTTTAAGAAAACAAAAGTTTGAAAGTTTGAAAAACCAATTTTCTAGTTATGTACATGGTTGTTACCAACTAGTAATCAATGAAGCAATATTATTTTGAAAATTAGTTCAATTATCATTAAATAACAGGTCCTTGAATTAATTGGCATGTTAAGTTAACCAATAACAGATGTTAAGGTAACCGGTATGTTACAACAACCGATTGTTGACAATAACAAGTTCTTAAACTTGTGGCCAGTAATTGTTACAAATTAGGTTTGAGTTTTGACTATTGTACTAGCTAATGATTAATTTAACTTCTAACAATGTTATGTTTGGTATAAATAGGAAGATTGGAGGATGATGAACTTTTGAACTTTTGGAACTTCCTTTTTACTTAAGTTTTATAGAAATCATTTTTCTGTTTTTGACTTTTGGTTTTATGAAGAACTTCATTTTTGGACTTTGAGGGTTTATTTTCAAATTGATTTCAATTTTGTCTTTACATTTGTGAATAAGCATCTATGTTTTTGTGTCTCTATTTTTCACAATATACAAATATGAATCAACTCACTTTTTGATGTTATTTAAAACTAGAACTACAAATTTACAAAAAGAAAATCCTTACTTTAAGAGAATAGAAAACAACTTAACATTTAGCGACCACACAATGGAATGGAATTGCGAGCAATCACACTTCCACTCTTTAGTTTCAATGATTATTTTGTTTTGAAATTTTATGTTTGGATTTGTAATAATTTTAATAGTTTTCTAAAAGTGTTTTGTCCTTTGATGATTTTTGATTTCTATAACAAACTATAGATTAAGAAAGCTTAAATTAAAAATTATTTTAAATTAGTATAAAAAATGTCAAGTGTAGTCACAAAGGGCTTAAAAAACAATTAAAATTAGGAATATCTGGCACAACAACCCGTTCATGAGGCATTTCAGTCACAAGAATAACTATGTTTTCAAACTAAGGGAATTCAACTAGTTGATGCTCCCAACAATGAGCTTCAACAACCAATTACGATAAATTTACCTCTTCATGAAATACCAACAGAGCCGAAGGAAACAAGGGAACCATAAGTACCTTCAATTGGTCAATTTTTGACACCCCAATAGTTATCACAACAATGGAGGCTGAATGCACAATAAGGTGGAAAAAACACTGCACCTATTCAACATGTTGATGAAGTAACCTTTGCAACATAGAGGTGGCATTCTATAACACTCGATTACTACATTACCAGAGCTACTATACCATCCCAATTAACACCAATTGTTAGGTACCACACATTTGAACTATTTCTTACATTTTGAATCCAACTATAATGGATTTAGAATTGGAGCATAATCAACTTTTAACACTATTAGAAATTCTGTCTTTTGTAACCAGTCACTATGCAACTCGCATGCAATTAGTTGTCATTTGCAACTATTTTAGTCATGTTTGCAAAATTTGGTATTGTATAAATTTTCAGCCATACGATTGTGTGTGCAACTAAATGTGCACAACATGGACACATGTTATAAAAATAATGGTCTAAACTTATACATACTTAAATTATTACACTTAATATATCTACATAGTTTATGTATAATAATAGTATGTGCCTTTAGTACTAAGGTTAACCCGATGTTAACTTAGGCTAACTTAAACTAACCTAGGTTTAAATAATCATAACTAAACTAACCTAGGCTAAATAAACAAAAAAGTTAAATTAATCATGGATAAATTAAATTATGCTAAAATTAACCATGCTTAATTTTATTAGGCTAAATTAAATTATGGCAAATTAACTATGGCAAAAATAAGTTAGGCCAAAATAATTATGGTTAAATTTAATTAGGTTAAATTATTTATGGCGAAAATAAATTAAACTATATTAATTATGGCCAACTTAAATATAGCTAAACTAAGTTAAGCCAAACTAATTATGGCTAAATTAAATTAGGTAAATTATTTATGGCTAAAATGAATTTAATTATATTAATTATGGCTAAAATAAATTAGGCCAAACTAATTATGGCTCAATTAAATTATGCTAAATTATTTATGGCTAAAATAAATTAAACTATATTTATTATGGTTAAATTAAATTAAGATAAATTAAATTAACATGAAATAAATATGGCTAAATTAAATGAGGCCAAACCAATTATGGCTAAATTAAGTTAGGTTAAACTATTTTTAGCTACATTAAATTAGGCTAAAACTCACAATGGTTAAATTAAGTTAGGCTAAACTAATTATGGCTAAACTAGATTATGTTAAATTAAATTAAATTAAACTAAACCATGGTTTAAATATATATTGATAGTTTTTAAATTTTATTTGTCAAATATAATTAAATAGTTGTTTTGGCAAGTAAATTTATTTTATTTTATTTTATTTGGAATATTTTTCAAAAAATGTAAATTTGATTAAACAAAAAATTATTCAAAATCAACTAATATGATAATATTAAAATTTATTTTAAATGTTCATAATTATCAATTAAATGTCTATTATAATTATAATGATAATCAATTATATATATATAATCAATGGGTGTTATATATTTAAATTTTATTATTTATGTTAAAATATTAATGTAAATAGGCTACACGAATTAACCTACAAGTACATAAACATCTTAAGCTAATTACTGGTTTAAACTAGATAATAATGTTAAAATCATATTTTCATTCAGTAATTATGATTATTAAAAATATCCTACAATCATATTTGAAATGCAAAAAACAAGGAGTAATGAAAATTTAAGAAGAAGAAAAACATGAAAATAAGAAAAATATGTTTTTTATCCAAGTTACAAAATGTGTTTTGTTTTCTTTTCTTTGGACCCCTTTTACTTTCAAACCTCATAACTTTCTTATTTCTTATTCATTTTAAACGATTTAAAGTGCTATAGAGCGCCAACTGAACTTCTACAAATCATATTAGTACTTTAATAGCAAAAAAACCACCATAAAAGGAACTTTTTGGGTGTTTAAGAATCGGCCTTTGTAGTGTTCAATGGTCTTTTTTGAATTTTTGACCCCCTTTACTTTGGAAGACCACAACTTTCTCATTATGGGGGGGGGGGGGGTTTATGGTTGTTTTAATTAATTTAATCCTAGTTAAAATAAACTAAACTTAGTTAAATTGACTTAAACTTGCCTAATTAAATTCAACCCTAAACCTATACATAAACTAAATTTCCCAAAACTAATATAATTTTGGGAAAATTAACGAAATTTTGGGACACAAATAATACGCACCGAATTTTTCCAACAACCATCAGGCCTACTAACCAATGAAAAGTGGGGGAGTACCCCTATTTGGATTTCGAAGTCAGAATAAACAAATTTTATTTCAAAAGATTACAACTACATGGGTTATGGGTCGATAAAAATTGTTGAAAATAATCATTTAAAAAATAAACGACACTCATGGGCCTTAATTCATTAATGTTCTTTTTTATTTATTGAAGGCAGACATGAGGGGGAGGGGGTTGATTATTATTTTTAAATTCATTATTCAGGGGGGGGGAGGGTTTAGGGTTGGTTCAATTAATTTGATCTTAACCAAAATAAAGTAAACTTAATTAAACTAATTTAAACTTGGTTAAACTAAATTTGACAAAATTTATATAATCTTGGTTTAAATCCATTAACTGAATGTGCGTTAAACTAACATAAATTTGGTTAAATTTAATCAAATTAACATAATCTTGACTAAATTAATTGAAACTTGGATTATGTCATTTTGTTGTAGATATTTAAGGTTTACGATGGTTGTTTTAAAGATAAAATCAAAGAACTTTGAAAGTTTTTAAGATCTCAATATCATTATACCACCACACTAAACAGAGAATGGGCTTTTTCAACTTGTCCAATGTGACTATTTTTGTCCCATGCAATTAAAACATTAGTCGTCGTGGAGAAAAATAGTCAAAGAAGTTGGTTACAAAACCCTAATTGTTTTTCTAAATAGTGATTGGAATAAATATATTTAGGAATTCAACAATCACAAAATAACACACGAGTGAAATGACTAAAACAACAAAACTACGCGTAAAACATGTATTTGCAATTTCCTAAAAGGGATTCAGGTCCAAGTTGCCACATTACACGAAACTTTTAGGGTAAAGTCCAATTATTTAGATAGTAGGTGCCAACAAGTCATGAAATTATAGGATAGATCCTACATCTTTCTATTTCCCCCTTTCACCTTTAGCCACGTCCAAACCTTAAACTTGAAGCCCTTTTATGCATGATTGCCACCCCATCTATTCCACAAATTTTGGGGGTCGGGGTGGGAGGAGGGGAAGCTATGTTTGTATATGTAAGAATATTTTTCATTTATCGAGTTTTAAATATTAATTTTTGGATGGAAAAAAAATGCAAATTGGTACATAATCTAATTGAATGCACCACGAATTCTGGAAAAATCTATGTTCACTACTAGAAATTTGGCATTTTGCAACTGTCTTATGCAACTGGTTTCCAGTTGCATGCGACACATGCAACTGGAAATTTGCCCAGTTGCGTATGACAAGTTACATGAAATTTGTAGTTGCATGCGACAGTCGTATAATACAAGTACATACGGTTGGGTTATATGGTTTCATCCACCCATACTCTATACTAGCAGTTGGTCGTGCGACTGCATGCAACTACAGGGGTTGCGTTCACATTGCATTACATGTTAATTAGCTAACCCAATTGTATGCGAACACATGCACTTTTATTTTGTAATTAAATATTTAGTTTTAAGAATTATTTTGATTAATTTAGACCGTCCAAGTCGTAGCTGTTGGGGTGCGGACACGTGTTGAATTAGGTTGCCTTCACACTGCATTACATGTTAATTAGCTAACCCAATTGTATGCGAACACATGTACTTTTATTTTGTAATTAAATATTTAGTTTTAAGAATTATTTTGATTAATCTAGACTGTCCAAGTCGTAGCCATGTGTTCATGTAACACCAATTATATGGTGACACGTGGCAATAAAAACTCACCTATTTTTAAAATTTTAAATATTAATCAATGAAATCTAAATCGTCCAATATATGGCTAATAAGATATTGACACGTGGTGCATAGGTAGGTAGGTAATAATTAAACCTTACTAAATAGGTTTACTTAGGTATGCAAGTAGGTTAAAAAGTAGCAAGGCTTAGGGTATAAAGGTAGGTTTAAAATAATCCGATTTTATTTTTAGGTTTAACCATTTCACAAGGGTCAAGCTTTTTTCATTCACTCATCCCCAATGGCACTTAATACTTGGCTAATACATAGCTATTGTTCATACTTATATTCTGAGCCAAATAGAATTTGAAACCAAAGGATATGGGTTAAAACATTCCATTGCAAACCTTATGAATCAACCTAGTCGCACATTACATGCAACTACTGTATTAGATTATACCAGCCAGGGCAGGGCTCTATTGCATTTGGTGTCCAAAGCAAACTTGAAGCCCTCCTCTTGGCGCATCTAACAAACTAAGAATCATTGAAAACAGATTAGAAATGAGAAAGTTATGGCCCCCCAAAGTAAAGGGGGTCAAAAATTCAAAAAAAACAACTATTGAACACTACAAAGGCCAGTTCTTAAACATCCAGAAAGTTCATTTTATGTTGTTTTTTTGCTATTAGAGTTCAAATGTGATTTTTAGGACTTCAGGTGGCGCTCCTATAGCACTTTAAATCGTTTAAAATGAACAAGAAATAAGAAAGTTATGAGGTTTGAAAGTAGGAGGGGTCCAAAGAAAAGAAAAAAACAAAAACGTTTTGTAACTT
>Ga0209208_10001747_pt1 | contig 31004 bp, 22 predicted proteins | sample S1TSphfallax_3_FD_187694 | JGI IMG/M metagenome (GOLD analysis project Ga0209208, IMG submission 187694) | Host-associated microbial communities from peat moss isolated from Minnesota, USA - S1T2_Fd - Sphagnum fallax MG (SPAdes) (version 2) | ecosystem: Host-associated > Plants > Peat moss >...
GTTGAAACTAGCTCTCGAAAGAAGGAATTAAATGACCGCTGCGTGAATATTGCATAACACGGACCGTTTAATGGGCTGTCGCGGCGCGCGCCCCTCCCCGGTCCTGCAGTTCCCTCCCCGGTCCTGCAGGTCCCTCCCGGGTCCCCGATCATTCCTTCGTCGGCGACGGTCGGGACGGTGTGATGTGATTCGATCTCGGCGGTGAGGGAGGAGCCGGCGTCTTGACCGTCGTTGACGCCGTTGGGTTTGTTCGCTGCACGGCAGCCGCGCCGCTTTGTAGCGCTTGCGGCGCCGATTGATGGAGCGGCAGGGATTGAACGGGTGGCACCGGATGCGGGGTGACGGGATGGGGCGGCACGGTGTTCATGGCGTCGCCGCTGCGCTGAGCGACGCTGTAAGTGGAGCCGCCCTTGGAAACCTCTCTGTATCGCGTGCCGTCGTCGACGACAGGCTCCGTATAGACGTGATGAGCAACGGCGGGATTCACGTGATTGACGGCGCTGTTATAAGCAAACGTGTTGCCCACCCAATGTCCGCCGCTATAGCCGTTGCCGAAATAGCCGTAGCCATAGTTGACCCCGCCGTAGAAGCCGACGGTCGGACCCCAGTGTCCGGTATGAAAAATAAATACAGCGCCTGCGGAGTCCCAATATCCCGGGGTCCAGAGGTAGCCCACCCGGGGTGGTCGCACCCAGGCCCCAGGCACCCAGAAGTATCCGTGATCCCGCCAGTACCAATATCCCGGCGTCCACAGAAACCCGTCTTCAGACAGCGGAGTTTGATCCTCCTCCGGCAAGGGCGGCGGCGCTGAAGCGCTGCTCACCGTAGCGCCGGACGATGTGGAGCTGGAAATGTTCGTGGCATCACGCTCGGCATTGCTGCCGGGCAGAGTATTGAGCGCACTGCCCCACGAAGCGTCGATTCCGCTGACGGGCTGCCCGTTGACCGTCACGTTGATGAGTCGGTCGTTGGCCACTTGACCCGCATAGATCACATCCCGGCTGTGACCGCTCCCATCGCGGGCAGCATCATGCCGGTGCAAGACAATGGCCTGGGGGGAGAAGGTTTCCACCGTCCAGCTTTCGTCGGTGCCGTCCGCACGGCGATAAGCGCCTTTGTCGAGAATCAGGGTGAAGCAGTTGGTCCAGCAGAAGTGCAGTTCGCGAGGCGGCAGGGAAGGCTCGTCCACTTGCACCACCGTGGTCTGCGACAAAGTCGGATTGAGGTGATCCGAATACACCACGTTACCGTTGGCATCGACAGATTTGTAAATGTCACCCGCCTGCACCGCAACCGCGGTGGCAGACCACAAGAGCATTCCAGCGAAAAACCGGCGCCGGGTTGCGGCGAAATTCGTGCGGGGGAAGATCATCAAGCCTCCTTGCATCCTTCAAATCTAGCACCGAGACCCGCGGACCGTTTCGAACTCGATCACACTACGTCAGTCGTAGCATGATGGGTTTCATCGGCCGCAGCGTTATCCAGGCGCTTGGCCGGGCCGGCTCGTCGCCGGCGAGGTTGAGGCGGAAGCGCGAAATGATCTTTGCCAGACCGATGACGGCCTCCGCGATGGCGAAGCGCTGGCCGATGCAGACCCGGGGCCCCACGCCGAACGGCAGGTAGGTGAAGGGCTTTTGAGCATGACGCTGCAGCCAGCGTTCCGGCAGGAATCGATCCGGATCATCGAACCAACGCCGGTCGCGGTGCAGTTGATGCAGGCAGATCCAGACATCCGTACCCTTGGCGATCGTCCGGCCGCCCAGGACGGTTTCGGTGACCGCCGCCCGGCCCATGCTCCATACCGGAGGGTAGAGACGCGTCGCCTCCTTCACCACCGCGTTCGTGAAGCGCAGTTTTTGATACTCGTCGGCGCGAATCTCACCGTCGGGCGCGATGGACCGAACTTCACGCCTGACCCGCTCCTGCGACTCGGGATTGAGTGCCAGCAGATAGGCTGCCCAGGTCAGCGACAAAGCCGCTGTTTCATGACCCGCGAGAAAAAACGTCAGGATCTCATCGTGGATCTGCCGATCGGACATCGCATGGCCGGCGGCATCCCGCAACGAGAGCAAGGTGCCGAGAAGATCATCGCACGGAGTCTCGCTGCTGCGCCGGCTCTCGATGACCTCGCGAATGGTGTCGTCGAGGAGCCGGACTGAGCGGTTCCACTGACGGGTCCTCGCCGTGGGAAACCATCTCCAGATCGGGAGATATAATATTTCACTGCGCAGATCGCCGAACACCACCGATACCGCCTCGGCCACTTCTCCGCGTGCGGCGGCGAACTCATCGCCGAAGAGCACACGGCAGATGGTCTCCCGCGTGTACCGCATCATCTCGGCGTGGATATTTCGCGTGTCGCCCACACGCCAGTCACCGATGAGCCTGTCGATGGTGTCATGCATGATGACGGCGTACTTGCCGAGCGCATCGGGTTGAAAGCTTGGCTGAATGAGGGTGCGCTGGCGGCGCCAGACCTCCCCCTCACTCGCCAGCAGACCATTGCCGAAGACCGGACGGAGCTTGCGGATTTCCGCCGCTCGCCCGAATGAATCCCGGTCGCGCACCAACACCTGTTCGATGTCTTCCGGGTGGCCGAGCAGCAGCACGGATCGCCCGAGGATCCGGAACCGCACCCGGTCTCCGCGCTCCCGCAGCAAGGAGCTGAAGAACTCCAGCGCATTACGGCGCAGCGGCAGCAAGGAGCCGAGAATCGGCAGGCCCGGAACCTGCGAAAAATCAGAAGGCCCGGGGTCCGGGATGGCGCGGTTCAATCGCCGAGCAGGCCTCCGAGGATGCCACCGATGGTGGCTGCGCCCGCCACCTTGCCGAGGGTGCCCCCGCCGTCGGATCCACCGCCGGGGAGATAGCGGCCGATTTCCTCCGCAAGATTCATGATCGGCATGCTCTGCAGCCAGACGTGGCCGGGGCCGGTGAGCGTGGCGAGAAACAGGCCCTCGCCGCCGAACAGGATGTTACGAAAGCCCCGGATCATCTGGATCGAAAATTGTATCGTCGGCTCCTGGATGCCCACATGGCCCGCATGGACCAGGAGGCGCTCTCCGGGAGCGAGGTCCCGTTCGACGAGTTCGCCCGATAGATCCAGCCAAACCACGCCGGGGCCGGTGACCCGCTGCAAGATAAAACCCTCGCCGCCGAAGAAGCCGGCACCGATGCGCTGCTGCCAGGCAATCTCGAGTCCCACGGACTTCTCGGCGCAGAGAAACGTTTCCTTGCGACAGATCAATGATTCGTTCGGCGCCAGGCGGCGGGCGATGATGGTGCCGGGGAAACGCGGCGCAAAAGCAATGTGTGCCGATCCCAAGGCGGTGAAATCGGTGATGAACAGGCTGCCACCGCTCAAGGAGCGCTTGATGCCGGCGAACAGGCCGCCGCCGGTGTGGGTATTCATCTCGATGTTGTCGGACATCCAGGCCATGCAATTGGTCTGGCTGAACAGGATTTCGCCTGGCTGCAAGTCCACGGCGACGGTCTGCATGGTGGTACCGGATATTTCGTAATGCATGTCTGTTCACCCTCAGCTGAAGCCCGATAGTTTGACAGACCGGCGCGCGCTCGGCGCGGCAATCAGCTTGCTCGCTGGGTTGACTGCGCGGCGCGCGCGTCCCCTTCCAGGCTGCCGGCGTTTTCCATGTCCTGTTTCAGGACGAACTCCATTTTTCCGATCAAGACCTGCCACAGTTGCTCGTAACGCTGCTGATCCAGCGGGCCTCCCATCTCCTTGCGCAGTGCAAGCAACGAGGTCGCCAACAGCCTGCCGCTTTGGTTGGTCAGCCTGACCGCGCGGCGGCAGAGCTCCACCCGTCGTTCGTATTTGACCATCAGCTCTTCCTGCGCCGTGTCGTCGAGCACCACTCCATCCGGGGCTTGCGGCGGCGACGATGGATGCTCGCCCGAGAGCAGGTCTCGCAGCGCCTGATCTTGCTCATGATCCGACGTGAGGTTGCGGCCACCGTGCCGGACCACGGTTTTGTCGCGCAGTTTCCGGCGCAGCGTCGCGAGTTCGAGGAATCCCGGCGCTATCTCATTCAAATACACCATCACCGCCTCCACCGTGGCGTCCGTCGCGATCAAATGCACCTGGACGACCTGCGCGAATTTCGCCGCGAAGGTTTGCCAGACGGTGTCCTCATCGCAGTCGGCGGCGCCCATCTGTCCCACCAATGTATGCAAACTGAGCAACGCCGCGGCAGTCTCCATACAGACGTTCTGCCGCAGAGCCGCCTCCCGCTCGCGCGCCGCATCGTCTGCCGCGTGCTTCAGCTGCGCCGCCAACTGCTCGGAATCGTGCACCCGCTGCTTGCTGCGCTGTTCAGCTTCATGTTTGAGCTGCCGGACAGTCTGCTGCCAGGCGCGCTCCAATTGTTCCTTCAAGTTTCGTTGGCTGTTGAGGTTCGACGCCCGCGCGACCAGCACCGCGATGATGGCGCTTGCGGTCGCCACCGCCAGGATGAGCCAGAGACCCAGCGGCACGCCATACATTGCGGCACTCGCAGCCGATTGACTTCCCATCAGCCGTTTGCTCCAAAATTGGGTTACCAACCGCGATAGTGTGTCATTTGACCCAACAGTGCCAGCGCGGCGAGCGACCGGCACGCCTGGGTACTGCTGCCAAAAAAAAAGCGGCGTTTACCGCTATAGATCCTTGACCAGCCTGAGCGCATCGTAGATCGCGGCATGCGTGTTGCGCGAGGCAACGGCATCACCCAGGCGAAACAACTGATAGCTGCCGGCCGGATTGGTCACCGCCGTCTGCGGCAGGCCGGCGATGAGCCGGCCATGATCGACCGCACCCCGATTGCTCGCGCCCTCCTTGAGCTCGAAATAAAGATCGTCATTCGGTCGGGTGCCATGATTGACGACGACATGATCGATACGCCGTTCCTTGCGCACGCCGCCATAATCGCTGCCGACGATGGCGAGCAATTCGCCGCGCTCGCGGCGTACGCTTTGCAAACGGAAGGTCACCGTAAAAGTCACTTCCAGTTGCTGCAGGCTCCTCATATAAGGCACCAGGTTCATGGCCATGACCTCGGGTGCGAAGGCGCGATCCGGCGTCATGATCTCGAGCTTTGCACCGCCGCGCGCAATGAATTCCGCCGCCTGCAACGCGGCGTGATCGCCGGCGTCATCGAACATCAGCACGCGGCCGCGGAGGGCTTGCGCGCCGGAGATCACATCCCAGGCCGATACCACCAGGTCGTTGCCGGCCTCGAGCACCTCGGTATGCGGCAGTCCGCCGGTGGCGATCAGCACGACATCCGGCCGCTCCGCCAGGACATCCGTATTGTCGGCGAGCGTTTCGAATCTGAACTTCACATCGCGCTCGCGGCATTGCTCCATGCGCCAATCGATGATGCCGATCATTTCCTTGCGGCGCGGACTGCGCGCCGTCAACCGAACCTGCCCGCCCGGTTCGCGCGACGCCTCGAAGACGACGACCTCATGTCCACGCTCGGCGGCCACCCGTGCCGCCTCAAGACCTGCAGGTCCGGCCCCGACCACCACGACCTTGCGCCGCCGAGGAGCGCGACCGATCTCATGCGGCATGAACAATTCGCGCCCGGTGGACGGGTTGTGAATGCAATAGGCGGCCCCTCCCTGGTAGATGCGATCGAGGCAGTAATTGGCGCCGACGCACGGTCGTATCTGGTTCTCGCGGCCCTCGATGATCTTGCGCACGATGTGCGGGTCCGTCATGTGGGCGCGGGTCATGCCGATCATGTCCACCTTGCCGTTCGCGATGGCATGGCGCGCCGAGGCGACGTCCTGCACACGCGCCGCATGGAAGGTCGGCAACCTCGTCGCCGCGCGAATGTCGCCCGAGAAATCCAGATGCGGCGAGCTGGGCATTCCCTGGATGGGAATCAGATCGGTCAGGCCCGCGTCGGTATCGATGTGGCCGCGCACGATGTTGAGGAAATCGACCATGCCGCTCGCCTTCAGCCGCTGGGAGATGGCGAGGCCATCTTCCTTGTCGAGACCACCGGCCATGTCCTCATCGCCGGTGTAGCGGATGCCGACGATGAACTGCGCGCCGACGCGCCGGCGTATCTCGGCGAGTACATCGAAGGTGAATTTCAGCCGCTGCTCGAGTGCGCCGCCATAGGGCCCGTCCAGGGTATTCGTGAGCGGCGACCAGAACTGATCCATGAGATGCCCGTAGGCCTGCAATTCGATCCCGTCGAGACCGGCCGCGCGCATCCGTTCGGCCGCGTCCGCATAATCCTTGATGATACGGGTGACGTCCCAATCCTCGATCTTCTTCGGAAAGGCGCGATGCGCCGCTTCCTTGTGGTTCGAGGGCGAGACCACCGGCAGCCAGAAGTTCTTGTCCCAGCGGGTGCGGCGGCCGAGATGCGTCAGCTGAATCATTACCGCAGTGCCATGCTCATGACACTCATCGGCCAACGACTTCATCCACGGAACGACTTCATCCTTGAACGCAAGCACGTTGTTGAACACCGGCGGGCTGTCGAGCGATACGGCGGCAGAGCCCGCGGTCATGGCCAGCGCGATGCCCGCCTTGGCTCGTTCCACGTGGTACGCACGATATCGATCTTTCGGCATGCCATCTTCAGGATAAGCCGGTTCATGCGCGGTGGTCATGATCCGGTTCTTGAGAACCAGATGCTTGAGCGTGAACGGTTGCAGGAGCGGATCGGTGGACATTGCCTGGCGGACCGCGGGGGCTAAAGGCGATTCCCGCGGGACTTGACCCGCCGGACATCGATCGGCGGCATGCCGAAGTGACGCCGAAAAGCGGTCGCGAACGACGTGGGATGGGCGTAGCCCACCGCGCCGCTGGCCTGCGCCACCGACCAACATTGATCGCGCATCAGCATCATGGCGTGACGCATGCGGCAACCCAGGCTGTATTCGAGAATGGTCTCACCGAACACGGCCTTGAAACCCTTGGTAAGACTCGACTTGGCCATGCCCACGGAACGGGCGAGATCGGCGATCGAGGGTGGTGCTGCGAGATCCCGCATGAGCTTGGTCCGCGCCCTGTGCAGGCACTTCAATTCGCGTTCCGTGTACTCTTCGGCGGGCGCACCCGACGAGACCGTGAAACTCTGCACGGCACAACATAGCAACTCGAGCGCCAGCGCCTCGGTGTACACCAACGCGAGCGGGCCGGTGAACGGATTGTTGATGAGACGGGAGGTGATGTCGAAGGTCTGCGACGTCAGCGGCCTCTGGCAGTACAGGATCTTCTCTCGCTTGGCGCAGACGAAGGGCTGCAGCTGCGGCATGTCCGGCGCAGCGGTCAGGAAATTCTCGGCAAGGTATTCCGGCCGGATGCTGATGATGATGAAGCGCTCGCGGGCCGAGGGAGCCGTCCACTCGCTGATGTCCACCCCCGTGGGCTGCGCCCAGACCAGGAGCGAAGGACTGTTCCAACGCAAGGGTTCGCTGCGGCTCACCGCAAATGACATGTCTCCCGACAGCTTGAAATTGAACTGTACCAAGCCGTCGCCGGGCACCAATTCGACACGTCGATCCTTGTAGCTGAAATTGGCGATGACCACATGCATGTCATCGCGAATGCGCGTCAAATCCCAGTAGCCTTCGCCCTCATCCGGCGGCAGCGTGATGCGGGCACCGAGCAACCCTCGCTCCGGATGGCGCGTCATGCGCCCGACCGCCGGTGCGCGTTCGAGGCTGGCGAAGGCGTCGGTCAGGGAATGGCCGGAACCCGCGAGAATGGTTCTGAATAACCCGACGTTGGGTGGCGGTTTTCCGGGAGGCTTGAGAGAGCGAGCTGGCAGCATCATTGGCCTCGAAGGGTACCAGCTCCGCCCCCGGGCCGCACGGTGGCGCCGACGAACTCACCCACCCGCCCTGGGGGACGAAGATTCCTTCTGCAAGACCGCGATGATAAAATCGGGAGTTTGGTGTTACAACCTGGTCGAGCGCCGGCACACCGGTAAATTAGGGAGTGATCTTGAGCGTCGGTCCCTGGCAATGGCTGGTTGCAGCAGTGGGCGCCCTCATGGTGGGAGTGTCCAAGACCGGGGTTGCCGGTCTCGGTATTCTGTTCGTCGCCGCCTTTGCACTGGTCTTCCCGAGCACCAAGCAAGCCACCGGCATCGTGCTGCCGCTCTTGATCCTTGGCGATGTTGTGGCGGTGTTGTCCTACCGCAAGCACATGCATTGGTCGCATCTGTGGCGCCTGTTTCCCTGGACCGCGGCCGGCGTGGTGATTGGCTTTTTCGCGCTCGGTCGATTTTCCGACCATGCGGCACGCCTGTGGATCGGCGCCATCATTCTGACGATGACGACCTTGAGCTACTGGCTGCGCTGGCGCCGCAGCGCCGGTGCAGGTCTCGACGACGGGGTGCTACAGCACTGGGGTGTCGCCGCCTTGGTCGGCGTGATGGCAGGTTTCACGACCCTCATCGCCAATGCCGCAGGGCCGTTGATGGCGATCTATCTCGTCGCCATGCGCCTGCCCAAGCTCGAGTACGTCGGCACCGCTGCCGTGTTTTTCTGCTTGTTGAATCTTTTCAAGGTTCCCTTCATGGTGGATCTCGGCCTCGTCACGGCCGCGAGCCTGACTTTCAATCTCGTGTTGGCGCCGCTGGTGCTGATCGGCGCGTTTGCGGGTCGCTGGCTGCTGACGCGCATCAATCAGCGGGTGTTCGAGGAACTCGCGCTCGGTTTGAGCGTGATCGCAGGATTGCTGTTGCTGCGCTAAAACCCGCAAGCGACGAAGCGGGCTCGGGCGTGCGACCTATGAACTGGGACTTAAGCGACCGGATTGAGGAAATTCAAGTTGGGCGCCGATGAGAAATTCGCCAGATTGGGCAACACGTTGAGAATCTCCGCATGGCTCAAGCCGAGCCAGGAAGCCAACGTCGCGGCGTACTGGTCCACCGAGAAATCCGGCAGCCACCGGCCCTCGGTGCCAACATCCAGCGGACCCACGGGTCCGTCGCTCAAGGGATTCAAACTCGGCAAGCGCCCCACCACGGTCTGCGGCTTGACCGAACCACCGATCACGAAGTGGTGATTACCCCACGCATGATCCGTTCCGCCCGTCGAGTTGGGCACATAGGTCCGGGAAAAATCCGACATCGTGAATGTCGTGACATTCTTGGCCACACCCAAGGCCGCCGTGGCGGAATAAAACGCGCTGACCGCATCGTCGAGCTGCGACAGCAAGGTCTGCTGTGTATCGAGTTGTCCCTGATGGGTGTCGAAATTGCCAAGATCGACATAGAACACCTGAGTTTGCGCCCCAAGTTGCGCTTGCTGGGCGATCAGCTTCGCCACCGAATTGAGCTGGTTGGCGATGCTCGTGCCAAGCGTTTCGAAGAACGGATCGACGCTGGCGTTGGCTCCCGTCAAAATGGGATTGACGAGGCCGCTCGCGGCAACCCCCGAGGCAGTCAACGACTGCACCGCCTGAATCGCGTCATTGCGGTAGTGAGATTGCGATTCGGCATAGAGGGTGGCCCTCGCTGCCGCCACGGTTGCGCCGTATTTCCCGGGAAACGCATTGATGAGAAAGGGACCGGTCGCCGGCAAGCACAACGGTTCCTGCGCCGACGCGAGCGTGAACAGGTCAGGCCCTGCGAAGGACAGCATCGGCGCGATGTTGCCACCACCGGAGGCGGCGAAATTACTCGCCAGGCGTCCACCCCAGCCGGTCACACTGCTGCCCTGATAGACGGCCGATTTCCACTCATTACGCTGATCCTCATGCGAGAACAGATTGAGCGGCACCTTGGGGCCGCTCGGATCAGCGGTATAGCCCGCAACCGTCAAGCCCGGTTCGACGCTGGTGCCGACGTTGAGGACCACGGAGAGATTACCGTTGTCCCATAGCCCTCTGATTTTCTTGAGCGCGGGATGCAACCCGTACGACGTCTGCCCGAGCGGCAGCGGCGCATTGCCGTTTGCCGCCGTCAATGCCAGATAGCCCCGGTACTGTTGGTAGAGCTTGTAGTTGGCCGGATCCAAGGGCACGACCGTGTTGTTACCGTCGTTGCCGCCGTAGAGAAAGATGCATACCAAGGCTTGATAGGCGTCCGTCGAGGAGGCATGCGCCAGGCGCGGCAGAAAGGACAGTTGACCGGCTAAGAGACTGCCGCCCAGGCCTTGAAGCATCGTTCTGCGAGTGATCGTCATGGTCAGCGCTCCACTTGATATTCTGGCGACGTCAATGCCACGTACAACGCCGCCTTGGCGCGGCTTGCGGGATCGGTGACGGGGATTTGGCCGAGCAAGCTCTGCAACGCGGCCGCCAGACTCTCCGACATGGCATTACGAAAGAAACGGCTGTCGATGGCGTGCACCAGTCGCGCGGAGTCCACGGCCGCCGCTTCCCACGCCGTGAGGTCCAGCGAAGTGCCGGTGGGAACCAAGAATGTAACACTGGCGTCGGGCACCACCGGTCCCGCCAGCAGACGGTCGACGAAATCGTAGCGCACGAAAGCCGTTGCCGCATCGTAGATCCCGAACGGCGGCCCGACCAGCGTCGTATCCGGCAGCGGCAGCGGGTAGTTCGGCTGATAATAGTTGAACACGGTGTTCGCATCGAAGATCGGCTCGCCCATTGCGTTGCTGACGTTCTGCAGAAACTCGCCGTCGCTTTGCGTAGCGCCACCGATGCCGCGCAATACGCTCGTGATGAACAGTGCCGGCTCCCGCAACTTGCCGCTCGAAGGGCCTCGTTCCTCCTTGTTCGTCGCCTCCGGGTTGGTGAGAACCTCTGTGATCACGGCCCGCATGTCGCCACGTACGCCACGGCCGTTGTCGTTGAATTTGTCGGCAACGGCCTTCACGTACGCCGGACTCGGATTGCTGGTGACTAATTGTTGAATCAGCTGTTTGCCGATGAACGGCCCGACGTTCGGGTGATTGAAAATATTGTCGATGGCCTGATCGAGATCCTTGCTTTGATCGCCGTTTGCCGGCAACACGACGCCATTCAACAGGGTCTCGCCGCCGGCATTGTCGTGATGCGTGTCAAAGGCGACCATCACGCCATCATAGTTCTTAGGGGTAGTCCATTTGCCGGTCTCGCCCGCGAGTGGTGCGTAGGTCCAGCCGGTGAACACCGCCGAAAAGCCTTCGATTTGCGCCTGAGAATAGGTCGGAATCGTACTGGTCGGGTCCGCGCCGTTGGCGAGCTTCGGCGTACCGTCGCCATTGAGCTCGACCAAGCCGATGGAAAACAATTGCAACACCTCGCGCCCATAGTTCTCGTTGGGATCGTTGTCTTTGGACTGAGCATCCCAATTATTGTCGGCCATGTTCAAATACGCGCCCATGACCGGACTCAACGTCACGTCCTTGAGAAGTTGTTTGAAGTTGACGAACGCATCGTTCAGGAGCAGGTTTTGATAATTCGCCATTCCATAGGGTTGGTTGATCACCTCTCCTGACACGACGAAGATCTGCGACAGCGCGAACGCAACCCGCTGGCGTAGTTGATCCGGACCATTCAGCGCGTTGCGGAAAAACTGCATCTGCAGCGGAAAGAGGCTGTAGTTGTCTCGCCTACAGGTCAGCGCGGAGCCTGAGGGACATCCCATGATCGTGTCGGGCGTGAGATAGCTGTAGCCGTGATATCCGGTTGCGGGAATGGTGAATTGCTGCTGAAGATAGCGAGCGATGCCCTCCGCTCGCACTTCGTCAATAGCGGCGGCTGTCGGGCCGAAACTGCTGTGATCCAAGAACTGCGCCGCTTCGCGTTCGCTGAGTCGCGCGATGTCTGGGGCCGGCCCGATGGGCGCTCCCGACACTGTCGGCGCGGATGACTGCCCGGCCGCCATACCGGGTAACGACATCATGCTGAAGCTGAGCGCCATCGCAGCACCTAAGCGACGGCTCGACGAGGAATCGACCATGGTCACTCTCCCTTGACGCAACTATTGACCCGATTGGCAGGCTCGATCCCCGCTCATCCATGTGACCTCAACGAATGGGCTCGGGTCACGTTGACCTCAGTGAGTCTTGCGCAGAGGGTCGGCTAAACCCAACCGTCGCCGGCACACGACAGCCTGCCACAGGGACGTCGCAGGGTTCTCCAGGAAGCGAACCCTTGACATCGAATGTAAATGCGAATTATTCTCATTCGCGTTATTATGTGTGGCCTAACAGCAATCACTGAAGTGGCGCTTGTCGTTTGCCGGCGGCTCCGGCGGGGGGCTCCTGCTGCCGCCAATTCAAATCGGGGCATTGAATGACGAATATGTTCAGCGGCACTCTTGGCGTCGCAGCATTGACGCTGTCGATCACGGTTCAAGCCGGGGCGCTTGTGCAGACCCCCATGTCTGCCGACGCCAGCGCTCCCACCGGGGAAGCCGCCGACTCGGTGTTGTCGGAAGTTGTCGTCACCGCAAGCAGGCTCACCGAGGAGCTATGGACCAAGAACAAGACGCTGGACAACGCGCGTGACAAGATTCTGCTGCCCAAACTCGGCGCTACCGAATACCGCATGGATGGGGAGGCGCTGCAAACCTTGCCCCAGGGCAAGAATACGCCGCTCGATAAGGTTCTACTGCAGATCCCCGGTGTTTCCTACGATTCGGCGATCAGCAATCCGGATTTTCACATTCGCAATGAATACGCGAATGCCCAGTATCGGATCAACGGCATCCAGCTTCCGGATGGCGTGTCGGCCTTGGGCCCCATTCTGGAAACCGGATTCGTCGCCAACCTCAATCTACTCGACGGCGCCCTGCCCGCTCAGTACGGCCTGCGCACCGCAGGCGTGATCGACATCACCACCAAGACCGAATTCGATGCGGGCGGGGATCTCGATCTTTATGGTGGCAGCTGGGGAACCGTCAGCCCGAGTCTCGAGTACGGCAATACGGTGGGTCAAACGCAATACTTCCTGACCGGTCGTTACTTGCTGACCAATCAGGGTCTCGAGAACGCCACGCCGATGGAAAACCCGATTCACGATCGCTCCACGCAGGAGAAGTTCTTCGGTTATGGGTCGACCCTGTTCGGAGATTCGGCGCGGCTCACCACCATGGCCGGCGGCTTCATAGGTCACTTCCAGATACCGGATGTTGCGGGTGAACAGCCGTTGGGGGATTTTGGATCTCCCTCCCTGTCCTCGACCCGCCTCAATGAGAATGAGACAGACCGCTTTTTCTTCGGCGTGATCGCGCTGCAGACGCACGATGAAACCCTCGACACGCAGGTCTCAGTCTTCACGCGCTACGCGACGGTCGATTTCGTCCCCGACGTGTACGGGGACCTCGCCTTCAACGACGTCGCCTCGAACGTCGTGCGCAAGAGCCTGCTCAACGGCCTCGAGTTCGACGCCTCCGATCGCGTGAGCGATGCGCATACGCTCCGTGCCGGGATGACGGCGAGCGTCGAGAAAACGCAAGTTCAAGACCTATCGACCTTGCTGCCGTTGGACCCTGACGGCAACCCCCTGCCAACGCCCGTGACCTTGAATGACTACACCGCCAAAGTGGGCTGGACCGCGGGAGCGTATGTGCAAGACGAGTGGCGGATCCGTCCGGATCTGACCCTGAACACCGGGCTGCGCTTCGACCAGATGAACCAATTCGTCTCGGCCAACCAGTTAAGTCCCCGCATCGCGATAATGTACAAGCCACTCGCGGACACGACAGTGCATGCCGGCGTGTCTCGCTATTTCACCCCGCCCATGCAGGCGCAAGCGACGCAGAACAATCTCGCCCTGTTTCAAAACACCGTGCAGCAGGCGGCGATTCCTTTGGATGATCCGGTTCGCCCTGAACGGGCCACGTATGTCGACTTAGGCGTGGATCAGCACCTGCTGCCCGGCCTCAACACCGGACTCGACGTGTACTACAAGCGTTCCACCGATACGCTCGATGATGGGCAATTCGGTCAGGCGGTCGTGCTCAATGAGTTCAACTACGCAAACGGCTTCAGCCGAGGAGCGGAATTCAAGATCAACTACACCCGGGACGGGTTTCGCGCCTATGCGAACGTGTCGTACGAGATCACCATGGTCAAGAAAGTGGTGTCGAACCAGTACCTGATCGACGACCCGCAGGAACTCTCCTATCTGGCGAGCACCTATACCTATGCCTCCGACGCGCAGACCGTGACCGCGTCGGCGGGTGCTGCCTATCGCTGGCACGGCCTGCTCGCGAGCATCGACGGCATCTACGGCAGCGGACTGCGGGCCGGATTTGCGAATGAAGATCACTCGCCCGGCTATACGCAGTGGAACGCCGCGATCGGTCAGAGTTTCGATCCCTGGCACAATCAGAAGCTCCTCACGCTGCGCCTGAGCGCGATTAATCTCTTCGATCGCAGCTACGTACTGCGAGCGGCCACCGGCATCGGTGAATTCGCGCCTCAATACGGCCCGCGGCGCGGGCTTTTCGCCGAGCTGAACCAGCAGTTTTGACCAGAAGCGCTTTCTTGCAGCTATGATCCTGTTCGATCACCATGGAAACAGCCGCGCCTGACCACACCCTTGCCAGCCTGCGTCGCGCATTGACGCCGCTGCAGCGTGCGAAGTCGGCGTCGTGATCCAAGTAGTCTGGTTCAAGCGCGACCTGCGAACGGTGGATCACCAACCGCTGGCCGACGCGACGGCCGCAGGTCCGGTGCTGCCGCTCTATGTGCTGGAGCCCGACTACTGGCGTCTGCCCGACACCTCGCTCCGTCAATGGAGTTCCCTGCGGGCCGCCCTGATCGAATTGTCGGAACGCCTGTCGACGCTCGGCGCACCGCTCATCGTCCGCAGCGGCACGGTCACCGACATATTGGCGCGGATTCATGCGGCGGTCGGGATTGCCCGGCTGCTGGCGCACGCAGAGACGGGCAACCTCTGGACCTTCCGGCGCGACGTGGCCGTTCGTGAGTTCTGCCGCAAACACCGCATTTCGTTCCATGAATACGATCAAACCGGAGTGATTCGCGGCAGCCGGGCGCGTGACCGATGGGCCGCGCACTTCGCCGAATTTGCCGAGGCACCCGCGATCCAAGAACCTCGCCGCGCGATACCGGTTGCCGCGGCCAAGATCGCCGACATTCCTGCCGCGCCGCAGACCGCGGAGAGGCTCGGGCTGCCTGACGATGGCTGCGTCGCGCCGCAACCCGGCACTCGCAAGGTTGCACTCGATCTGCTCGCGAGCTTCCTCGACGGGCGCGGTGCAGAGTATCGCCGCGGCATGTCGAGCCCCTTGACGGCTGCGGGCTGCTGTTCGCGACTATCGGCGCCGCTCGCAACCGGCGCAGTGTCGGTGCGCGAAATTCTGCGATCCCTCTATGCCGCGCGACGGAAGCTCGTGGCCGCTCCGCCGGAGCACCGCGCGGTGCCGGTCACGGCCGTGGACAGTCTGGTGTCACGGCTCCACTGGCGCAGTCATTTCATGCAGAAGTTGGAGAGCGAACCGCAACTGGAGATACGCTCTTTTCATCCGCTGCATCAGAACGCACGCGTGACGACGGCCCGCGACGATCCCGCGCTCGATGCCTGGGCCGCGGGTGCCACCGGCATCCCCTTCATCGATGCGTGCATGCGCAGCCTGCGCGCCACCGGCTGGCTGAATTTCCGCATGCGCGCCATGCTGCAGTCCTTCGCCACGCACCACCTGGGGTTGGACTGGCGCAGCAGCGGCGAGAAGCTGGCCCAGCTGTTCACGGATTACGAGCCCGGCATCCACTGGCCGCAAGTGCAGATGCAGGCGGGGCAGACAGGCATCAACACCCCGCGCATCTACAACCCCGTCAAGCAGGGCCTCGATCAAGACCCCGAGGGACTCTTTACGAGACGCTGGGTTCCGGAACTTGCCGCCGTACCACACCATCTGCTGCAGACACCCTGGCTGGCGCGCGACGCCGAGCGGCGCGGCTACCCGGCACCGCTCGTCGATCACATCGCTGCCGCACGGGCGGCGAAGGCCCGGCTCACGGCGCTGCGCCAAACCGAAGGCTACCGGGCGGCGGCGATCGACGTGTTCCAGAGGCACGGCAGCCGCAAGCGCCGCATCGATGAGGACAATGGCCCCCGCCCGCGCCGCGCTCGCGCACGGCCCGCGACGGTGAGTCCGGACGGCGCACAGATGAGCCTGTTGCCTGCCGAAGCACTGCCAAAGCGCGGATGCCCCTGAGGACGTGCCGACGCTCTTGCGGTTTCGCGCAACTGAGCACCCCATCGGCAAGCGTGCCACGGCTCCCTCTCTCTCGCGGTGCTTTCATTCGGCACGTGAAACGATTGCGGCACGCGACGCCTATGTCGTGCATGGGGGCCATGAGACGTGGCCCATGTCTGGGGATGTCACCGCAATTTCACTGGTTGGTTTGATGCAGAAGCTGGCGCAGACATAGCGCAAGTCACGCCGCGTCCCGCACGCGGGCGGCAGTCTTCGTCTGCTGTTACCCTGTACCGGTCGTGAACGTTGGATCGGTCGTGAGAACTTTACGCCTCTTGCTACTCGCCTTGAGCGCCGCCGCCTTGTGCCTCCTCCTCAACCGCTCCGTCCACGAAACTGGCTGGGGACCGGTGTCGGTTGAGTCCCTGAGCCATGGCCGCTTCCAGAATTTTCCCGTCTATGAGCCCCACGGCACGGCGCGGGGTTTCGTGTTGCTGCTCTCCGGCGCGGACGGTTGGAATCAAAATCTGGCGGACCTTGCGCAGGGGCTGGCGCAGCAGGGAGCCATGGTCGCCGGGCTCGATGAAGGCCACTTTGCCGCTTCGCTCGACAGGGATGGCGGAAGTTGCGTCTTTCCCGACGGCGATATGGAGAATCTCAGCCATTTCGTTCAGGCTTATTTTCGGCTGCCCACCTATTTGACTCCCATCTTGGTGGGTGACGCTGCCGGTGCGACGCTCGCCTATGGCATGTTGATCCAGGCTCCGGCGAACACCTTCGCAGGCGCGGTGAGCTTCGGGTTCTGTCCCGTCCTCTCAATGCAGAAGGGCTTGTGCAAGACCTCCGGTCTCGATTACCGCGCCCTCGCTACCGGGGGCTTCGAGCTGCTACCCGCCGCGCGGCTGCCCGCTCCTTGGATGGTGGTGCAGAACGGCGAGGCGGCAGATGCGGGGGCACCTTCCTGCGCTGTCGCGACGGTGCAGCGGTTTGTCCAGGACACACCCGGTGCCAGGAGCGTGATGCTCCCCGGGAAGGCCTCGGCATTCAGCACGATGGCCTCGACCATTCAAGCAGTCGACTCGCTGATGGCAAAGAATGCGCCGGCTCCTTTGGACGTGGCGCCGTCGGCGCTCAGCGATCTGCCCATCGTCACCGTACCCGTACCACCCGGTGTTGCGCCGTCGAACACATTCGCCATCATGCTGTCCGGCGACGGGGGCTGGGCGGGCCTCGACAAGGACGTGGCGGCGGCATTGACGGCGGATGGCATCAGCGTCGTGGGCCTCGACTCGCTGCGCTATTTCTGGACACCGCGCACTCCCGCGGGCCTGGCGCACGACCTTGATCGCATGGTGAGCTACTACCTGACGGCATTGGGCAAGCAGCATGTGGTGTTGATCGGCTATTCCCAGGGCGCGGATGTGCTCCCGTTTGCCGTCAATCGACTGAATTCCGATGTTCGTTCTCATGTCGCGCTCACCGCCATCATGGGAATGTCGGAGCACGCATTGTTTGAATTTCACATGACGAGTTGGGTCGCGGACGACGAATCGGGGCCGGCGACTCTGCCGGAGGTCGAGAAGATCACGGATATACCGGTGCTCTGCGTGTACGGGGAGAACGAGAGCGATTCTCTTTGCCCGCATCTCGATCCACACAAGGTGACCTTGGTGAAATTGAAGGGCGGTCATCATTTTGACGGCAACTACGCCGCTCTCGCCCACACCATTTTGGCCGCGGAACACCCGTGAACGCCGCTCGTCTGAAGGCATCCTGCGGCGGGTGTTTCAAGAATCACCGCAGCCGGCGAATCGATGACTGCCGCGATGAGTCCGTCACTTCAGCGCCCGAATCGCCGCGGCCTGGGCGGGGCGTCCCAGGTCGTTCGCGGTGTAGACGGTCTGCTTGCGCGTCTTGAGATCGATGGTGACGCTGTCGTCGGGGGTCTTCGCACCGGTTCCATCGCTCGCCGGGTGATACTCGATGCGCAGTTGCCGGGGATCGACGATGAGGCGCAGGTAGCCGTAGTCGGTGTCATCGTAGTTTTCGAAGGTGACGGCATCGTCGGTCGCGGTCTTGCGTTGGAAGGTTTGCGGCGTGCGCATCGCCTGCCCGCTGGTGGTCATCAGCTTTTGCACGTTGTGGCCGCCGTTGCCGCAGATCACGTAGGGAATGTCCGTTCCATCCGCGCGGTGCCGGGTGTAGCGCTGGTAGTTGTGCGCATGACCGGACAAAACCGCATGCGGCCAGACACCCACCGCGTTGCACACCGCATCCATCTGTTTGCGCATGGCGACGCTCGATGAGTGTTGGCCGCCGGCCGCATAGGGCGGATGGTGATGCGCAAACAGCAGCGCACCCGCAAACTGCTCCTCTTTGACCCGCTGCAACGCGGCGCGCAGATAGGCGATCTGGCTGTCCCCGATCGCCGGGTCGGCGATCACGCCGGGATCCTCGAGAGTATTGCTGTAGAGCACCAGAATGCGCACGAACGGCGCGTCGAAAGTAAAGAACACGCCGGGCTGGATCTGGGCCGTGCGCGATAGCCCGCCGGCCTCCGGCGTCACCACGAACCCATGCGCGGGATCGGCGCAAAAATTCCTCAGATAGGCCGCAAGACTGGTCGCATGGGCCAGTGGTGAGATCATGCCGTCATGATTACCGGCTGCCGCCAGCACCGGCGCGGGGTAATTGCGATAAGGCTCGTAGAATTGGTCGTAGTAGTATTCCGTCTCACCGAAGTTGTAGACGACATCACCCAGCAAGAGCGCGAATTGCGGAATTTCCTCCGCGCTCGCCTCGGCGAAATCGCCGATCATCTTGTCGGTGACCTCGTTTTGGGTCTTAGGACCCCGCGTGCTGCCGCAATCGCCGGTGGCGTGGAAAACCAGCTGACCCCGCCGGGTGATCGCCGTCGTCGCCTTGCTGGCACCGCCGAACACTTGCGCGAGCGTCAGCTGCGGCTCGGGACCTGGGCCGCGCGGCGGCGGAAAGGACAGTGGCTGAACTTTGTGCTCGGCGTTGAGGGTGTCGATCTCCTTGTACGCAGCCGCATCCGACGGATGTTTGATCTTGAAAACAGTGGGATCTGCGGTTGGCTCCGGTTGGGCAAACACCGGATTTGCGAGCAGCCTTGCCGCGGCCGTGGCGGAACCTGACGGACCGGAGCCGGAGGGTACGGGGTGGGCCGTCGGTTTCCGGTGCGACTCAAGACGAGCCCGGACTTTCTTCGCCATGCGGAACTCCGATATACGCCGCTCTGGTGACAGGGTGCCTGAGGATTATGGCAAAAACATTTCCCACAACCTCAGGACGCGTTCATCGTCACCGGTGGCGGCACCGCGCACATGTCCGAACGGATCATGAAACGGCGACCCCGTGGTGCCTCGAGTGAGAAGCTGCCACCCCGCCCGGGCACCACGTCCACGGTCCAGCGGGTATGGGCCCAGAGCTTGAACTGCGCCCGATCCATCCAGAACTCGCAGCCGACGATTTCGCCCACCTTCTCGTCGACACCCCCCAGTTTGAACTCGCCCACCTGGAAACACATGGGGGCGCTGCCGTCACAGCAACCTCCCGACAAGTGAAACATGATGGGTCCGTGCTCGCGCTTCAATTCCTCGATCAATTGACGCGCCGCCGGCGTGACATCAACCCGGTTCGGATCTTTGATGAATTCTTGGTTCAGAAAAAACCCAATGCTTTCGTGCCGTGGCTCACCGGCACAGTATAGTCCGAAGCAGATCCGGCAGCGCGCCGGGAGCCCGGTCGGAATGGCACCGCCCCGAGCCGCCCGATGACTCCGAAACGACTCAAGAATCGCAGCCCCAGGCCTTGAAATTTCCGCTGCGGGAAGGCGACACTTGAGACACCCTTGGGCTCACACCGGGAGTGCTCATCTTGCTGAAGCATACCTATCGCTCACGAATCGGATCGACCGGTGTCTGCGGCGTTGACATCTTTGAATGCTTCGACCAACTGTCGGTGATGCTCACGGAATTGAACAGCAATCGCGGGGTGAGCATCACCCATTGTTTCGCGGAGCTTGCCACCGATATTGCGATCGGCCTGATGGACATCGGCGTGGTCCGCGATCCGCGCGCCATCCTCTGGATCGAGCATTGCGAGGGTAACGCCACGCCCCGCGCGCCGTGGAAGGGCGCCACCTGGGACGAGGTGACCATGCAATGGGACGGTCGGCGGTTTCGTTCTCCCACCTGGCGACCATGCGCCGGCGATCGCTTCAAAAGGCCCACCCTAGGACGTTCCGTCTCCCCCCACGAGATGCGGATCTACTGACACACCGCGCAAGCTAGCCCGCGCCGCGCGGCTTGTAGGAATAACGCTGCCCGGAGAGGGTCGCCGCATACATGAGGCCGCCCTTGGCCACGGTGAAGACGGCCATGCCCTTGTTGTACTGACCCGCCGTGGTGGCGTTGTTCACCGTGCCGCTGGCATTGGCCTGGACACCGTTCGTGCCCGCGCTCGCGCCGGCACCCGCCGTGATGGCGACGGCACTGGCGCCGGCCTGAAATTCGAAGGACCCTGACTGAAATTCATCGAGCGCACGTTTATCCTCGAAAAAAATGATTTGCGAGTAAGCCTTGCCACCCGCCTGAAAGCCGGCGCTGATCTGCGTCAGCGTGGTGTCGCCGACGAGACGCCCTTGAACGTAGACCCGCCCCTTACCGACGGCCGCGCCGACGATAAACCCGCCTTCGCCCACGGTCGGAAAAATCGCGTAGGCGTAGCAATGATCGAAGAAAAGGCGGCTCTCACCCGCCTTTTTGAACACGTCGATCGCATCCGGATAACTTTCCGCCTCTGCGGCCCCGGCGGCCAGCAACATCGCACAGGCGACGATGAGCCCGAGGCCGCGCCGAATGAATTGCGATTCTCTCATCATGTTTTCCATCCTATCCCAAAGTGTTCCAAATCGTTCGATAGCACCCGCCGGCGCCCATGAGCCCGTTCGCCTATCGCCCCTCAAGGCAAAATCTACCCTAATTGAAGGCGATCCCCTACAGTCATTTCGCGGCAGCATTGTTAGGTTCTGGCGCGTATGAGCAATAAGTCGCCCCCCATCACCGCATCGCTCGGTTTCGGCATCTTTACCAAGCCCAAGAACGCCCGCGAGGCCGCCGATGAGGGGCTTCAAGCCGAACGCAAACCGCGCATCTTGTTGGTGGATCCTGACGCCGAATCGCGCCGTCTCATGCAGCTGCGGCTCACGGCCGCCGGTTACCAGGTCGACGTCGCCGACAACGGCCCGGCGGCCTTGGACGCCTGTGTACGGGCGCGTCCGAACGTGGTCATCACGGATCTGCGTCTGGGCAGCATGGACGGACAGGAGCTCCTCACCGAGCTGACCGGCCGGTGGCCCGCGATCATCGTCATCATCGTAACCGCCCACGCCACCATCCCCGACGCGGTTCGCGCCACCCAGTCGGGTGCTTTCGGCTTCCTGGTACAGCCGGTCGAAAAGGCGGAACTGCTGGGCCAGGTACAACGCGCCATCGCTGCATCGACCTTCCAACTGGTCGAGGGCGATTGGCGCGCCAAAATAGTGGCACGCAGCAAATTGATGGAGGAAAGGCTCGAGCAGGCGAATCGTGCGGCGGCCAGCAATGCGCCCATCCTGCTGACGGGAGAGAACGGCACCGGCAAGGAGTTGCTGGCGCGCGCCATCCATGCGGCAAGTCCGCGGCGCGAAGGACCCTTCGTGGTGGTGACGTGCAAGGACGCCGACATGGAGCATCTCGAACGCGAGATGTTCGGTGCGGTACGGGATCACCCCACGAGCGATGATCCTTCGAGCCAGGGTGCCCTCCAACGGGCGGATGGCGGTACGTTGCTGCTCGATGAGGTCGGTTCCATGCCGGTGCGGCTGCAGCTCGCACTGATGACGGCCATCGGCGCCACACCCACGGCTTGGGTCTCGAGAGTGGTGCCTCCACGGGGGTTCAGGCTCATTTGCACCAGCTCCTGCGATCTCGGGGCGCTGATGCGTGCCGGCCAGTTCCGGGAAGAATTGTTTTATCACATCAATGTATTTCCGATTGAAATCCCCCCCCTTGGGCGACGGCGCGAGGACATTCCGCTGCTCGTCTCGCATTTTCTTGAACAGGCCACCCTACCCGGCGACTCGCAGAAAATTTACACGCCCGAGGCCATCGAGTTGCTCGCCACCACCGACTGGCCGGGCAACGTCCGCCAGCTGTTCGAGTTGGTGAGAAAGAACGTGGCGCTGTCGCACAACAACATCATGAGCAAGGAGTTCGTCGAACGATCGCTCGGTTCTGCGACCAACAAGGTCCCCACATATGATGAGGCGCGCGACACCTTTGCGCGCAATTACCTCACGCACAACTTGCAAGCCGCGGCGGGCAACATTACCCGCGCCGCACGCCTGGCGAAACGCAATCGTACCGACTTTTACAAGTTGCTCGCGCGCTACCGGGTTGAAGTGCGCGACACCAAGAGGGACGCCGAGGGGACGGAGCCCTCACCCTCCGACGAGTGAGCGAGACGGCTGCGCATGCAGGCACTCCTGGAGCAGTCTTTCCACCTGGTCGGGATCAACCGGCTTGGTGAGATGATGGTCGAATCCGGCGGCACCGGCCCGTGCCTTGTCTTCCGCCTGGCCCCAACCCGTGACGGCGATCAACATCATGTCACCGCCGCCGGCGTCGGCGCGTATCCGGCTGGCGACATCATATCCCGACATGTCCGGCATGCCGATGTCCAGGATGACCGCGTGCGGGCTCAGCCTCGCCGCGGCGGCGAGGGCGTCGAGGCCGCAATGGGCGACGCTGACTTCGTGACCATTCAAGTCCAGCAGCATCGCCAGGGTATCTGCCGCATCGCGATTATCGTCAGCGACCAACACTCTCAACCGGCCGGGGGCGCCCTCGGTGGCACTCGTTGTTCTCATGTGTAAATTGTACTCAATCTAGTGCATCGTCGCGAGCAGGGTGAGATCATGAACCCAGTCGTCCACTCTGTTCTGCAGAGTACCGACCAGCCGGAGGTGTCCCTGCCGATCGAGCACGTAGGTGCCGGTCGAATGACTGATGGTGTAGTCCTTGCCCTGCGGAACCTTCGCGAACTGGATGGAAAAACTGGAGGCCGCCAGATTGATATCGGCTGCTGACCCCGTCAAGCCGATGAACTGCGGATCGAAAGCCGCTGCATAGTCTTTGACGAGCTCCGGTGTATCGCGCTCGGGATCAAGGCTGATGAAAAGCACGTGTACCTGGGATGCCAAGGGACCCAGGCGTTTGACCACCTGCGCCAATTTGAACAACTCCGCGGGACAGATATCCGGGCAGTGCAGAAATCCGAAAAATACCACGGTGATTCCGCCACGGAAGTCGCTCAAGCTGCGTCGCTCGTGATTACCGTCGATGAGGTTGAACTGCGGCCGGGGCGCGGCCGCCGGCCACGCCATCAAGCGATAAGAGTCCGCGGCGCTCGCCGGCTGCGATCCGAAGTGAAGCGACGCTGCGAACACACAAGCAAGCAGATATCGCCCTGTTCGCATCAAGGGGGGCAGTCTTCGGCCAACGGTTGCAGCGAGGTCACATTGATTCGGCGGCCTCCGCCGGCTTCGATGAGGACCCCTTTGACGGCCACCTTTGCAATGCCGAATCGGGCGGGGTCGAACACGCCCACGCCGAGCAGCTGATAACGCCCGGTGCCGAGAAGTACATGCCCAGCGGCCGCGAGCTCGGTCGCTGACGTGCCCTGCTCGCGCGTCACGACTCCCTCGCTCGCCTTACCGAGGATCCAGCCTCCCGTCCGGGATCTTGCAAGACAGCCGACTGCCCTGACCAACGGCAGCGTGTGGCGCGAATCCGTGGCGACGGAATATTGCGCCAGCGGTGAGAACATCTCGTCCCAGCTCTGGTTTTGTTGACCGAAAAAAGTCACGTTGTCGGGCCCGCATTTGCGGGCCGCTTCGTTGCTTCCCAGATGCTGCAAATGCCCGTTGTGCACTGAATTGTCGTAATGCCCCGTGACGATGACCTTGCTCCCGGCCGGCAACGTTAATGGCGTCGACAATGCATACGCCAGCTGAAAATGATAGCTATATTCGGGCACGGTCAGCAGGGTCAATTCGCGGCCATCGGGATAGACGGCCACATATTTGAAATCCTTCGCCCGTACGTGAGCATGGGGTTGCAGCTGATAAATGGTGATGGCTCGCCGATAGGCGCTCAAACCGACGAGTTCATAGTGGTCGGCATTGGCGCCGATCGGCGGCAAGGCGTAGGCGGTACCCTCGGCCTTCGTGCCCGGATCGTCACTGAGGAGTTCCCGGCCGTTGGCGATGATGCTATCGACCGCGATCGGCGCCCGGTACAACTGGTGCTGTGGTGCGCCGGGTGCGAGCCACAGGGCAAGCTGCGTGATGTCGGTTTCCTGCCTGCCGGTCGTGGTGTAATGAATGTTGAAGTTAAGATAATAATTCCCGCCCCCTTTCAACAGTTTCGCATTGCCTTCACCGTAGGTCTCGAAGGTGGTGCCGGGCGTATAAACGGCGAACATGTCATAGGCACCGGGATTGGTCGGATCCCTGACGGCGGGCGTTTGGATCTGCAACTTGCCGCTCGGCGCGCCGATTTGCCGCGCGACTGCGTCGAAGCCTTGCATGGATTCCGGCGTCAGACCCTGCGGCAACTCAACCTCGGTGATGCCCATATGATGCAGTAATGCCGGATTGCCCGGACGCACTTGCAGCGCGGAGATCCAACGATCCCCATCGTAAGGAACCTTGATGAGGCGCTGGATGTAGGGGACGGTGCCGTTGGCGGCGACGGTGTACTGCGGCAGGGTCACCACGGCATCGGGCGCCCGACCCGACGGCTCGAGCCAGCCGCCGGCGAAGTGGGGTGGGGGAGCAAGGTCGGCATCATTCCCTTTCGGAGCGCCGGCGTCGACCCACGCGACCAGCGTATCGATTTCGGCCTGGCTCAGGCGCGGGTCATTGCGGAACGGCAGGCTATGCGCCGAATCCACCGGCCAGGGCGGCATTTGCCGGCGCGACACCAAATCGCGCAATTCCCGGGTTTTTCGGCGGACCATGTCATACGACACCAGAGGCAGGCTCGCAGCGGAGCCCTCCTCACGGTGACAGCGCACGCAATTATTGGAAAGAATCGGTGCGACGTCCTTGGTGTACGTTGGCGCGGCGCCGTCGTTCGGCGCCGCTGCAACCAGTCGAAGGGTCGCTGCAAACGCCGCCACGAGCAGCATCCACCGCAAGGACGGCCCGTTGGCCATTGAGGCCAATTTCCTATCCCACCCCGGCGCATCAGCCGCGCGGGCAGAGGTTAATCGCTCAAGCGGCATCCGCCGTATCAGGCTCGCCGACTCTCGCCGCTCCTCGAGCAGCGGCAGCACCGGCCGGAGCATCCGGGTCGTAACCTAAAATGGGCGCCAGCCAACGCTCCGCTTGGCCCAAGTCCATCCCCTTGCGCTCGGCATAGCTCGCCACCTGATCACGGTCGATCTTGCCCACGCCGAAGTAATGCGCTTGCGGGTGCGAGAAGTAAAACCCGCTCACGGCGGCCGTCGGGAACATGGCGAAGGATTCGGTGAGCGTGATGCGCGCGGTGCGATCCGCATCGAGCATGCGCCAGAGCGTTGCCTTCTCGGTGTGATCGGGACACGCAGGATAGCCCGGCGCCGGCCGGATCCCGCGATACTCCTCGCGGATCAAGCCCGTGCCGTCGAGCTGCTCGTCCGGCGCGTAGGCCCACAGTTCACGGCGCACGCGCTCATGCATGCGCTCCGCCAAGGCCTCCGCAAGCCGGTCGGCGAGCGCCTTCAACATGATGCTGCTGTAATCGTCATGCGCCGCTTCGAAGCGCGCGACGTGTTCATCGATGCCGATGCCCGCCGTCACCGCGAATGCGCCGATATAGTCGGCCCGGCCGCTTTGCGCCGGGGCGACGAAATCGGCGAGGCAGAGTTGAGCCTGGTCCTGCGGCTTGGCCTTCTGCTGCCGAAGATGATGCAGCCGATACGCCGCTTTCCCGCGGGTCTCGTCGGGATACACATCGATGTCATCGTCGCCCACGCTGTTCGCGGGAAAGAAGCCGACCACGGCGCGCGCCTGCAGCCACTGTTCATCCACCAGGCGTTTCAGCATGCGCCGCGCGTCCGCGTACAAGCTGCTCGCGGCCTCGCCGATCACGGGATCGGTGAGCACGTCGGGAAACTTGCCGGCAAATTCCCAGGCATTGAAAAACGGCATCCAATCGATGTAAGGCACCAGTTCCTCGAGCGGGTAATCTTCGAAGATGCGGATCCCGAGATAGGTCGGCGCCGGCGGCACGTACTCTTCCCAGTCGATCGGGTACTTCTTGGCGCGCGCTTGATTGAGCGACAATTGCGGCGACTTCACGCTCTTGTTGCGATGCTGTTCGCGTCGCCGTTCATTTTCCTCTTTGATGTTGGCGACATACTGCACGCGCGTTTCCGGTGTCACGAGTTGCTGGCACACGCCCACGGCGCGGGAAGCATCCTTGACGTAGATCACCGGACCGTCGTACTGCGGATCGATTTTCACGGCTGTGTGCGCCGGCGAGGTGGTGGCGCCGCCGATCAGGAGCGGCTGCTTGTAGCCCAGTCGCTGCATTTCCTTGGCGACATGCACCATTTCGTCAAGCGACGGGGTGATGAGCCCGGACAGCCCGATGAGGTCGGCGCCCTCACGGGTGGCAGCCTCGAGGATCTTGGCGCAGGACACCATCACTCCGAGGTCCACCACCTCGAAGTTGTTGCACTGCAGGACCACGCCGACGATGTTCTTGCCGATGTCGTGCACATCGCCCTTCACCGTCGCCATGATGACCTTGCCGTTCGAGCGGCTGGCGCCGGACTTTTCCTGTTCGATGTAGGGAATGAGCACCGACACTGCTTTCTTCATGACACGCGCGGATTTCACCACCTGGGGGAGGAACATCTTGCCGGCACCGAACAAATCGCCCACCACGTTCATGCCGTCCATGAGCGGACCTTCAATCACGTCGAGCGGTCGCTTCGCAAGGAGGCGCGCCTCTTCCGTGTCCGCGAGTACGAACTCATCAAGCCCCTTGATGAGCGCATGCTGGAGGCGCTCCGCCACCGGCAACTTGCGCCACTCGAGATCGTCGCCGCGCTTGACCGAGCCGCCGCCCTTGAAGCGCTCGGCGATCTCGAGCAATCGCTCGGTGGCATCTTCCCGGCGCGCGAGAATCACATCCTCGACCCGCTCGCGGAGGTCTGCGGGAATGTCCTCGTAGATCGCGAGCTGGCCCGCATTGACGATGCCCATGGTCATGCCGGCGCGGATGGCATGATAGAGGAACACCGAATGCATGGCCTCGCGCACCGGCTCGTTGCCGCGGAACGAAAAGGAAACGTTGCTCACGCCGCCGCTCACGTGCACGAACGGCATGCGCTGCTTGATCGCCGCCGTGGCCTCGATGAAATCCAGGCTGTAGCGGTTGTGTTCCTCGATGCCCGTCGCCACCGCGAAGATATTCGGATCGAAAATGATGTCCTCGGGCGGGAAATCGAGCTCCTCGGTGAGCAGCCGGTAGGCGCGCTCGCTGATCGTGACCTTGCGCTCGATGGTGTCCGCCTGACCCTTTTCATCGAATGCCATGACCACCACGGCCGCGCCGTAGCGGCGGCACAGTCGTGCATGGTGGAGAAATGCCTCCTCGCCTTCCTTCAAGCTGATGGAGTTGACGATCGACTTGCCCTGCACGCATTTGAGGCCCGCCTCGATCACCGACCACTTGGAGGAATCGAGCATCACCGGCACGCGTGCGATATCCGGTTCGCCGGCGATGAGCAACAGGAAACGCGTCATGGCGGCCTGCGAATCGAGCATCCCCTCGTCCATGTTGACATCGATGATCTGTGCGCCGTTCGCCACCTGCTGCCGCGCGATGTCCACCGCGGCCGCGTAGTCGCCGGCTTCGATGAGCTTGCGGAACTTCGCCGAACCCGTGACATTGGTGCGCTCGCCCACATTCACGAACAGGCTCTTGGGATCGATGGTGAGCGGTTCCAGGCCGCTCAAGCGGCACGCCTTCGGCACGGTCGGCACGACGCGCGGCGCCACGCCCGCCATCGCGCCGGCGATGGCGGCGATATGATCGGGCGTGGTGCCGCAACATCCACCCACGAGGTTCAAGAACCCGCTGGTGGCGAATTCGCGCAAGGTTGCGGCGGTCTCTCGCGCGGTCTCGTCATATTCGCCGAAGGCGTTCGGCAAGCCGGCGTTCGGGTAGGCGCAAACATGGCAATCGGCGATACGCGACAGCTCCTCGACATAGGGACGCAGCTGCCGGCCGCCGAGCGCGCAGTTCAACCCCACGGCGGTCGGCCGCGCGTGACGAATGGAATTCCAAAAGGCCTCGGTGGTCTGGCCGGAGAGCGTACGGCCCGAAGCATCGGTGATGGTGCCGGAGACGATAATGGGCAGATCGAGGGCCATTGCATCGAGTACATCGCGCACCGCGTAGAGCGCAGCCTTTGCGTTCAAGGTGTCGAACACCGTTTCGATGAGGATCAGATCCACACCGCCCTCGACGAGGGCACGCGCCGCCTCCGCATAGCCGGCCACCAACTGGTCGAAGGTGATGTTACGAAAGCCCGGATCGTTGACGTCGGGCGACAGCGAGGCAGTTCGGCCGGTCGGCCCGAGCGCACCCGCAACGAAGCGTTGCCGGCCGCTGGCCGCGCTGACTTCGTCCGCCGCCTGACGCGCCACCTGCGCCGCCGTCCGGTTGAGTTCAGCGATCAGCGACTCCATCCGGTAGTCGGCCTGCGACACGGGAGTCGAGTTGAAGGTGTTGGTGGAAATGACGTCGGCGCCGGCGTTCAGGTATTCGCGATGAATGCCACCGATCACCTGCGGTTGGGTGATGACCAACAAGTCGTTGTTGCCGCGCAGGTCCGTGCGCCAGTCGGCGAAGCGCTCGCCACGAAAGTCCGCCTCGCTCAAGCGGTGGCGTTGGATCATGGTGCCCATGGCGCCATCGAGGATCACGACGCGTTGTTCGAGCAGCGCGAGCAACGCCGCCGACCTCGGCGGTCTTTGACTCGGCCTGCTGCCGCTACCAGCCCTCATGCCCGCAGCGCTCACGCCACTTCCGCCGCGTCGATCGGCTGCGGCCGCAGGCCGAGTGCGTGACAGATCGCATAGGTCAGCTCCGCACGATTCAAGGTATAGAAATGAAATTCGTTGACGCCGTGCGCCTGCAGGCGCTGCACCTGTTCGATGGCCACATGCGCTGCGATCATGCGCCGCGTATCCGCGTCATCATCCAAGCCGTCGAAGCGCCGATGCAGCCACTGCGGCACGGATGCCCCACAGCGCCCGGCGAAGCGCAGCAACTGCGGAAAGCGCGTGATCGGCAGAATGCCCGGCACGATATCGATGTGAATGCCGGCGGCGGCACACCGATCGCGATAGCGCAGAAACACGTCCGTGTCGAAGAAAAATTGGGTGATCGCGCGGCTCGCTCCTGCGTCAATCTTACGCTTCAAGTTCATGACGTCGGCTTCCACGGTCCCGGTCTCCGGATGTCCCTCGGGATAGGCGGCGACGGCGAGGTCGAACTGTGCGAGCGCAGCCAGGCCCTTGACCAGCTCCGAGGCGTATTTGAAGCCCGCCTGATCGCCGGTCGGCGTGGGGACGCCCGGCGTGGCGACGCCCGGCGTAGCAACGCCCGGCGTAGCGACGCCCGGCGTGGCGACGCCCGGCAGATCGCCGCGCAAAGCCACCAAGTGCCGGATGCCTTGACGCCAATAATCCTGGGCAATGCCGAGCACTTCCTCTTTGGACGCGCCGACGCAGGTGAGGTGGGGAGCAACGCACAGATCCGTTTCGCGCACGATCCGCATCACACACTCGTGCGTGCGGCTGCGCGTCGAGCCGTCGGCCCCATAAGTGACGGAAACGAACTTGGGATGCAAGGGGGCCAGCCGCGCCACCGACTCCCACAATTGCCGGGCCATGGCATCATCGTTCGGCGGGAAGAATTCGAACGATACCGCAACTTTGTTCACCATCGAGTCACTCCAGACGAGGGTCCTCCTCGACGTTGAGCATGCAACCGGCTAAGCTGTGACGCAATCTCATTATCTTCATGACCGAAATGAATTGCGCTCATGAGTTCCACAACCCTTGAGCTCCGCCACTTAGAAACACTGCTTGCCTTGGCCGAGTGCGGCAGTCTATCGAAAGCGGCCGCCCGCTTGTTCCTGACCCAGTCCGCCCTCTCGCATCAGTTGAAGGTGCTGGAAACTCACTATGGCGCCGCCCTGGTCGAAAAGAACGTCCGGCCGCTTCGTTTTACCGCCATTGGCCACCGGCTGGTCGCTCTCGCCCGCGCCGTACTACCGCAGGTGGCCGAGGCCGCCCGCGACGTAGCCCGTCTCTCCCAGGGACATGCCGGACCACTGCGTATCGCCGTGCAATGCCACAACTGCTTCGATTGGCTGATGCCGGCCATGGATTCCTATCGGTCGCTGTGGCCGGAAGTTGAACTCGACATCATTTCCGGGTTCGTGGTGAACCCGTTGCCGCTCCTGGCACGGGGCGAGGCTGAACTTGCCATCATCCATGACGCCCAAGAGCCCGAACCGGATGTCGCATTCAGTCCGCTGTTTCGCTACGAAAGCGTCGCCCTGATGAGCCCACGACACCGGTTGGCCTCCAAGGCCTACATGGAAGCGGCGGATTTTGCTGAAGAAACTCTCATCACCTACCCGGTTCCCGACGAAATGTTGGATGTGATGAAGCACTGCCTCATTCCCGCCGGCATCAATCCCAGACGGCGCACCGCGGAACTCACCGTCGCCATCTTGCAGCTGGTCGCGAGCGGTCGCGGTATCGCCGCTTTA
>Ga0209208_10001748_pt1 | contig 31004 bp, 19 predicted proteins | sample S1TSphfallax_3_FD_187694 | JGI IMG/M metagenome (GOLD analysis project Ga0209208, IMG submission 187694) | Host-associated microbial communities from peat moss isolated from Minnesota, USA - S1T2_Fd - Sphagnum fallax MG (SPAdes) (version 2) | ecosystem: Host-associated > Plants > Peat moss >...
GCAAAGGAACACAAAGGAATACTTTCTAGAACAAGGCACATCACCAACACGCTGGCCCTGCCAATAGATAATATGTTGTACATCTACTACTGTGTCTGCACTCTCAACACAAAAACAATCTGCTCCAATCTAAACAGTCTAAACACAACCCTCACCAAAGAAACCAGTTCAATGTGAAACCGGTAGAACTTCCAAAAGTCGGATCCCATGCGATAGTCCCTGTCCCTGTGGGGGCAGGGCCGAACAAATTCTCTCTGCCTGAAAACAAAATGCACACTAGTCATGCTCTTCCGCTCTTTAACAACTTGACCCAATTTGAAATCTAGATTCTGGGAGGCACTTTACCAAATGTGTGCCACATAAACTATGCAGACAATTATGGTTTATAAGGGGTGCTTTGTTTTGGAGCTTACAAGGAAGATTGTGCTTTGTAAGGAACCAACAAATATGAAAGGAAAACTAAGGTCTAGATTTAAAGAAAAGCATGGACCTTATGTCCTCCTGGCCAAATATTGTAGGAAAGGAAAGATATTGCAAACAAAAATGTGATCAAACTTTTTAACTATCCAAAAAATAGTTTGCTTGTAATCTCTTATTTTGGCTTACATATCTATGTATTAAGGAAGGTTGTTTGCTTTGTTTGTTGTGTTAAGATTTCCAAACCACAGCCCCCCCATTGCACTCTTGGTACAGTTGGAAGCCCTCAATGAGCAGGTGCACCAAGGTTGTTACATAATGTTTAAACCTATGGTGCAAGAGTTATTAAAAATTGAACAACTTTGTCAAAAAAAATTGAACAAAATCAAAACTAGTTTTTTTACGAAAGTTGAGTGAGCTCTTGATACTCTTGGAAAGCCCTTGGTGAGTGAGATTTCTTGGAGGTAAGCTTTATAACTAACTTGGGGTATAAAGTGATGTGCTATTGGAAACATCTTGGGGAACACATTGGAATCATCTTAAGGAACAGATAATCTTTGCCAAATATTCCAATTTGAATATGAAGATAGAGGTGACTCATGACTACAACTTCTAGTGTGGTACAGGACTAGCAAGATACAGTCCCAGGGTAGCAAGGTACAGTCTTGGTGGGGAGCAAAGTTACTTCTTCCTATTAGTGGAAATTTTGTTGTGTTGTTTCTTGTGTATAGTTTGTTGGTTTGCTTATTTTAGTGGGGATTGTGCAAGGATTTCAAAATTCAAATGCTTCTGAGCTTTAGAGAGTTTTTGGAAATTATTCAGTCTTTTTCAGTAATGACAAAGTTTACACATGTAATTTTAAACATGTAAGTAGGTTATCACATTTAAAGAATTCAATCACCAACTCCATATTTTTCTTGTCAGGTGGGTAGGTTCTGCATTTGTTTGTGAAAATCATTAACCTCTTGTTAGGTTATTACTAGCTGGCCAACACTGGTTGGGACTAGGGTTTTTCTTCTGGCAATTTTCATCACTTGGCAACAAAAAGAAAAGGGGCTGCAATGTTTTTTGGAAATAAAAGCTCTGAGTTGTAATATTCCAGGGAAAAAAAAGCTGAACTTGCCATATTTAAACCATAGGTTCTAGTATGTTACCTGGGGATTGAAAAAGTTTCTACTTTTCTCTTTGACCTCTTGCCAAAGTTTTTGTTTCTGGTCATGGGCCCTTCTGATTGGGCTTGAACCCCAAAAAAATACTCCCAAAATAGAAACCTCCAAAATAGCCTTTCCTTAGATAGCAATATGGTTTACCATAGTACAAATTTGGCCAAAAGATATGGGATAAAATGTCTTACCATTGGGAACAGTCTGGGGAACACATGGGCACTTGGGGAGCATCATTGGGAACCTTGTGAGAACAAGATGAAAGCACAATGGGAACAACAAAATTCCCCCAAAAGATCTCAAAACCACCTGCCTCCCCCACCTCAAAGAAAGTAAACGGTGGGGCCTCCTGAGTGCATATTGAGCCTCCTCATTGGCTGCATGAGATTTTAATTTTCTACAACTTGTTTGACACCATTTTTAATCTGGGCTAAGAGGGAGGGTGGCTTAAGAGGTTAACATATGTTATATTAATGTTAGTTGGGGGTATAGTCAAGACATTTTCTTCTTTTGGTGATGGATCTCTTTAATTGGTCCACCAACCAAACAAAAAACCCCAGTATGACAGGCTCTGAAAATAGAACATAGGCAATGAGCTGGAGCGTCTGCATGCTGGAGCTGGTACGATACTCTCTTTTGTAAGATATTTAATGAAAGTGGTCTTCTCCAAAAGAGCTTCTGATGGTGCCCGAAGAGACATTCGTGAGTGGACATCTTTAATTTGCTCAAACTTGATCTCTTGTAGTCTGCTGATTGAAGGGGGAATATTGTAATGCAAGAAAACATTTCGCCAAACTGGGTGTACGGGGAACCTTTCCTTCCTTGCCTCTACTGGAGGATACCCGGAACCACCCAAGTGATGAAGACAAAGATTCACTTTCGCCACCCCAATCTTCTGTTACTTTTGCTTCTAGTCACTTATCGCCTTGGAATTCATGGTACTCACCTCCCACTTCTCTAAATCTTTCTTTTTGGAGGTGAAAATTTGCTTATGTTAAGGTTCTCTCTTGGCTTCATCTGGCAATATATAATTCCTCCTTACCCAAGGAAGGGGGTCATCTTGTTTTGTTTTTGTAGTAGGGTTGAAGGAAGGCTCTAAGAATGAGACATCATTTGGTTAGAGTATCAACAACCCCACTCAAATGAACCAAACACAGAACTCAACAAAGCATTGTTGTTGAGACTATACATTTATGGAAATGATATGAATGTGTGAGTGCTATAGCAGTGTTTTTTTTTTTTCCCCCATTTGCTCAAGGTATCCTAGTTGACTACACACACCGACCCTTGGAGGCAGACTTGGCAACCAGTTTGGATTTTAAAATAAACATTTAGCACCTTGTAACAAATAAAAGTCAAAATGTGGCATCCAAGGAAAATTCTACATAGCCAACAATTGTAATACAGTTTTTTTTTAAGAATGGCAAATTGGCTACAATGTGTTTTTAGGTGTAAGACAATTGGTGAGCCTTTCAAGATTTAGGTATGTGCAATGGCGGGCATTTCAACAATAGGTTGCAAAATCTAGTAATCCTTTCAACATCCAAGTGCCAACAACAACAATTTGCAAAACTTTGCACTAACAACAAACAATTATCAAGAATTTTTGCTTCAAATTTTGAAGGCCTAAGGAGGGATTGATCCTCGATCCTCTCAAATCCTACCCATTGCAGCCCAAGTCAGATTTGCACAAGTAGCACACATTAAAACCTTCCCTGCATTCCCACATTAGTTCAAGAAAATAATCAACAAAACAAAAACAATTGTATATCAATACAACTCAAATCAACAACAAGCCAACATTTGAAGGAACTTAAAGAACCTATAGGTTTACATCTTAGCCACTCAAATAACACATCACACCAATTAAGAAAAATGCAACTATAATACAAAATTTGTTTTCATTATTACTTAGTGCCTGCATATAAGCTGTAACTTGAATTCAAAACAATGTGCAAAAAACACCTAATGTATTACAACACTAAAACCTCCAAAACCATCTATGCATGATCCATTACATACCTATGTTTCCTATCATGCCACTCCTTGATGGCATCTCCAAATAGGAAAGTGTTCATGAAGTAATGATCTTGGGCAAACATTCTGACAATAAAATCAAGATGAATTGTGAGCTTGTTTTTAAGCTTAGATTTTATGAAGGATAAAGTTGACAAGCATCACTTGTTTTCCACCCTTCCCAATACCATCACAATAGAAATCTCCAGCAATTTGAAATATTCCAACAACTGGTGTTATAGCACAACGTTGGAGGCTAGATTGGACCACAATTTGGTCACGAGATTATAGCTCACAAGAGGTTCAAAAACATGTTTATAATTTGATTGCATAATTACCTTGAAAAAAAAGGTTCCCATTTCAAGTTTTTGTTCATTGAATAGGGCTAGTACTTTTAATGACGCACCCCCAAGGTCCTTGATAGATTCAAATGTGAATCCAAGGTGAAAACAACGGAAGGACAAGGAGTTGGGGTACGCTCCTTGGCTCACAACACTTCAAAGGTAGAGGGGCATGTTGGAGCTCTGAAATGGGGACTAGGACAAGTGATAAACAGGTCAATTATTCACATGAACTTGCACAAACTAAACAACAAGTTGGTTATTGCATAATTGGAGTACTTTTGGTGTATGAACGAAGCACATGTAAACACAAACTCACAAGATTCACCATGGCCTGAACTTGGGGGAAACCACCACCTTCCGCTTTATAGTATTTTCTATGCTTGGCCATGGGGCCAGCACCCAAATGTCATTTTGTTTTGGACTCCCAAGTTGGAGTCCCGAAATACCCGAAATTGGGACTCCCATGATTTTTTATGCCCATAACTTCTTATGAAAGACCTTCGATTGAAGTGAAGTTTCAAAAAAAATTGTAGCCCTCGTCAAGAGCTTTCCAACAGTATGTGGCACGCCACCAGAAAGCAAGTATATCGAGGAGATTCTCAACTTTTAGTGGTCAAAAGTCAATTTGACAATTTGACTCATGGCCCTTCTTTTGGACAAAACTTATGTTTTAAGTACCCAAATGGGTCATGCAAGCCCATTTCAGACATTTAAATTTCAAGAGCTTTCTAATGATATAAGGAACTCTATCATCCAATGAGTTTTAACCCCTGCAATCACCTTCTAAAATTCAAGACTCCATTGGGATTCCAATTCCCAAAGTGGGAGTTCATTTGGGAGTGTGGGGGTTCATTCCCTCACACTCTCCTACACTCCCAGGAGCATGAAATGTGACCCTCGGGTTTCACTATTGGCTTACATCTTTGTAAGCCTTTGCCTTGGTCATGAGCCTAAGGCTAAGGTTGTGACATTTAAGCCTTCAACACCAGCTTTTTTTTCATAATAATATTGTGCCTTCAATAAGGCTAAATGGGTAAGGAATGTAATATCTCCTTTAAAGTTCAACCAATATTGAGGATATACAATCCTAGTAACATTTATGAACTCTTAGTTGGGAAATTTCCAAGCCAACTCCTCAATGAAATTAGTAGTTGTAACTGAACATTATTCTTTCACTCTTTTTGTAGTAACAACCCAAAACTCATGAGTGCACATAACAAAAAAACTTTTATGAGGGGCATTTGGAATGGATTTGGTACCACTAGCCTTGGAAGCAAAAAAAACATATTCAATGTTGGTGGTTACATTAATCCACAAAGCTATGAACAACCCACCATTGCTACAATTGATTATATTTGCAAAACCTTTGAATTATTCATCAATGTACTTTTTCTTTGGATCATAATACAATGTGTGCAAATCTGCACAACACATCATCCTTGCCTTCACAAAGTCCACACAAATGTATCACGATTTTGGGCAAATTTGATTAGGTCATTGATAACCTCCAACATGGGCATGATGCATATGAGGCCTAAGACAACCTCAACATCATACAAAAACTCAAGAGTGGGTCTTGTAGCTTTAATCATCCCAAGGTCATCATTCATTTTTACCACCAAGGATTTGTACTCCATAAACACCCTTTTAGCAAGAGATAACATAAATATCCACCTAGTCTTCACATTGTGAAACAATTTGTTCCCTTTTGTTTTTATCAATTGTGCAAGCTAAAAACAAAAGAAACCAAATGCCTCTTAGGTGAAAAGGAAAACTAGGTGTATGTGGCTTGCAAAAAACTTTCAAGCTTATGCACCAAGGGTTGCATGAAAAATGTTTGCATAGTTGGGTTTGTTCAATGTGCAACTTAATGAATAGTGTGCATGAAAGGGGTTGCCTTTTTAGCGGTTTGTGTTGTGACACCACTATGAACACTTATAAACACCACAACCCCCATTAAAACCCAAAAGAAATTAGCTTCCTGTGAGGTGACTCTCTATCCTTCTATTATCGGTTCTATGAAGTGACTATACTGGACAGTACATATGTTACCGGTGAAGGAAAAATGTAAGTGTATTTCTAAATGTTAAATTGTGTTTGTAGTTGAAACCAAATAGTTTGCCTCCTATGCATCATGTACAATTTAAAATTGATAGATATATTTTCCAAATTCAAACACTCCAAATCCTAGAATTTTATGTTAAATTGTCATTCATTTAAACCAACTTTTAAGGGTTCAACAACATGTTCAACTTGGCAACAGACCTCTAGTCACTTAAAATATTATTCCTACCACATACATTATTCAAATTTAGTTTGCTTTAGCTCATTAAAAAGGCAATTACAAGGCGCATCTTCCTATCAAATTCCAAGATATGTAGCTAAAACAATAATAAGTTGTGCCACCAAACCTAAAAGAGTTTTATAAAGGTAAAAGGTTCAACTTGTTATAGACCACTAGTCACTTGAAATATTATTCCTAACACATACATTAATCAAATCTGGCTTGCTTTAGCTCATTAGAAAGTTAACTATAAAACACACCTTCATACCAAATCTTAAGTTCTACACCCAAACCAATAAAAAGTTGGGTTATTAAATTCGAAAGAGTTTTACAAAGGTAATAAATTCAACTTGGTTGCAGACCACCAAATCATAAGCTCTGCACCTAAACAATAAAAAGTTATGCTACTAAATCCAAGAGGGTTCGTGAAAATTTTCTAAAATTTCAAGCTCCTAACACTACCCCTACTCATTTCCATTCTTTCAAAACTACTATAAACGTCCATTCTATTCTCCTTTTTTCTACCATTTACCAAGATTATTCATTTTTTATTGCTAAAGAAGGTCGTGGGAACAAGTATTTTCAAGATTTGAATCGAAAATTATCCAAAAAAAAAGTTCCAAATGATTCGAATTCCCTTTTTAAAAAGAAGAAGAAGCAAGAAGGTGAAGGAAGATCCCAACTTGGTGGCCAATTGAAGGAAAAGGAGAAACACCTTTTCACCTTTTCCCACTTTCCCCCCAACAAATTTTATTTAAACTTTCATTTTTTCTTTTGATCTTAAGGTTTTACTTTACCATGGTTCTAGGCCATTACTTACAAATTTCCTTCATGTTCCTTGACCTATAAATTACAATCGCGCATTTCAATGTAACAAGTCCTTCACACATTCATTGCTGATTTGATTTTGATTAAAGATCTTTTTCATTTTCCTTGAAATTATGACGTTGCGTATGGCCATGTCTTATGAGCCTCAAGCTGCACAAAGGAATGAAGAACCAGTTCTGGAATGATCATTTAGATTTGACATTGATGCAACATCCTCATGATGAAAATCCCTGACACACCCTCAAGCTCTTTAATGGACTCATTGTAAGTCCAAAAGTGAAAACAATGGAAGGAGAAGGAGTTGGGGCGTGCTCCCTAGTTTATAATAATTCGGGGGTAGAAAGGCATGGTGGAGCTTTGGGATGAGTATTAAGAAAATTGACAAGTAACTCAATTATTCACACGAATCTGCATAAACCAAACAACAAGTTGGCTAATGCATAAATGGAGCGCTTTTGGTGCATGGACAAGTTACGAGCAAACACAAACTCACAAGACTCACCATAACCCATATTTGGGGGAAGCCACCACCTTCCCCCTTATAGTATACTTTGTGCATGGCCATGGGACCACCACCCAAATGTCATTTTGTTTTGGCATTCCCAAGTGGGAGTCCCGGAATTCCCACAGTTGGGGCTCCTAGAACTTTGGGGGCCCATAACTTTGTGTGTAGAGCTCAAATTGAGATGAGGTTTGAAGCAAAGTTGTATCCCTCATCGAAAACTTTCCAACAATATGTGATACACCACTTGCACACAAAGAAATTGGGGCGATTCCCAACTTTTAATGGTCTTCGCCTTTCTTTTGACCATAACTTGTGTTTTAAGTGTCCAAATGGGTCATGCGAGCCCATTTTAGACATTTACATCCTAAGAGATTTTCAATGACATAAGGAACCGTTCGATACAATGGGTTTTGAACCGTGAAATCATTCTTTGAAGATTCGGGAGTCCATTGAGATTCCAATTCCCAAAGTGGGAATTCATTTGGGAGTGTGGGAGTTCATTCCCTCACACTCTTTTGAATTTCCGAAAGCATGAAATGTGATTTTTCGGCTCACATTTGGTATGCACCCTCACAAGCCCTTACCTTGGTCGCAAGCCCAAGGCTAGGGTTGCGACAATCCAAAACTATGAGAGGTGTGCACTCTTCTTGAAGTTGATCCCCTTCGAACTTGGTACTATCGCATGTTTCTGAACTTTCACACCTTAGTGATTTTGTTGCAAGTCGACCCCACTTCTGGTGATGAACTTGAAACCGTCTATGAAGGTTGTTACAAGATTAAAGAGAGTTCTATCTTCGCATGGTCTTCAATTCTCAACATTCGACACTATCATTGGTTACGTAGTTTGATTCACCGATTGTTTTTTAATAACAATGCAGACTACCTAGTTCACACCATTCGATGCATCTTAGATTTCCTATAGTTATGAACTATCATTGTGGAATAGCCCATGACTCAACATGTAATTGCAGCTCCTCGTTGAACTTATCCATAATCTAAATAAATGTTTCATTCATTATGAAACTCATGTTGCCATTGCCACCTTATCACCTTATTTATTTAATCGTTAAGTTGTTTCAAATTAATTTCATGCTTATAAGGCTTGAAGATTATTCTATCTCTATTGGACCTTTCATTGACACCCTTCAATTGCTTCATGAATCTCAAACATTCTTGTTACTTATTAAATATTAGAACAAGACCAATGTTTTGTTGCACACCATGAACTTTGGTGTCTGTTTCTACCCCAAACCTTGTAGAAATTTCTTACTTTTAATTATGTAATTGAGGTTCTAAAACTATGGTTACACCAATTTTTTGTTGAAAAAAAGAATTAACCCAACACCTTATTCACCAATATCATATTTCAGAAAAAAAACAAGCCCCCCACATAACCATGTGCATTCATCATCCTTTATTTTAACATGAAATTGCTAAAAACCTTTAATAACCTTACCACACTTGAATATCCCTGATGCAACTCTTAAAAATTGAGATTATCGGACATGGCTATGTCAGTATGGCTCACACTTGTTGTTGATGTCTTCCATAGTCAAGCCCCCATTAACCATCATTGATTTAAAAATCACATTGGTGAAGTTTTCAATAATGCTGTCATTGACCAACCTTTCCAAATTCAACAATATGGGTATGCACTTGAAGCCTTCCACAAGGTATGTGTGAATGTTAATCCATGATTCATTATCAATCATCATCATTTCTTTGCAAATAATAACAAAATACATGGCTGCATGAATTGCCACTTTAGTTGCAATGAGAACAATGTTATGCATAAATTCTATAATCTCCCAGCCAACATTGTCACTTTAGTGTTTCTTTGGAATGTGTTTGAACTTAAAAAAATCAAACAACAATTTCATCGCTTCAAAGTCAGTCATAGGACAACCCTGTTTCAAAAGCCAAAAAATTGCAACAAATTGTATAAACTTTTTTTTTTCCCTCCCAACCACATCCCCCACAACAACCATGTTAGCCATTGTGTCTTTTCCCCTATTGCAGAAAAGTCGCTCATTCTTTGCATGTTGTGATTCAATAGACATGTAATATTGCCCCACATTACAATTTGGTTTTGCAACCTTGTCATTGTGCTTCCCAACATGTTTTTGGAGGTTGTTGAATTTGGGAACCAAGACCTTCTTTCTACCTTCAATTTGCAAGCAAACACAACATTAACCATGTTCACTTTCCCATTTGCCCCTAGCATAGCTTCCACCCATGGAAGTTTGGGTGCCCAAACATCTTGAAAAATTTGATTAATTTCCCATTCTTTCACCCTTTTTTTTCTTCTCCATGGGTTTAGTGTTAGGCACATCACCACATTTTGTTGTTGCACCAAAATCAACTTAAAGTGTAATGCACCTAATTGCATTACAAACAACAACACCACCACCACCTTCATTTGAGGAACCAACCTCGATGACACTAGGGATGTTAGCATGAAAAAAAAACTTGTAGTTGAACCCATTCGGTAGTTACAAAGGTGCCATGATGTGATTACATCAAAAGCTAAACTAAACATACTTGTAAGGTTCTAATCAAGCAACTTTGACAAACTTGCAAAAATTGAAAAAAAGCAAAAGAAAGAATTAGCTTCAATAGACTTGCGAAAAACAGAAGCAACTTTGATAGACTTGCAAAAGTGCAAGAAAAAAATGGCTACAACGTTGAAACACGATCAAGAAGTTGCAACTATGAACTTGTAAGAAGCTTCAAAGTATAAATAAATAAAGAAAGGAGCTTGAGACTTATAAAATGTGAAGACTATTTATACACAACATTGAAAGTAGACTGTTGTGTGAAACCATTTGGAGATTGCTCTTTCATCCTGTTGATAACTATAGCTGCCAACAAACCTCATCAAACAACGAATCTCTCTTGCACAACTCAAGGTCATCACCACCAAGCTAAGCTAGAAATGGACCTCAACAACAACCCCTAATTCTTTTAGAAAGTATGGAAAAGTAGCAACCCAAACTTTATGAGTGTAAGAGAGAGGCGATGACATAAACGCATAGCTTTGATGCAATGTGAGTGATGAAAAATTGTAGGTGGATGGAGATATGGCTACAAGGTGTCAAGCTTCATCATATGATGATGAAAGAATATGAAAACTTCATCGAATGTGGGCAATCATGCAAAGCAATGAGGAGCAGCAGTTGACGAGCTGCTGCCCCCTCACATCCACTACTTGACTAGTCCTAATCCAGAACCCTAGGATCCTGGGAAAATGGATGGTTGATTCTTTTTAAATGTAAGCCGGGCTGGTCGCTGGCCCTTTCTCCATGTTGCTAACTTGCGAAATTTCGCCAGTCAAAAAAAACGCTGTGCTATAGCCATTAGGATCTCTTTCAATTAGGTTGCTGTGATCACAGATTCTGCCCTGTACAATAACTTTCCATTACATTTGTTTCATCTGCCTGTTCTTAAAGTTACCTCACAGCTCTACAAGTGAAGCATTGACAAGAGGTGTCTGATGTGTGAGTCAAACTGTGAATCACAAGTTTCCACTTATTCCAAAATATGTTCCTTTCAGTTCCTTGCAAAGGTCCCAATGTTCCTAACATTCATTGCCCAGTTGCAGCTCTCCAATTGAAAGTATTTGTCAATGCAGCAGGAAACAGGGGTCAATTTTAGTAGATTTCCATTAGGCTGCTATGATTACAGCTCATTTTGTGGGTGTACCTGCGATCACTGCCACCCACGTTGACGCAAGGAGGGGTTTCTTGCTGGGGGCAGCGGGAAGGGGCTGTAATCATGTGCAAAAACACAAACACAATGGGGGTGTCTAGCCCCTAGTTCTTCACTGCCAATTGTTTAGGGCAATCAGAAGGCTTTGGTATAATAAGAACTGCCTACCGACTGTAAAGATGGAACCCCATATGGTTGATTATATGACTCACAGCGTCTCAAAAATATGGAATTTCAGTCCTTCCATGCGCTCACTAAAATCTTGCAGGTTCACATCATTTCAACTGGTTAACAAGATCACCTGCCACCAATAGCCTCAGATGGTTAGTTGTTGACAAGACTACCTTAATTCTCAATCTTAATTTTAAGCCAGTCCAATTCCATCCTCGCCTTCTCTCTCTGTCTCTCACAGACCCCAAAGGAGACAAGGTAGGAAAGTAGAACTGGACAGTGTAACCAATGACCAACCAGTGCACCATTCATTGGAAACCTGCTATGACTCAGTTGTGTATGAACAACAGATTCATCCGCAACTGTGAAGCCTGCTACTTCCCCTTCACACCACCTAGGCAACTACCTATGTAGGTGGGTAAGTATCATAGGTAAGTAGGTATGAAATGTAAGTAGTTGCTACGTAGGTAGGAAAGTAGGTAATGAATTTGGTGGCTAATAGGAGGGTAGATGCATGTGGATGGCTACATAGTACATTGTTGATAACTGTGGTTAGCTATGGGACTAGAGTAAAATGAATAAAGTGTTTCCTGTCCACACACCATCCATCCTGGGTCCTCACTATTGGGTGCTAGTGCACTCTGGCTATTTGAAGAAGGGACAAAATCAGCTGATAACTGTGGTTAGCTCTGGGACTAGAGTACAATGAATAAAGTGTTTCCTGTCCACACACCATCCATCCTGGATCCTCATTGTTGGGTGCTAGTGCACTCTTGCTGTTAGGAGAAGGGACAAAATCAGCACTACACTGAAATCGGGAGATTTGGGGGAAGGTGGGGAACAACAAGCCACAAAAACCCAAAAGTAGAAATGGGAATGTTGTAACTTAACTAGACCAAGTCTAAATGAAATTACAGTACCTTGGCGACCAAAACCCCAACTGTAGGTGGAAACCAACTTGGGCTTAGTTGAGGTTCATCCACAACAGTCCAAGGTTTCCTAACTTGGACTCCCTTCAGATACAATTCCCATACATTTCCTTCCTACTTTACTTTGATACATACCTGGTGCGAGGGGGAAGTAGGAGGGCTTACAGGATAGGGTACCAAGGTGGAGCCTTGGTAACTCAGTTGCGTCAGTTGTGGTTCATCCACGGCTGGCTTACAATGAGGTTCCAAGGGATTGGTTGGTGCTGGGTCACATAATCCCTAGTTTAAAAAGTGGGAGGGTGGTTTCAAGCCATTCCACAATTATGTCAGCAGAGTGTCATATCTAGATGTAGTTTTGACCTTGGGGATTCATTTTTTGGAATAGAAGATAGAAGGAGGAGTCAAAAAAAATTGTGTTTGACCTTAGCCATACAAAGATCAAATCAAAGCATTATCCATGGGTCCCAATGTATTCATCTGAAAAAGGACGCACATGAACCAACCTTGCCATTGAGGGGGCCCAAGGAAATATTGGCTCTCATGTTCTCCTAGTTTTCTGGGTGAAATTGTGCCCTAAGCATACATGGCTAGAGCCTAGCACTTTTAAGGCCATAAAATCTGGTGATTTTACTAGATTACTAATTGGATAGTTTCATATGGAAAGATGTTTTGAATGGTTGCATTTAAATGTACCTACTGCCCACCTCTTCAACAAAAATATGTGTGGGCTATGTCTTATGCTGGCGTGAAATATGACATCAGCCTTGGCCTTGGGTTCTCCCTTTTTGAAGATCTTGTTTCCAAGACAATCCACCATACAAAAGTAGTGGATAATGTGAATCCTTGTGATACATTGGGTATATATTGTAGCTTGAGATGTATATTGTCTACCACTACAAATCCACCTACCTTGGAATGCTAGTAGAAGAGAAATACCTATGAACTTGTTGCTATCTATTTTGTTAGCATGTTGAATCAAAAATCTTATTTTGAAGAATATTGAGTTTTAAAGAAACCCTTCGCCAAAGGATATGGGAACAAAAGAATATGATTACAAGGGAACATCCAACATAAGGATTAACTAACAGAGGAAATGTTAAATTTGGACTCAGAGACCCCAGGATTTAGTCTAGGAATGGAATATCTATAATGCTTAGAAGCAACTCAAAAAGTTTTTTGGGGTGTCTACCATGGTACTAGAATTTTACTATTTTGTTCATGATACCCAGTGGGTATCACAAAACAAAAATGAAAAAAAGAGGCAAGGTGTTTTGAAAAGTGAAACGCCCATGGTTTGTGGACAGATTTCACTTGATAATGTGCCCTCCAGATACACTAAAAAAACTCTGCTCGTGCTTTACAAATTTTAAAAATGAATTATTTATTTACTCATGGGCCTTGGGAATTGTACTTTGGACTCAACGACACAACACCATAAAAATGTGCAAAGCTCACGACAAACTCTAAAAGACATATATGTATTTGTATATAGATTTATGACGAACCATTTGGTATAAGAAACCAATAAAGTTCAAACAATAACAACAACAAAAGGTGTCAGATTATACAATCTGGATTTCTTTTGTGTTTCAAGTTTCCAGATCCTTTGCCACGGGATGAGGAAGGGGATCTATTGTGGGGCCTTTGTTGGGAAAATGGAAGAAGGTGTGAGGTTGGGTGGTATTTCACACCCACTTTTGAAAAAGTGTTTGCGGACTTCCGCCCCAACTACAATCTCTCATTAGATTGATGAGATCTTCCCAGATTCGTGCTAGAATTTGATTTTGTATGATGTAAATGGCCTCCCCACAAACTTAGTGAATGATTGAACAAACGAGTGAGCAATTGGTGAGCCAGTGACAAGCAGATTTCATGCAACTGAAGGCAATTTAAATATAGTAGTGGGTGGTCAGTACCCTTTTCACTATTGGGTGGTCACCAATATTCATATGGGATGTAGGTGGGATTCCCAGAGAATTGCTTCTATTTAAGCTTGAGTCTATACAAAAATTCATCAGGTAAGCTACAATGAATTGTGCAACCTCTTCAAGAGATTTTTGGAAAGCTTAAGTAGCATAAAAATGAACTAACACTTTACTTGAGAAATATTTGGCTGGCATGAAATTATATCCGCAAAAATTGGTATTGGGTGGTTATGTGATGTATTTGAGATAACCTTTGATTAAAGATATATGGAGGAAATGGATTTGATTTCTTCTGCAGTTCTAGTATATTGAAACTAATGAAATCAAACATATCCATGGTTATGTATAAATACAGTGATGGGTTTCTAAAGCTATTGCACATGATTTTTTTATTAAGGATGCAATAACTTGTGGTTATGTTATAAAATGGTTATAATATTAGAAATGTTTCATAACTGGGTGGTACGTGAAGAATGGATATGAACAATCAGAGTATGTTCAAGTGAAATCCTATATATATGTGTATGTGTGTGTATTATGTATATCATCTATATTGACCTTAAAAATAAAAAATTGTATTGAAGATAAGAAACATGAAATTGATGATAGAGTATATCAAGTTCATTTCTTTAAAATTATTCTTTCCCTACATTCCCGCACAACAGGCCATAGCTCATGACACAATTGTGAGGTAAACTTTGTGGGTTCATCCATTACAATGTACAATATCTGATGCTTATTATGGCAATGTAATATATTATCAGATATATACTGCGATATTATATTATAAATATAGTTTGGTATTAGTTTGAAATTTATGTAGTATATGCCACAACAGACACCATAAATTGTACATTGTATAATGAATGAACCTACAAAATTTATCTCTCACTTATGTCATGAGCCCTGGCCCTAGTGTGTGAAAAAAACCCCATTCTTGCTATCATCTTGCAAATTTAACACCTCATGTTCAAAGTCAACCTCTTATGTCCCAATTGATCACTTTTTGAATCTACAAACCCCTCTGTGCTGTAAGGCTGAAAATTCAACCATGGCAAAGATCAAATCTTGGACACATAGGTACACGATATAAGCAAGTCCAAATTACTGGTAAAAAGATTTAGACATGTTCCAACTATGGTTATGCTACCTTAACTTTGAGATGGTTATGTTATATTGTCAATTGTCATGATTTTTCCAACTACCAAATATGAATTGGTATATATATATATATATACATATCAATTTTGATTAATATATTTTTCCGGTTGTAGTTGTAACCAATGTTGGCAGGTTCATTATTTTAGGGAAGTTCATGATAGGTTTCAATGTATTTGGATTGAGCCTTCAATGCTTTTTTTGGAATTTCAATTGGAATTAGACTAAGCAACCAGCTTTTAAAAAAAGTTGAATTAGAACTTAAGCTGAGGATGATATTTTTAAACAAGTCCAAGTTCTCTAGGTAAATAGTAGAACCTCTTTTTTTAAATAATTTTTTTGACTTTACTTTTTATGCAAACAGTTAGTTTTAGTTCATTGTACGTAATTAATATCATGTTATCATGCAGCAATGGGAATGGAACTAATAAACCTGTTCTTTAATTGAACCAGGTTCAAATTATGTAAATGAAAAACCAGAACTGAAGCTTTTAGGAATCCAAAAAATCAATCTTCAAACTGGATCCATCCAAAACTGAAAAGTTTCATAACCAAGATTGAAGATTCATTTCAAAAATTAAAATACCAAGTTATAATGAGATGAAATATGTAACCACCCAACACTGGTAAAACCCTGACTTAATTTTTCTTTTGTATTTTAAAGTACTTTACATAGCATAATCTACCTCTTAGAGTTTGGGAGACCTTAAGGATCTGTAATGTACCTCTAGGTTGGCAATTTCAGGTCAGGTCAGTTTTTTTTTACTTTGGGGATCAAAAGGTGACATAGGAGTTTTGTTGGGCCCTGCCCCCACAGGGACAGGGACTATTGCATTTGATCCAACTTTTGGAAGTTTTACCTTATTAAACCAGTTTCACATTAGGGGAACCAGTTTTTTTGGTGAAAGTGTTCAGACTCTTTAGATTGAGACAGATTTTTTTTGGTGTGAGTATGGACAGAGTAGGTAGATGTACAACATCTTATCTATTGGCAGGGCCAGCATGTTTGTGATGCCTTGTTGTTCTTGAGCATTCAAAATCACTGCAGATTTATGTGACCCAGCACCCACCAGTGCACTGTCCATTGGAGACCCCCTAAGAGAACAGGCCCTTGGTGCCCAAAAAAATCACATAAACTCCCTAAACAGGGGCCAAAGTGAACAGGCACCCACCAGTGCACCATCCACTGGATGGATGGGTAAAATCAAAGGGACAGAGGTAACCACCATGGTTAGCTAGGGAATTGGACTCAACAGAAAACTGTTTCTTGACAACTTATCATCCATCCTCTATGGTGCAATGGTGGGTGCAGGTTCACTCTGGCCCTAAATAGCAGAGTTCTCTAGGGTGGCTGATTTGGCTTGGGGACTCATGGCTGAATCGGAACCCTCTAATATAACTTAGTTAATTTCACCACAATTCCATTATCACAAAGAAATGGTAGAATCATCTAGTGTATGTGGAGGGCACCTTCCCTGAGGAAAATTCTGCCTTTACAGAGGAGTGGACTTCAATGTGTAAATTGCCTCAAATGGATCACAGTTGTCCATTTATAGAAGCAAATTCTATGGGTTCTTTATGCTTAGTAAGGACCTCAAACCAGGATGTTTTGGGAATTCAGGTCCTGTACTTGGGTCCTACCAAACTTGGGCCCCTAATTGCTAGAACAATGCCATTGTTGCTCCTTACCCTTCATAAGGTAACTTCTCTTCTAAATTCTCTTATTTCCACCTCACACTAACTTACATGTGTAAAGGGCTGGCTATACTTGATGTCCTCATGTTAGGGTCATAGTGTTAAGGAGTGCCCTAACACCTTATCATGATGATGTGGCACCTTGGCTGGCACTAACATCATGAAAAACTAACACAAGCACATTGCCTTTTTTGATCTATTCACACCGAGCAAAGGGTTGCAGTTATCTTTCCATTTGTCAAGGTTGCTATGTGAAGCACATTGTCTGAACTTGCATTGAGAGGGGGTAAAAATTATAGTCATTAACATTATTTTGCAACATTTGAATTCTATTTTGAAATGCATTTTCATAAATGAAATTATTCTTGTGAATTTTGGGGAGAATTTATTAGCTTGGACTTAGAGTACGAAAATAAAAAAATTTATTTCAAAAATGGGGTTGCAAGTGGTATTTTTGCATGAAACTTTGGGTGGTAAATCATATTGATACAAATTACCAAGTATTGATATAAGTTTTTCAAAATTAACCTAATGTATGTCATTCATCAAACATGTGTTTTTTTCTATCCTTCAACCATAAAAGCACAACTTTATTTTTTCATAAACCCACCTTGAAAGGAAAGAATAAAACATATTTGAAGGGGGCATTGTGGTTTTTTTTCCATTTAATTTTTTGTTTATGAATGTGACATGGAACCAAAAATATGGGTAGATGTCACAAAATGGTTCCAAATTACATTTGACATACATGTATATTTGTATACACAACGGTTTTAGATCTTGACTATTGGATCAAAATTAAAATGGTTGTAGATGAAGTGGTTGTAAATCACTTGACATCTTTACCATTTGTTTACATTTTGACCATTGGATTGGGATGGACAATTTAAAATGTTTGCATAAAACTATATGTCACAAAAAATACCTATAGATACTATAATTATTTTAAACATTTCACAACATTTGTTTAAAGTGGGGTAACCCTAATGTTTTTTTACCTTATGAAACATTTTTTCTCCCTTCTTTTCATTGTTCTATGTAATATTTTCCATGATTAGTTTTTTACATTTTCTTCTACTTTCATTACACCAAAAATGTCATTCTATGATTGGTTCTTTTCTACTAGACTAATTGTTTATTCAAATTGTTGTCAAATTACACATGTCGTTTATGCCATTTTTAGTTGTTGATGCCACTTGTAATTGTATAGGACTAGTCATAGAATGTCATTTTTGGCATAGTGTTTTGTTTTGTTGCAACCTACACAGAGGCTAGAATTTCTTACCTAGTGCTATTTTTTCAATGTAGAGAATTGAAGTTTTTTGAAAGTTGTTTTGTTCTTGTGTGCACAAAGCTTGGAGCAATATGCAAGGTTTATTTGCATAATTTGCTAGTGCTATTCATTTCATTATGGAGAACTAAAGTTCCTTAGAAGTTAGTGTTGCTTCATTCTTGTGTGCACAAAGCTTAGGGTAATCTAGAAGGTTTGTTTGAACAATTTGTGAGGTTTGTTTCCAACTTCTTTGTTTTGCAATTTTTTTGCACAATTTGATGGTGTTGGTTGATTCTTTGATGTATGTGTGTAACTTCTAACATTTTTTTTTCAATTTGTGTATGTTCCTTTGTGTGCAACCAAAACATGGACTACCATGGATGGTCATTACTCTTGGGTAGTTTTGTGTTATTGATCAAAACTTGCAAGAGACATTGGTGTTTAATGACTTGAATTTTAATTTTTTTTGCATTCAACACATTGTACTTGAATCTTCAAACATTATTTACATTTTCCACATTACATCATTACATCGTGTCCTATTTTTTCATAGCAATTGGTGAAAAGATTAGGCATTAGGTGAAACTTCATTTGACTATGTGGTTTAAGGGTGAAAGCATATTACAATGACCCCTTTGGGGTGTCACATTGTACTACTTTGCAAGGATGTGCATGCTTGAGTGAATCACAAGCATGTTTTTATAAATGATTCATATGGGGGTAGTTGCAAGCTACTATGGCTCACTTTTTGTCCCTTTTTGGACTTTCTGCAAAATGTACTATATTCAAATGTCATAAATGCATTACAAAATCATCAATTTAGCAATAATATTATAGATTAAGATTCTCAACTTGAATAAGAATTTTTATTGAAAGGTGAAATTCAATAAACATACACCAATCATATAGCAATGGACTTTCAAAGTAAGCATATGTACTATGTTTTAGGTTCTCCATTAACATTCAAATGCATTTTTTCTAATGATTTCATCTTGATATTTTTTTATAAGAAATGAAATATGATACATGATGGAAAAAAAATATGGATTGAAAAAAATTCAAAAAAAAATTTAACCAACAAATAACTATGGACTTTTGAATGACGAAGTCCTTATCTTAGGTTTTTTTTTTTTGGATTGATATTTTTTTCCCCTTAACATGTATATCAAAGAATTTTTTAGATGGGCAGCATTTCATATGGACTTTATTAGTTGATTAATCACCGCATGACATCCACTCATAATTGGTATTTTTTTCCATTCTAGTGTTAAAATATGAACTTTTGGGATTAAATTCTTATCACTTTTGAACCACCCTAACTTGCATCTACCCATGGATATAATTTTAAATTCTAAGATTTCATTAATGTAAAAGGTGTAATCACAACCAAATGTGCCAATGATGACAAATGATTCAACACAAATGGGCCTTTTGTGGATATTTTGACTTTTTCATAGAAGGGAATTTTTGAGGTTTTTTTTTTCAACACATTTTAAAAAATTTATAATCCCCCCAATAAATTACATGATTTGTGTTTGATTTTTTGGAATAAATATGAATACTCTAAAAGTGTATAGGTTATACTAGATTTTACGTTTCATTTTGAAAAATGATCATAATTTCAAATCATGTTAAAATATGATAACTATTTTAAGCTTTAGCTTTTTGTATCATAAGCCACAATTTTGTTCATATGTCATACACATTATGACCCATTTACATCTAGCAAACAACTCTTTAAATTTGAACATTCTAAAATAATATTTTGAATTTCTGAAAATTTTAAGGTCAAATTTTTTTTAATTATGAATGTTTTTCATATGTGGGTGATATGTTATCATTATTTCAATTTTTTTCCCATTGGGATTTTTTTATTAAAAAAGTCCTTAGTTTACTGCTCTATAAAATTAATTTATTTGGTGTTAAAGTTCAAAAATCTTTTACTAAAACCAAAACTCAATTTATTAAATTAAATGATTAAAAAAATTCTTCAACATTCATATAAATCATTTAACACAAATTTCCTTGATCAACATGACATTAAAGTGGCATTAAATAAATATTTTGAACAAAATTCAATTTTTCAATCATTCAACATGGTTTTTGGCTCATTTTACTATAATACACCCTAAATGTTTCCATCACTTCTAAAATCTCTTAAAACTAGGTCAAAACCTATACTAAATTTTTTTGTTGCTAGATGGTATGGTGAAATCACTTTGAAAATCCTAAAAGAAAAACCCATAAAATCCATAAAAGTAAAAGCCCATTCAAATCTTTCTATTATGTACCGATTGGGCATAAAAAGTTTGACAAATGAAAAAGACATTCATTTCAAAAAAAACTTTTAAAAATAAGGTCCAATTTGGTTAAGGTTTCACCAAAAAAATTCACATTTAACTTCATGATTTCATTCTTCAACCCATGTTTAATCACTATAAATAATAATTTGGAGTGGAATTCAATATGAATTCTTGAATTTCTTAATGATCATGTCAACTAATTAATCCATATTTTTTACTTCAAAAGTCCACTATTGATAATGAATGCATTATTTGCAAAAAATAATTATGCAAATGTCATCATAATTAAATTTTTAGTTTAGAATGAATCATCATTTAATCTATTTTAAATTAAATTATTCACCATAAGCATTTAAACACAAAGCACCTTACATAAATTGCTACTATGACTCCAAAAGTGAATCACCATACCTTGCATTCACCCATTGAAATATATTGTGGAAACAAATGTAGTGTACTTGTGTACTCAAAAAAACAAATATACTTTAAAAATAATTCAAATGATTTTGAATCTTTATGAAACTTGAAGGTATATTGAACCACGACATTTCACATATTTTGAAACATGTTTGAATACTATATGACTAATTTGAAAACTTTCATTTCAAAAAGTGATTTTTTCAACAAAGATGTGATAAATGTGTCGTAAATTGAAATTTTGACAAGCAATCAAATTCACATGGAAAATGACAAGCATAGGTAAATGGGCATATTTTAAATTCCATTAAAATTGATTATTTTTTAATGACTAATGAACCTTTAAAGTTAGTGTAGTCAAAATGAAACAATGGCCTTATTATACCAATGTATACTATAAATATATCCATGTATCCTTCAACATAGATTTAATGAAATTTATTATTATTCTTAAAATAATATTACATCACATTAGTTTTGTAAAAATAATAATTGTGCTTTTGTTGAGGATTACTTTCACGACAAAACAAGAGGCTACAACATTGTTGCACAAGTGGTGGTTGACAACCAAATTTTTTTAATTGATGTATATGTGGGATTGTTTAGGAGTGTGAATGACTCCCATGTGTTGAGGAAGTTTAGGTTATACTATTGTGCATTACATGGGGGACTTTTTGATATGGTTGCAAGTTCACAAGATAGATTCTCGCTTTATTTACTTGGAGATAAGGGCTACCCAATATTTTTTTGGTTCATGCTTTCACAAAAGGAATATGGAGAACATCATTTAATCTAATAACTTTGTACAATCAAAAACACAAGAAGGGGAGATTAGTGGTCAAAAATGCATTTGGCATCATGAAATGATTTAGTTTGAAAACATGTGAAATGAAACATTAAATGTGATTGGATTACACTAATTTGAGGAGAATGTTTACATCCAAGTTCTTAGGGCAACATACTCATTACAACTTGAAGGTCTACCTTATTATTTAGCACCATTGAAAGCTATCAAAAACAAAAAACTATAGAATTTTGAAACAAATATTTAATCTTATATACTATTATCATCCTTTCAATTGAAATCCATGTCAAACTTCATACAACCCTCCTTTCCATGAATGTGGAAAATTTGAACTAGGAAAAAGTCTTCAATGCCATAATCTATAAATATGTACTAGTGTTGGGTGGGTATCACATTTTTTAATACACGTAGGATTCAATTTTCACAAAATTATTTATGAAAAGTTTTGGTTCTCACATTTTAAGTTTCAAAAAAAAGTTAATACACTAGGTCAAGGTATCAATATTTATATATAAAAAAATTTAACCCATTCTCACAATGTTGGTTCTCACCAATCATTTAATACTCATGTTTTCAAATGAAAATACTATAACCAAAATATATCATAAATAATTTATTGATTTTATTCGTATTCTTAAAAATTAAAAATCATAAGTAATGTTGTAAACAACTTTTAAAATATATATCAAACAATATATTCATTCAATTTTCATACTTCAATAACTTCATCCCTTTCAAAATCACCTTCAAATTCTCTTAACTTTTCTTCTAAGTTTATATCCTTTTCAAGGAATTCTACTAAGTTAGATGGAGATTTACATCTTGTTCTAAGGTCATTAAGCCAATTTTTGTTGACAAATATATATTTAAAAAATTTTAATCTCCAAATGACATCTCCTAAAGTTAATGAATATTTCAGCTAATGAAAATTTTGTTTTTGTTTAAATTTATGATCCAACAATGCCCAAAATCTAGCGAACTAGAAAACCAATAGTAAAATCATTGCTTCATATGTCTCCAACCATTGAAGAAGACATTGATGTCTTTAACATTCAATTGGTATTGCCTAAAACTTAATAATTCTCTTGACAAGTTTTTTTGTTGGTTCATTTATACTTGTAATCTATTAAAAAAAATCCAAATTACAATCTTGATAAAAAAAAATCTTCATCAACATAATTTCTATTTGACCTTATCAAAGGATGCAAATGTTCATGACATTTTACCAACATATGATATAAATATTTCTTGTCATATTCCTCAACAAGACTAACATCTTACTCCTATCCAACAAATGAGGATATTATTTAAAAGCTTTTAAACCTAGGGTTTAGCATCAAAATCATATTATGGGCTTTTTCATTTTCATTTTTTATTCAAAAATGAAAGGAAGACACCACAAACATCCTTTCTAATGTTAAAAACCAATAAAACCAATTCATCAACAACAATTGAATCATCTTCCATTAGGCTTTCACATGAAAAAACAATTTGATTTTTTTCCTTAAGTTTTAAACTCATTGGTATTGTACAATGTAATGCATTTCTAAGTAACCAATATCCACATGATTGGTTAAGAACACAAGTAGAAATAGTTGGAAAAAGACAATCGACAATAATTTGAAAATCTTCCAAGTTAGAGGTGGAGGCACTCGACTAGTAACCCTCACAACAGTTTATTTGTTTGTAACATAACACAATTGTAGAATGAAATTGCATTGCTTCTTGAAACATAATAATCTTACTAGCAAAGTTTCAAAACAAAAAACTAATAAAAGATTAGTATTTTCATATAACTAGTGAGTTCAAAAAATTAAAAAACTAAAACAATACTTATAAACAAAAGACTACTTGGTTTTCACTAGAAGGTTCAACTTTCTTGACCAAATTTTAGTTTCAACACAAAATTTATTCCATTCATATCTTCCTTTCCTAAATTTCTTAAGCCAATTCATGCATTTTTGTGAATCTACTTAAAGAAACTTAATGGAAACATATTTCAGATTTTTGCAAACCTTTTCCTCTTTGTGCTGGATATTGACATGCCTTTGAAAAACTGTGCCCAAAATGAGTTCCTTGGATGCTTTCTTCAAAACAAAAAAATTCACAACTCACAATGAAACAATAATCATGGTATTGAAATTGGACCCTTCATTTTTGACATAAGCAATGATTTTAAATCATATTTATCCAATAAATTTGTCAAACTTGTAGCCAAAGCTTGTCTTATAGTTTATGTAGCTTCAAACAATCCAATAGTCACATGCTTTAATTGCCAATCACCCCCCCAAAAAAATTAATAACTAACCCAAACACATCATAAGCTCCTTTGGACATCTAGAAATCAAAGCTAATAGTTGTAGAATGGTAGGAAGAAATACAATTGCTTTGTTTTCTCCATTAACCCTACTAACATTTCTTATGATTTTATCCTATAAGGGAAATTTAGTTTTGGACCTAAACATAGAGCTAGCCATTTCAGTTAGATACTTTCCACAAATTGAATTGGTAAGCTTTTTTTGACAATCAAAAGACCAAGGTTCTCAAGGAATTCATTATGTGGCACATTTTCCTTTCGGAAAAAAATCCTTCGTAACAAATGCTTTTGAGATTGACCCTCCATATATAATATATATTTGTTGTTTTCTTTGTAAGTTGTTTTTCATTTGTTTGTTTTAGTGAACTATTCATTTTTTCTTCAATTTTTGTAATGATTAGAATATGATATGCATCCATATTTTTTAGAGAGAAGTTATTCGATTTGTTTTGTAATAAGAAATTAATCCTTTTCTTGCTTGTGTTCTTGGATTTGTTGCAGTTACTAGATTTTTATGACAAAGTATACAACAAACGATTTGTGCATTTTCAATATCAACTATCACATTATCATTTACACAATATAAACCCCAACACAAAGATGTTTTTCCATGAGGTTTCCATAATTTTCTTTGAGCATGCAACTTTTTAAGGTTATTTCATTACTTGCTCAGTGTACTTCTTTTCATTTTTACTTCCTTTGGTTTGCACACTAGGGTTCTTTTCGAATGTTTCTTCCATAATTATATCATGTTCATGAATGTTTCAATTGTTTCATTATTAGGGCTTATTCTATTTTCATTTGAAGAAGATTGATCCATTTACAAGTTATCAAAAAGATATCCAAAGTTAATGGATAAAACATATATTTTCTATACCAAAGAATTGTAACCTTTCACAATGAACAAATGATAAACTACTTGCAATTATAACAAAACATTTACAAAAAAAGAGTTTAAGGGTTAAAGAAATGGGATTTAGGGTTTAGAATTTTTTTCAAAAAATAACTCATTGTTCTTTCTCATCATGATAAAAAGAAGTGTATAAGGGAAGGTAATTGTTTAAATAAAATTGTTGTTGTTAAAGATTAAGATTCTATAAAAGAAAATATTACACACAAAGAAACTAGAACAAAAATAAAGAAAATAATAATAATAATAAAATGAAAACAACTTCAACAAAAGAAAACTCAAAAAAATCCAAAAGAAAATAAAAAAGACTTATTAAATTAAAGCAAGTTTGATGCTCAAAGCTCCTTTACGTGCAAATAAAAAATGGGGGAGGGGGGGAAATATCAATTGACATTGAGCAAACAAGTAACAAAAACATCAAAGGGGAGGGAGCAATATGAGGTGCCTTAAAAAGAAATGCCTAGCACCAAGTGCAAAGCATAAAATACATATTAGGATTCAATCCACGTCATGTGGATGTGGAAAAATTTGTCACTACAAGTTTACTTGAATCCATTGTCTTGTGCATTGTTGTCAATGTCATGTGCACTACTATATGTGTTTAATGTCAAATGTTGATGTACAACACCCTATGTAGATGTTGATGGCACATTATCTTGGTCTCTTTTGAATGCTAACCCCATGATTATCAAGGCTAGTTGTTGCATATAGGGTTTAGGTTTTAAACCCATAAACCCTAAACCCTAAACCTGCCCATTTTTGTGTTCAATTCATTTTCATATGTTGTACCTCGAAGTATTCCAATTGTCTTTGGAGAATAATTTCTTGTGCATGTGTTTGTTTTTCCTTAATATGCAAGTTCACCTCATGGATATAGTTGATTGATTGAACTTAATCCACATTCCTTTTTTTGGTTATTTTAATGAAATTTTTCTGAGTTAAAGAGGACTTTCTTTCCATTTTTGTAACATGATGTTGAAATGGCTTAATAACATTATTTGCACCACTAGGTTTCATGATATTAATTTTTGTTGTTACACAATAAAGGAATATTCAAACCTTCTTTTTTTGGAGCTTGAAATGCTTGCATAATTTGTCTTCAAAATGGGTGTGTTGATGCTCATCTTATATCTACATTATGACTAAAGAATGTAGGTTAGAATGTTGGGTTGTTGTGCACAACAAGAGATTTTTTGTCCACTCTAGGAGGGGATTATAATCACTATTACAAAATGTGGGTGTAATTCACTAGTCCCCATTAAGTGGACCAATGAATCCATTGGATCCCTATTAAGCCCCATTCAATGGGACTAATGAATACATTCAAAATCTAATGAAAGCACTTGGACAAACATGGATGCATTTTGTTGTAGTGAATTGAATAATGTATTCTAGGGTGAAAACACACTATAGGGGGGCCACTTTGGGTACTTTCACGACATGTATGTAAAGTATATTTTTGCAAAATGTATTGCATTTAGTTTTGGGTTTCACTTTCGGTGTTTGGGCTTGATATTTTGATTTTCACAAAGTTAATGAAATCTAATATTATTTGAAAAAATAAATAAATTGTAAAAGCTTAAATTCAAGGAATATTGAATATATTTATGGTATATACAATATAATAATACCTATTTTTGTTTTTGGATTGCACTATGTTTGGGTTTGAATTAATCAACCAAAAAATGTCGTAAATGAAAATTAAAAAATTACCCACCTCACATATCTTGTCATCTTCCACTTGAAAATGATAGTTTGTCAAAATGTTAATTTATCACATACTTATGGTCATGACCCTTAAAAAACACCCATTTGTGATATGATAATTATCAAACTCTTCACATGGCTCACAAATTTATTCCAATCATATGGAATCACAACATTTAATAAATATTACAAATTTCATAAAGACTAAAAATCATTTCAATCATTTTTTGGGTATATTTGCATTTTTTGTACATAGTAATGTACATTGTTTTCCCACAAATATACTTTGGAACCTCACAATATAAGTTGGAAAAAAGAATTTTCTTTGTGATTGAATTCTTTGTGTTATAATCTACCATATTATGCAAAAAGTTTGAAAAAATATGCTCCAATATGACCATGGCTAAAGTTCAAACATGGACACCTCTAGAAAACAATACAATGTGACAACAATTTGGCCCCCCCGTAGTGTGCTTTCACCCTCTAACCAATCCATTTAAACACAAATTAAAAAGTTTACAATACCAATACAAATTTTGACATTTAAACATGAAAAACCAAGCATTAATTACACTTGTTGTGGCTTGTTTATTTGTGAATGTAATCATAATGCCTCTACACAATGTAGGATGGGATCAAAATTAGGTGTGAAGGGAGATAGATGTAACTTCCTTAGTGGGATCTTCACGCATTTATACTTCATTGAGATCAAGGTCATCATGAAGATATGTAAGGCTACACATGGTAAACATCATCTTTGGATCCCATGAAATTTCACAAATGTGGAAGATTGAAACATGGTTTACTGTGCATGAAATCATTCATGAGGTTGAAGTATGATTTGGGTGAAAGCACATATAAAGGTGGACAAAAATAATAGTTTTTTATTCCATAGATAGTTCAAATTAAAACGGATTTCTAGAAAAATTCAAAGGTCCTTATTGTTTATAATGAAATTATTGATAGAATTTCAAACATTTTTTATGTCTAACTTTAAGTGACCTTACTATGAATCTTCTTAAATATCTTTGTGAAAGATAAGTCTTGAAAAAAATCAATTTAAATATCTAAATGGAGTTTGCAAATTATTGTACTATTTGAAGTCTTTAACGTGGAATAACACCAAAAAAAGGGTTATAAACATTTAAAGTTTCATTCCAAAAGTTATGAATACTTGGACCAAATTCATTATAAGGATTAGGTCTATAACCATTTTGTTATGGATTGCGATAGTTGTTTTGCCTAAGTTGTAAAATCCATCTTTGTTTGAATATTGATGATTTTGGTGTAATAACTTCAAGTTTGGAAAGAGAAAGATGTTAGTTTCCTTTATTTGAGTATTTTTTTAATAATTCTCATATTGCATTTGAATTTATATAAAATTATAACTTGGACTCAAGAAAATATGGACTATGAAAATCCATAATGGTCATCATCGGGTGTAGTCACAATCCAACAAGCCAAAAAGGGCATTGGACCACAAAGAAAAATAGTCAAAATTGGATAAATATTTATGTTTTGCCATTTACAACCATGGTAATAATGGCAAGTTATTGTTTTTTCATTCATATGAATGTCAAATAATTCAAACCAAAAATCCATTTAATGAAAGTTTTAACTTAAGTTTTGATTTAGGACCTCTAAAAAGCAAACACATTTCATGGGAAAAAATCAAGAGGATAAAGACCTATTAACCACATTAAAAAACACTCATACTCTAAAATATGTGGAATCCTAAAACTTTAAAAATTCAAAAAACTTTCCAAAATTGGTCCAGAATTTTAGAATTTCAAAAGTGTTTTTTCACACATAAATGGGGTAACATGTACTTGATGTGTTAAAAAAAGTTGTATTTTATAATGTAAGAAAAATAAAAAATTGGTTATGATTTGAAATTATTATCATTTTTAAAGACAAAACATTTGAATTTATAAGGAATCAAAACAGTTTCAAAAATTCATATTTATTCAAAAATGATAAAGAAAAAACATGTCATGTACGTGGACAATTATAAGCAATTATTATAACAAATTGTAAAAAAATTGTTCCAAAATTTTGGGAAAAGGACATACAATCCTTTTCTAATATAATCATGTTGGCTCATTATATTTTGTTTGCACCCCATAATGTGCTTTCATGCATCTATTAAAGTTCTTGGGCAATCCTTGCACAAGCTTATCTTTTGCGGAAATATCCTAGTAGTTTTCATTGTGACTTGTAACAATTTTGTAACCATTAATCTTATAGTCTCCATACAAAGACTCCCACTTGTCCTTTTAGGGTGTTACTCCATTGCAAAAATGTTTATAATGAACATTAGCCATTATAATTGTTAAAACATGCTTCCATACATGTTATGTTTTAAATCAACCTTATGTTTCATTTCCTTTGTTTTGATTAGTACTAGGATTTTTTAATTCTCCCAATTCAATTATCTTGGTTTTCTTGATTTGATTTTTATAGTTCATTTACATTTGCAAGAACTTTCCACAAGTGTCCTTGTTATTTCAAAATGTTTTGAATGGTCTTGCACTATCATCATTAAGGTTTATGATATTTACACTCAAATACAATTCTTGTAAATTATTCTTAATGGGTAAAATCATGGTCAAAGGAGCCACCCAAGTGAGTGGACACTCTTTAAAACTACATTTTTGTATGTTTGAAAGATGACAAGGGTCCATTCACTGTATAATGACCCGCTCCAAGTGTAACCATTCTTGAAGTCTTGAATTAGTCCTAAATTGAACTTGATTTGGGCTTGATTTGCATGATTTTTTTGGAGTTGTTCATAATTTGCATAGATATAATGAATATTTTATTTTATAATTATTAAAATCTCATATAAATTTTTCTTAAATAAAAATGCATAAATTGAGTTATATTTTTTATGGAATCCCAAATTTTAAGATAATAATTTTAATTCATTAGAATATGTAAGGATTTATTAAAAATTATTTCTATGGTTAATTATATGAAGCAAGTTTGTAACTATTGTCAAAAGTTCACATGGATAGATGGAACACAATTGATAATTGCTAATAAACAATTGGTTATGTCAAAATATAATTTCAGTCATCCATGGATTAGTTTTAGGGTTTACAGGGAAACAAAATGTGCTCATTGGGATAGTCATATGATTGAGTGGAAAAGTTATGGTTGCTACCAAGTTGTTGAGCTTCGAATTCTAGGTGTTGTCATCAAAGAATGGCGATGGCATTTTGTAACTTCTAGAACTTTGGTCAAGTCAAGAATGTTGCATTTATCAAAAACTCAAGAGGCAAATGTATGATTGATAGAGAGTTCAAATGAATTGACAAGGTTGTTTGGGAGATTTCAAAGCGCTTCCTAAACACTTTGGAAGCTGAAAACAACAATCCTAATTTTGAATTTTTCTATACACTTCCTAAGAGTCCATTGCAACATATTTCTGCAAAGTTTGAATCATGTATGAATGAAAATCATGGTAGGAGGCGTTCACAAATTTTGTTGGATGCTCATAAAGCTATTGTAACTCAAGTTGTGACTACCAGATGTGCTTGTAAATGTCCCTTCGAAAACTGTAAGGAAGTCATTTGAAAAAACATTATGCACCCAAATGCCTTCTACTACTGTTGGTGGTTGTGAAGGATTAAGGGTAAGTATTAAAAGAACTTTATATCTTCTACCAATCTAGTTTTGACATCATGATTTATTTTTTGTATTAGGTTCCATTTAAGGTTATACATTTCGAGATCATTTCATATTTCCACTTAGAAATCAAGTTTTGATCATTACACTACTATAAAAGTGGGGTGCAGTTCACTAGCCTAAATCACTATGGAACCTTAAAAGTGAAATAACTTCATTGCATTTTACTGATTTCACCCTGCTAAAAGTTATTTCACTATAATATCATTATGTAAACATCATGTTTCATTATTAATTAACATAATTTGCCATTATAATTTATTGTAATAAATAGGTTTATTTTTATGTTTTTAAAAATATTCTATATATGTTTTTTTATGATATACCTTATATTATTTTAAACTATTTTATTTATTCTAACTTATACCTTATGTTATTATAAGTTTTTCAAGGTCGATCTATTTTATCTTATTATAAATTGTTTTATCCTTAGTATAAT
>Ga0209208_10001749_pt1 | contig 30996 bp, 21 predicted proteins | sample S1TSphfallax_3_FD_187694 | JGI IMG/M metagenome (GOLD analysis project Ga0209208, IMG submission 187694) | Host-associated microbial communities from peat moss isolated from Minnesota, USA - S1T2_Fd - Sphagnum fallax MG (SPAdes) (version 2) | ecosystem: Host-associated > Plants > Peat moss >...
CCCGGGAAAAAGAGCCATTTGGATGTAGCCTCAGCGGAGCGTTGCAGAGAATACTATATGGGGGAAGGTGGTGGCTTCCCCCAAATCCGGGCCGTGGTGAGTCTTGTGGTCCAAAGTGCCCGTGGCTTGTCCCAACACCCAAGGGTGTCCCGGAATGTGAACTAACCCCCGTGTGGTTGGTTTTGGATGCAGATTCAAGCTTGATCTACTAATCCCTCTTCCTAGTCTAATCCCGGGACTTCTAGCACGCCCCTCTATAGTGCTGGAAGTCGGGAGCGCCCTTCCGAGTCCCAATTCCGCAACTCTACATAGGTGAACCCTCAAGTGGGTTCACCTCGGGACTTGGGAGTGCGTCACCATATCTGGACAAATGACGATTTTCCAAGTAAGGGAGAACAAATCACAAAGAATGCATTTCCTCCCCACAATGGCTATTAAACGACTCCCAAAAAAATGGCACTATGTGGGCCATTAAACATGTTTTTGTATGGCGTATTGTCTACGAGCAACACCTTGCCAACATGAGTGTAAAGATAAGTGGAAAAAAAAAACATCAAGGTTCTTGTGGAAAATTGGCTTGTTAGGTTTATTTGGCAAGAAATGCAAATTTTGCATGCAAAACTTTTGATCAAGCACTTTGGAAGCATGTATAAAGATTTGTGTTTTATGCCAAATTTGATCCAAATAATTATAGGTATTGTGACATTAGGTTGTTGACCACATATAGACTTCAAATTGTGTAAGATATTTCTCCAGGAATTCCTTCAATCCAAAATGAAAAATGATGGTGCAAGAACATTTATTGAAATGTGTGGTAATTAAAATTTTGTTCAAATAAAAAATCACATGGAATGGACTCACCTACATTACAAGCGAATGAAGCATTGTGGAATCAACACTCAAAGTTGATGGAATTTCATCAAAGCTAATTTTAACAACGCGTGAATTTGGCCACTCCACATCTTTCGTCTAAGGCATTTGGGAATCAAAACCCAAAGTTGGTGGAATTTCATCCAAGCTGGTTTCAACAATTGCACATGAATTTGGTGATTCACTATTTTCCACCTCTTCAACAAACAACGCATCGATAATCTAGAAAAAATAGACAAATAATAGTTATGAAAGTCTAGAAATAGATTGACCATATAAATCAATGAAATTGGAAAATCCAAAAAAACATTGGAAGGAAGGAACAAAAGAGAATATTTTGACTACTTACTACAGATGTCGAGCAATTTCCATAAAAAGTTGTGAAATAGGCCATGGTGCATTTTTTGAACAACATCCAACATTTGACATCATCTTTTTTGATATTTCTAATGGCACCAAAAGGATAAAACTCTACAAAGGTGGGACATTAAGCCCAGAGTAATGAAGGAACTCTAAATACAAGAGAAGAGTCTTCATTGAATAATTATCCTCTTTTGTTGCATACTCATAGGACTCAACAAAGATGGCATTAAAGGGCGATTTCAAGCAAGTTCTGTAAGGCGCATCGTCTACCAACAATGTATTCCCAAGGTGAATATTAGGATACCTAAGGTAGAAATCAAAAGGTTATTATGATAAATTAATTTATCATGAGGGAGATGATTGACACAATTAAGGTTTGTTTTATAGGGAAATTGCAAAAAATGTTTGTTAATCTTGCACAAATCTTGACCCAAAATCCTTTGCGAACCAATATCAATACCTATCTCTTCTATTATTTTTCTCAAGTATGCATTCATCTTGGCTAGTGGGTAGACATCCATATGTAAACAATAAACTACTCCAAACACCTAAAGAGGAATTCCTTTAAAGCTAGCCTGGGTATAACACTCTTGCCTAATAAGGTGTGACCTTGAACTAAATTAAACGACAGAAGGAGGAGGTGACACTGAAATACTCTTTCCTAACAAAGACCCTTTTCAAATTGAAAATCACGTGCAAAGGACTCACCTCCACATCCTATGTGTCTATAGGAGGAGGAGATTTGAAACCTATGAGAGCGAGCTTTTTCCCCTCGTCTTCTTCAGCAAATTCATGGAAAACTCTAGGAAATGTATCATCTTTGACCCCAACAAATCCTACAAAGGTTGAATGCGGCCAATCGAGACCAATGGTTCGAAGGTCAAATGTAGCCATGTGGTCTCCTTTGTCTTCCCTGCCTTTTTGCATGCCTTCTCCAATGCAATTCAATCTCATCCAATTATCTAAGTAATTGAACAACCATCCTTCAAATCTCACCAAGGCCAAAAAAAGACCCAAGCTTGTCCCAATCATTCAAATCTTCATATATGTATTCACTAAAATCATCAAACACAAATGCACCTTCACCTGCAAATAGAAAATAAAAAAGGGTGAAAATGTAACCAAATAAGAAAAATTCCAAATAAAATAATTGAAAAGTAAAAAAAAATTTGGAAAAAAAACATTGAGAAGGGAATTAAAAGACAAATAATGGAAAGCAAAAATTTTGAAAATAAATATCCATAGGCACAACAAAAGAATTGATTTTTGTATCCCCTTCGACTATATTTTTTGACTTCTTCAACCACATGCCAATTTAATGGCCATTAAATACGATAATCTAGTGGCCACCAAATTAATGTATTTGGTGGCCACCACATCAACCTATCTGCTGCCCACCAGATTGTTGTATGTGGTGGTTAGCAAATCGACCTATCTGGTGCCCACCAAATTGTTATATTTGGTGGCCACCAAATCGACCTATCTAATGGCTTCTAGATCATTGTATTAAAGGATCGTAGATTGTTATATCTAGTGGCCACCAAATCATTGTATCTAATGGCCACCATGTATACCTATCTAATGGCAATTACGTAAACATATATGTTGGCCACCAGATGTAGAATATATAGTAATCAAAACATGAAAAAAAAGATAAATTATCAAGTGGCCACCAGATGCAATCTACATTTTAGAATAAAATTGAAAGAAAAATATGTTATGTAAATGTATTCATAACTTACAAGAATTAATGCTTAATGGGGAGAGCGGTTAATTGTAATTTAATCTAGCTTTAGTTGGGTTCAAGTCCTTGAGAAGAATTTATTTGTTCATCTCCATACCAATATTGTCATTGTCCTCCCTAACAACAGTGGTTGTCTATGACGGTTCCACATAACAAATGTTAGGTTGTGTTGATATATCACTAGAGGGTTGCTCATCATTTGTCATTCTCCTCATTTTAACTGCACAAGATTGAAAATTCTTTGCGATTGACAAATTACCAATACTCATTCATGAGTTTACCTCTCTAATAACAACCCCCCAAATAGCTTTCCTCTTGTTTTTCTTCCTTCTTACAGGAACAAATATTTCCTCTTCTTGTAGTTCTTATTCTACACCAAACCCTTGTTGTTCAGGATCTACATGTGGGGGCAGAACATAAATTACAAGGGGCACTCAATTTGTATTATACAAAACCAATAGACTAGTCATTGCAATCTCCTCAACCTTGTTGAGCAAGTCCATTGGAATGAGCTCAAGAACCCGAACCTTTTTTTCTTGCATTTAGTGTCGTCTCCAGTAGCACAAACAACACCTTGTTGTACTTATGTTGTAATTTCATTTTTTTCCACATCTCTTCAATGTAAGGAGTGGACTTTGCGCCATTGGTTGAAAATGTTTATGGACTACAATGATTTCATTTCAAATCACCCTCCTTTTCTTGACAATTTAGTAAAACTTCATCATTGTCAAAAGGTGTGGGTTACTTCCCATTGCAGGCCGATCCCACAACAAAATTTCATGCGCCTTCAAACCATGTGCAAGCTTCACCATGTGAGACTCCTTCAAACCCACAAGGCAATTAAATGTTGACTTTCCCACAAGCTATGGTCTTGAAAATAGTTTATTGTATTTGTCCAATATTTTTCCCTATTCCCACAACAACAAAATTTCTTTCCACTTTTCATAGAACATGTCCAAAAGCAAGAGGATTGACATTCAATCCTCAACCGACCGAACTATGAACACAATTGTCAAGGACGCCTCAAAGCTTTGCACAAAATTGTAAAGCATGTTAGATCATTCCTAGCACCTTAAGCAAGCATGTAACATGGATTTTGTGTGAAAATGATTTTTTAAAATCCATACCTTGTAAGCTTGAGTCTTCTTCTTGTCTTGTTCGAGTTTTTAACTTGGTTAGTTGAATTCAATCCATATTTTTTGCACATTTTGAAGATTCTTCCTATATGAAAAGATTGAGTTCTTTAACATATTTGGATTATTGAAGACAAACAAGAGTTTGCAAAGCTTTATAGAATCAACATTCTAAATGACACGATACCAAATGCCTAGAATCATTCACGTATGTCATCATTGACATATTCCATCGTGTGTATCTCTTGAGGAAATAAAACAATGAATTAACTCAGAGGAATTGAGTGAGATGACTAGAGTAGTGGGTGAAAAATCAACAACAAGAAATTATAGTATGGAATTTATAGTAGACATAGCAAAGTTTACAAAAGATACCACTAGGGAGCATATAGAGAAAGTTGGTTCCATTCTAGATGAAGCAAATGGTATCTGAGTTTTTAGGAGTTGTTAATAGAGCAAAAATTGTTGTTACTAATCAAGATGCATGCAATAACAATTCCACCACCACCACATGCGTCCCAAGAGGATGTAGCTTCCACCTAGTATGTTACATTAGAGCTATCAAATTGGAAGAAACATACATGCCAACACGACATTTGCAACTAAAATCTTTATAGAATCATTAGTCTCAAATCTATGTTGTAGAAAAAATCTAAATATGTGAGAAAGTGGGAAGTACCAAACAAACTTAGAATTTCAGACTTAGAGCAAGAAATTATGTTGTTGATGCGAATGCAATAGTAACACCACCACCACCACCACCACCACCACCTACATCCCTAAAGGATGTAGCTTCCACTTAATATATCCAACTATGGAGTAAGCTTTTGAGATTACTAGAGAATCTCATTTCCAATCAAATTATAGGTTTTAGTTGTTTGAAAATAATCTAAATCAAAGACAAAATTTCCAAATCAAAAAATTTCTGATTCTAGTTTTTTGAGACAAAAATTCATAACTAGAGAACCAATATGAATTCTATTTATTTCAAAAACATCAAAGAACCAGTAATCAATGGGTACCCCATATGTAAGATTCACACAAATCAAACATGATTTATTTATTTTCATGATGTCACAAAGCTTTTGAAAGGCTATTCAAAACTTTTGAACCCTTGTGCTCTTCAAAATGAGGGCGTGAAAACCTACATTGACTTGTATAGTAAAGAACAACAAATAGATACCACAAACAAATAATTTGGTCAATGATCAAACTAAGTGTTTAATCCATTGTTTCAACAATTCAAACGAAGCTTAAATACTACTCCTAGTTTCCATCACACAAAACCATCACTACTTTGATGAACGTGTTGCACTAAGAAATCAAGACCAAACCCAAGACAATGGTTGAAGGTTGTAAATCCACTCACTTACCTAAATCTGTGTAGCTCGTTAAAAACTTTTTGGACAAAAGTAATGCACAAATTCATGCGACCTAAATCCATGGAGTGCAAAAAGACCTTAATAGAAACAAAACATGATTTCATCTAACCTAGAGCCATGAAGCACAGAAACCCACCTTGACCTTTTGTTGCATAGATAGCCTACAAGTAGTGGTGATGTAAGTAATGGTGGTGTGCATCAAAAAGTACTTGGGCGCAAGAAGCTATGAACATCAATGATAAGCAAACTTCGTATGAAATATGGTTTGGTCATAAGCCAGATCCATCAAATTTGAAAGTTTTTAGTTGTAAATCTCATGTTTTGATCCATAAAGGACTTAAACACAAATTGGATACACATTCAATAAAATGCATTTTTCTAAGCTATAATGATGAATCTAGGGCTTATCATATTATGGAAATTAAGAACAAGACCATAGTCATTTCTCGACATGTTTTTTTTTATGAGGCCTTTACAAAGAAATAAAACCTATTAAGTACATGTTGAAAATGATGAAAACATTATCCTACATGCCAACTTCTTCAAGAACTTAACAATGGAGTCAACCACACAAGGGAAATCAAATCAACTCCTCCAAAATCAACAACCAAATCAATTCTTGTCACAACAAAATCAGCAAACATCAAATAATGTTGAAGCCATAAAACCAAATCAAAGCAGTTCACCTTCACGTGATGACATTGTTGAAGCCTTTTCACAATTGTTAATAGAACATGAACATTCATTGCCTCAACATGATGATGCCATTTCCATATTACAAAATCAAAACTTCACCAAGTACTTCAAGACCTAAAAGAATTATAAAACCAACTTAAGGGCTAATTGGAACTATACAAGGCAAATTTCAACATAAGAAAATCACAAAAACTCAATGTCATCATCAACATCCACATTAAGCAAATTTTGTTCATCTTAATATTAAAACTCCTACCATAATGCAAGATGTTTTAACACAAATTGATGTTCAACGATGGCAAATAGCAATTAATGATGAACTTAATTCTTTGAAATGGAATAAAACATGGGAATTAACCCCACTCCCATTAAATAAATCTTGGCAATTCTATGTTTTGTTGGAATTCACTATACCCTTGGCAATTCTATATTTCGTAATCACCAAGAAGGTTGGATCATCTTATATCAAGCCAAATATAAAACATCAAAACTTGAAAATTTTCAAATGTCTAACTACAATCTAATTTCTACACCTATGCAAACTAGTGTTCGTTTAAGTAAGGATGATTGTCCATCTATTCATGATGTTGAACAAATGTTATTTTTTTATCCATATTTTCAACTTGTTGGTAGTTTAATGCATGCCATTGTCAACTCAAGACCGGATTGTGCTTATGTGGTCAATAGTTTAACACAATATTTATCTAATCTGAATGAACCCCACATATAAACATTAAAAAAAACAATCTGATGTATAAAGGGCACACTTTTCTATGAAATCAAATACCAAAAATCAAATAATGGTGATATCTTACATGGTTATTTTAATGTGGATTGGGCTGGTGATAAAAATACTTGTTGTTCCACATTGGGTTATTGTTTTCTTTTTGTTGAAGGTGTTTTTCTTGGTAATGTTATTAATTTGGGGCATCAAAAAGCAATAATTAATAGCATTATCTTCAACAAAACCTAAATATATAACTTTAGCCAATGCTACTGTTGAAGTGATTTGGTTATAACAACTATTGTCTAAGTTTGGATTTCCACAATCAGCCCCAACTCTAATATATTTTGATAGTCAAAGCGCCATTTTTTGAATGAAAATCCCAAGTACCATTCATGCAGTAAACATGTTAATGTACAATCTTATTTCACAAGAAAAAAGTACTTCAACACGAAATTCAACTTCAATACATAGTCACTACAACCATGACAATGGACATCTTGATTAATTTTTTACCTCATGATAAACACAATTTGTGCATGCAACAACTTGGTATGTGTTTGACACCAATAACTCAAATATTTCCTATTGAAAATCAAGGTGTTTCCACTACTATCACATTTCATGCCTTAATGACCTTCACCACCATCCAATTTCCCACACAATGTACCCCTATATCCTCATGTGGTAATGTTTTTACAATCCTTCTTTTGAAAACACTCCACAATATGATTACTCCAAATCAATGATAATCAAACATAATTTCAAGTTAAATAACTCTGAGAGTGAAAAATGTTGTACTCACAAACAAACAGATCTGAAAGTCACTTTGAAACCTTACATATAGTTTGCAAGCTAGTTGAAGCAACTACACCAAATTATAAAACTAATCAACAACATCACTGGAATTATCATAAGTTGAAGAGAAAACCAAAACCAATACAAGTTCATCAACACACATCTTAACAAAAACATTCCCTTGAACCTACTCTTGAATTCACACAAACAAAAGATTATAAACACCAATACAAGCAACACAACAAACAAGAATCAACCAAGCAAAAGCTTACATCAAAATTGTAACATGGAGCAACACCTCAATATTTGTCCAAGCCAACAGTAGCTCTTGGTTTTCACACTACAAAACAAACCCTAAATTTTGAAAGATTCAAAATTTCAACATGACTAGAAGGAAATGCAATCTGTTTAATCTTGCTAAAATAATAGTGGAAGAGATGCAATCTTCAATCTCTCAAGGATGCTCTCTAATAGTAAGCATAATCAAGAACGAACAGTGCAAAAGAACTAAAGATTGCACAAGAGAGAACGTTGGTGGTGTAGAAGACGGAAGAGAATGGACTTGTAACCCTAATTCATTGGACATAGATGACCATCATACATTGGATGAATGATAATCGTGGATGCATAAACTAATGTCCTAGTGAGAGTGTTTGAACCGTGTTTTAGTATAATATATTAATCACATACAATATACCTAATTTATATAGATACATTCTACTATAACTATATCCCCAGACCCTTTGAGATTTTTATCTCATCTTACATAAGCTTTGTGCCTCATTCAATATAACATCTTATTGCTTCTACTTTCTGTCTCAATAATGTGGTCTCTCACAAATAGCTTGTTCTTACAGAATGCGGGAGACCAAACCTAAGAAAAACATACCCCTAATGTGACCTTCCCTGGCTATGGACTAGGTAACTTGCAAAAGGACGCAGGATACTGGACATAACCAATTTTCAAAATTCCTTTTCCATGCAAATCTTGCCCTAAGACTGGGCATTGTATTGAAGAGTTATGCAAATTGGCCAATGGCATGCATGTGATGTCTACATAGAAAAAGTTATGAGTTATATGTTGTCAGATTTATATAAAACATGTTGTGAACTTTTTTTTCACACTTTGTGAACTCCTACAAAAAGGATAGCTCCTTGCAGTGGATAGCGGTTATGGACTAGGTAACCTGTGATAGGACATCGGTTACCACTTACCACATATAATCAGGCAGTGGGAGTGGCAAGATTATGGGCAGTCACCCATGGCCTCAAGCTGGTTACCAGACAAATAGTTTTCAAAAGTCCTATTGTGTGCAAATCCTGCCGTGTGATCAGGTGTTGTACATGAGAGTTATGCGAATTGACCAATGGTGCGCAAGTGACATCTGTGCAGAAAGAGTTGTGGGCTATTACTTGTGACCAGCCAGCTGTTGTGGTGTTACCAGGTCACTCAAAAACTGGTTATGTCTAAAGGAAGGTACCAGGCTCAATATTTTATGAGCACTGTTTAGCTTTTGAGTGAAGTTTTGCATTTTGTTTCTTTGAAAAATATGACTTCAACATGTACAAAGCAAAGAATTATAGTGACAAAGACCGAATGACTCAGGGGTGATGGCTCGTTGGTATAGGTCATTCTGAGTCCCTGGGACCTCATAAAAGGACCTAAGTTCTCAAACCCAGTAGTGTGCAAGTGAATTTCCTGCCTGCCCTCTGACAATGAGCTTGGGTGCGCTATGTCAACCGTTTGTCAGGTTCGGTTTGCTGTGTTGTGTTCCCCAAAACGAAAAAAGCCCCTAATTTGCCAGATTTCAAAAAATAATAATGTCAGATTGTCATATTTCTACAACAGGTTCCAGCAGCTAGTCAAATTATAAAAGGAATTCCAAAAACTTATACTTTCATATCTGGTCCACAGCCAAATTTGGCTAAATGTTCTTGTGGATGATCACCAGTTTAAATGCAGTCTAGTCCAGTGTCTTTAAAAGTAGTTGGTCCTTACATTTTTGTATGATTTCGCTGCTAGAAATCAGCAAAAAGTATGACAGTTAAACAGCAAGCAATAGTTGTGCATGCACAGATGGTTTCTCCAACTTAATTTTCAGTCTGAGGTTTGATGTGAATACCAAGAATGCAAAACTAACTGTAATCCAACAACTGCAGCATGTGGAGCTGCCAGTGCCTATACCAGTTAAGGACCAAGTTCTGGTCAAAGTAGAAGTTGCAAGTGTGAACTGTGAACCATTGTTGGACTGGTATCGACTTCTGCACATACCAGCTTGGTCCTAGTATTGGGCATTCTTAAACATTTATACCAGCCTGGTTCTGGTATTGGGTCCCTTTTTGAATGTAAAGAACTGCCCAATTTTTTTCAGGTCTATTTTGGGGACAACTCACCCAGCTGAAGATGTCAACTTCCAAATGAAGGTCCTTGCCAGGTTATCACCCAGACCTTCTGGATTTGAAAAGTTCCTTTTCTGGATTTCTTTCTGGGAAATTCAAGAAATTATGAAAAAAAATCTGGCGTTTCTTTATGCAGGTGAAGGGTCTAGCTTAAGAGCTTTCTGGATTTTCAACCCCTCCACACGGCCTACCAGCCTTGTAGTGGGAGTCTCAAATCTGGAAAGCTCTAAAGCTAGACCCTTTCTCTGATACTTTCATACCAGCCTAGTATCATACCAGCCTTCTCCCATTATTGGGTCCAATATTGATTTTGGCTCATATGAGCCAGGTATAAAACCTGATATTGAAATTGGTATAACATGGCTATGTAACTCATACTATCTCAGGTCCCTACCAGGCTGGTATTGCCTTAGGTCCAACCAGTCTGATCCTTATACCAGTATCAATCCTTCAATGCCCTCCTGATTTTGGTTATGTAAAAACTAGGGTAGATCATACCATAGTGAGACTTTGAAACCCTCACAATATTAATTATTTTTAGGGTTGCAGGAAATTTTTTATTTTCTGCACCCTCTGTGGGGAGACCTTTAGCAGAAAAATAACAAAATTGTATTGTCTTCATGCTGGAAAGTTTCCACTGGAGCAATTCCTATGGATTATATTTTTGAGGTTTCATTCATTATTTTTTCTGTGGGAGAAGCAAGTTGTGGGATCATAAATTAATTAGTGAAGGGATGTGAGGGAGCCAAAAAATTGTCTTCCACTGCTGCAGGAAAGTTACACAGGAAAACCTAATTTTCCTCATTTTCAACCTCATTTTGAATATCAACTGGTTTTTGGGTGATATCAGGTTTTGGAGGCAGCACTGAGCTTCATAAGCTGATAGGTAGGGATGACACAGCTAGTAGTGATAGGAACATCAGCAATGGGACTATAAGACTGAGAACAGTGGGTGATTCCAATCCCTGTACTATCCCATGTTTGGGTCTCTAGCCTTGGTGGTTGTTGCAGTTACTAGATATCCAAGCTAAGATTTATGTCCAAAGCATTCCATTCTACAAAATATTTTCAAGTCTCTGTCAAAGTACTAGAGCGGGGAAAGTTGAAGAAAGCATTCAGGTGGATGTCTTGTGACAGAAAGTGGAGCAAGTTAGGGAAACTTGGAGATGGGTGCATTTGGGGTTATCAGACCCTATGCAAAATTTGTTACAAGAGATGGACAGATTAAAAAATAGACTTCCCAGTTGCTCCTCTTCCTCAACTTGATACTACAGCTCTTGCTTGGGGACCAGGAAATCAATTTGCTCCTACTCAAAAATATGTCAAACTGCTGCAAAGAACATCCCAAATCTTTTGACTTATGGAGGTGGAGCTAAGGACACATTGTTGCACTCATACAATTTATTAGTAATTGTCATTAGGAGGAGAACCATTTCACCTTAGATATAATTACCACCCCTATGTTGAGTAAAGAAGCCTACCCAAGACATGGGGGTTTTCTGTACCTAAGGGCCTTGGCACTCCTCCTAATAAATTAACTCATTAAGTAACCTATGACTTTATAGTATTATTATTGAAAGCAGTATACTTTCACCTACACCAAGCTGTTGTTAGGTTATTAGTGTTAGTTTGTCTAATAGTTGCTACTTGGTTGGATATGAGACAGTATGGAACTTGCAGGGTTTTGGCAAGACATGGAGAACATGGAGTGATGTCAAGAAAACATGAAAGGAGTGAAGGCATTTCAGCAAGGGCACCTTGTTTCAAGTAGTTTACATTAGTTCTTGAAGTAGGAAAATGTTTTTGAAATTGAGGAATCATTCTTGAATAGACAAGCTTTTTGAAATCATGGACATTGGATAACTAAGGGGAAGCATGCCTTCAAATTCAAAGTATGCAAATGTTTTGTGGAAGTTGTTGAAGGGCAAGCACTAAACAACTGCAATAAATCAAATCTAACTCAATCTTTGACGCGAAGTGGTGCCCAATAGGAATGTGTTATTCACAGTTTTTGATGTACCGGCAACATTTGTTGAGAGTAAAATAGAGTGGAATTGGAACAAAGAAAGTTATTCCTATCATCAAACTAACAAGAATATTTCACAGGTCGTCAATGTCTTATCTGTCACAGAACACAAGCATCATTTGAAGCTTTTGTGTGACAGATTTGAACTTTATGGGGACCTTTCAGTTGATGGATCCTTCATTCCTACAGGAGTAAGAGAGTTCCTGTAAAGAAATTGCACTTTCTGGGATATGGGTACTTGAGTAGGAGGACGACAATGATGATGGTGTGCAGGGAAAGAAAAAAGTTCAATCTTGCTTGGAGTGCAGTGGAGAAATCCAGCTTTAGGACAACTCCAAACTACTCATACTGCCCTCCTGGCTGCAGGCTTGTTAGATGCAGCAAATCATCAAGAGTAGCAGATTGAAGTCAGGCCTTCAATTTGGAGCTTTCAATGCCCTTCACTGCTGTCTAGCCCTTCTAGTGAAAGGCAAAAAATTGTGGAACCCTCCACAAGGAAAAGGAAGTTTTTTTTCCTAGTCCTTCATCGTGAAGGGCACTTGTTAAGAAGAAACTTCACAGCATTTGATCAAGAATGTCAGGACATGTCCTTTGAGACTGGATGAAACTGCATACAATTCATGTTTTAATGTGCACTTTTTGGGCTTGCACCAACATTGCTGGACTGGGAGCAAATATAGGACATGCACATACTGGCATGGAAAGATGCTAAGGACAGGAGGGACTTTGAAGATATATAACTGTTGGTAAGAATTTTCTACGCTTACATGATGTGTAGATTTTGAAAGATAGGTTTGTAGTATTACTACCTTGATGAACCAAATTTTGTAAAAACCCACACAGTATGTAGCTATTTTCTTATGTATTAATTTATTTTTAATTATGTATTAATTGTTTGAGCAGAAAGGGCTTAGGATAAGTAACTTTTGATGAGCATGTAATATATTTTTAATTCCAGGTCATACTTCTTTGCTTTTGTGAAGGGCAAAATTTTTGAGTCTTGTAACTGTGAAGGGCAGTTTTGTGGTCAATCTTTCATTCTGAGAAGTAGTTTTTCCACCAGTCTTTTAGAGGTGAAGGGCATATGCCAAAGGGGCCCTTCAAATTTTTAGCATGGTTGGAGCATCTCTTTCCCTCTAGCTGACATGAATTTCCTTTTGCAGATTCCTTCTCTGACTCCATGAATTCACTTGGTTATCTTTATATCATTAGTAATTATGCCTGGTGGTAGATATGCACCTGGGGAAGGGATCTTGTAAATCATTGCTAACGCTTCAATTAGGAGCCTTGATCTTCTTACTAAGTTGAAATTGAGAGTTTTTGTTGTAGGGTTTCTGGAGGTATTTCCATAACTCTTGTGTTCTTTGTCTTGCGTCCAAGAGGGATACTAATCAACTCTGGAGCTTTAGGCACTGGCTTTCTAGAGCTTACTATCATTTTAGTCATTGTGCTTCTTACATAATGCCATCATGTGCATTGTGATGGTCCTTGTTCAAGCAATTTGCATTACTATTTCACAAGGTAATTTGTTTCTGGAAGTGCAATAAAGGAAGAGCAGAAGCCTGAGTATGAATGATGAGGAAGCCATGACTATGTTCCACTTTTGAATGCCATCTTAAATGAGGCAAATACTTTGTACATTCTTCTTTACCTTCAAAGTAGTTTATAGATTTTTGTTTTTTTGGGGGAGGGGACGAATTGGATACTTTATGGGTGCATTCAAGGGCTCCCAATATTTTCTACCTACAATCTAGGCACATCTATGATGAGCTTCGATGCTTTATCTTACAAGATGCCTCATTCATGACAATGTACCGACAAACAAAAAGTTGCAAGGAAGCAAACCATCCATGGATCAAGTTCTCTAAAGATAATTTGTTTCTCCTTTGACCAATCCATCCAGAGACAACTAAAGAGTACATGTTTTCCAACAAAGAAAATGGCGAATATGAGCTGATAATAAATTGCAACGAATATGTTTTTCTTTTCCCTTCATTGTTGGTTGCCCCCGTCCTCGCCTCGTCACGCCTTGGTTTTTAGTCCCTAGTGTCCGACTTTTGACACTGGTGGAAACTACGATGTCACCTGGTACTGTCCGTAGTGTCAAAACGTAAAAAGCCCGTAGTCTCAAAAGTCGTGACCTAGTGACACGACGATGTGACCTCGAGTGTGTCACTGTGCAGTGACCTCGTGGCTGACGCCATCCTCTTCCCCCTTCCACCCACTTGTAGCGATACTGAGTCTTGACTATGTCGCACTCGCGCGCATATCTATCCGTTTAGCTAGCTCTCACTCCAGTTTGGAATCCTTCACGAGTCGAGTGGGGTCGGTACTGAGATGAAACCACCTGGTAGGAGTAAGTATCATATATCATCCCTCACGAGGGCGCGACTTTTGGTGGTCTAGAGTAGTGCGAGAAACGAAAGATTAGAAAAATAAAGCAAGAGCATTTCTTACAAACTCTTTTTCGAGGGGGGGGGGGAAGAGGCGGGGCGGCAGATTAGTGACTGAGAGTCTGACAATAATGAGTTGGCTAGAAGCTGAAAAGATGCAGAAGTTAGTTAAGAATCCAAACAGAAAAGCTAGTTACAAGTGTGGGGAGTTTGGGAACTAATGTTATGGCACTTAATGTGGGCTGCATACATATCCGAGGTTAATCTATGTTCCTTTTGCTTTTGGTGTAATCTGCAGCAAACCGAGAGCCACAACAAGTAAGTTGGTTCTTCGGACCAAAAGCCCATGGCACTCTATAGTCGATCTTTTAAGTCACAGGAGTCAGTGTTCATTAATGAGGCTGGTGGAGGTTTGGATTGGTTTGTGTGTTGTTTTCTCCAAGGCTACTGTATCAGATTTTGTTCCGATCAAATCTTGCCTGCTTACATGCTGCAGTACGGGTGGTCACTCATGGAGGTGGTTTTTATGATCTTTTGTATGCATTTTTCAGGGTTGTATTGCATGGAAATATTTGGAGAGTGCCTTGCCTGGAGGCTGCCAGATTGAGCAATCCATCATATGTGGATTACTACCCTGAGGGGTTTTAGGAGGTTAGGGTTTTGGAGTGATGGCGCTATCTGCGGTGAAGAACTTGATGGCCACAGGATCAAGAAGAGTATACAAGTGGATGTAAGTTCTCTTATCCTTCTGACTTGGTTTTCATCTCAAGGCTTTTCAATCCCATCACCCTCTTGTTCTTGCTCCTCCCTCTCTTCTTATGTCTTCCAGAATTCTCCCTACAGCATTGAGAATAGTACATAGGTGCATGTAAGCTCTCTTATTCTTCTTACCTGGTTTTAATCTCAAGGCTCCTCAATCCCATCTTCCTCTTGCTCTTGCTCCTCCCTCTCTTCCTATGTCTTCCAGAATTCTCCCCACATCATGAGAATATGGGTGCATGTAAGCTCTCTTATGCATCCGACTTGGTTTTCTGCATCCTGGGGCTCTTCAATCCCATCATCCTCTTGCTCTTGCTCCTCCCTCTCCTCCATGTCTTCCAGAATTCTCCACCTCATGATTCCGTACTAGATTCTGTGTAGACCTGTGTAGCTTTCAAATTGAACTTTTAACTATGGAAATTACAAAAGAACAGTAGTTTCTCTCTCTAATCTAAGGATCGATTTCTTGACAAAACTAGGAAGAAAGCATTACTACTAACCTTAAACGAATTTCCTCCACATGAACTGAGCATTCAAGTTTCCGACTCACATGATATCTTGATTCTTCTCATAAAGTGACAAAGAACATATAATCCCAAAACCTCTAAATCTCTCAGCTTTGGGCAGAGGTTTAATGAATTCAACCTTTGTTTCTTTTCATATGGATCAAGAAGGTCTTGTATCTATTTGAAGCCTCTGTAGCATCATCCATCAAGTGTTTCACTTTAATACTTAACATGTTTTGGTTTTGTCCACTAACTTAGCTTGGAAGTATGTTAAAACTTAAGATTTCTTTGATTATAGAGATATCGCAAAGGATTTGAACTCTCAGAAGTTCAGAAAATTTTGAGTTGTGATTTTGTTTTTCCTGATGTACAAAGTTTTATAATCCTTCACTATGGCCATGTAAGTTCAGGCAAACTAGTCATTCTTTTCATATATGATCTAATTTGATTTCTAGGCATTTCAAGAAGTATCAACAATAGAACGTCCCTTCTCTTCCATAAGCTATTGAAGGAGTTCTTAACTAATTTGTTCTTAGGCATGAAAAGACCCTAGGGTCATGAAATCTTAATTGACTTGGAATCAAACGTCTTGAATTTGTTCTTTCTATAAAGCTATTTGTTGGTGGTGAAAGAATTTTGCAGTCCAAAGTTGGAAATTTTTACATTCCTTCTCATGATATGTGTATTATGAAAACTCCTAGAGAGTGGTTGAAGTCATCAAGTTATGGAAGCTTTCAAGGTCTAATGCTAACAAATCCTCTCCCTTTTATTGTAGTTTTGTTATTTCGCAACTTTGTATACAAAAATTAATCTAAAAGCTAGCATAAAAGTTCTAATGAGTGAAATTATGTGATACTTTTACCTCGCATTGTTTCAAATATTTATTGAACTAGGACAACAACCTTTAACTACAAATAAATTGGGTTTAGGTGAAACAAGGTAATGAAATCTCCCCATACCTTCAAGGTAGCAAGAGTTTTTTGGCTAGATTCTTGTGGTAGATAACTATGTCCTCACCTTTGGCAGTTCAAATCTTTTATGGGTGGTATGTCAATGGGGTGCTATCAGTGCAATCCATCAGCTAATTTCTACCTCTTCAGAGGTGAGTCCATTTTTGGAAATGTCTAATTGAGTTGAATGCCTATCCAATTTTCCTTTCTAACTTATCCTGCAGGATTGTTCATTGACTGGGTTTTGCAATACATCTAGCCCAACATAAATGCAACCCAGTGCCAAGTTGGTTGCTTGGAGGAAGGGATGTGAATTCAATTCTTGTATATACACCAATTCCATTTTGATACGTGGCTTCAGCATTTGGATATGTGCTGTAGTTATTCATCCAGTTGCAAGCCATGACCAATTGTGTCTGGTCACAATTGGTGTACATATGCCAATATCATGTAATGAGTGTCTGCCCTGATCTAGACATGACAATGACATAAAGTTGTCACATCATGCCAATTCTAACAAATGTAGATTTTAGTTGATCCACTATTCAATATCACCCTTGATTTCATTTACATCAAGCATATACAAAATTACAAGGGTGTCAAATAACTTTAGTCGACTGTTTATCTCATTTGTAAATATATTAGTGTCCTGGATTTTTTTGAATTAAGAAAGAACTTGAGAATCAAAAGAATTATTGGTAAGCAATATATACATCTACTAATATGATTTGTATGCTTCATGTGTATTGCAGTATTTCATAGTATTGCCAAATTTGTCATTATCAGTAATTACTTTTCTAGGTCCTTAAAGCTTTGTTGCTCAAAGAGTTTTTAGTAATGCAGACAGCAAGTCATTAATTCTCTAAGAGCAAAGGTTACCATTGAAAGTTTCTTTTAAGAGAGCCTAGAGGTCAGTCTTCTCATAAGAAAGAGAGTTATGTTGTGGTTGAATCTGGAATCTTAATAAAGACCCTTATTTAATGATTGTTAATCCAACATAGGATATTTTTTGTTGCCAACCTTGTCTGTAGGTGATCATGATCTTAAATTTTTCTCATTTTTTCCTCTTCCCTCCTTTTGAAAATTCCTTCTATCTTCTACATTTGTTTGTATTTTCCTTACTAATCTTCATATCTCGTATGTTTTGTTGAGCTGGTTTGCATTAATGGACAAGTCATCTTATCATTACAAATCTTGTCACAAAAACTCAATATGCTTGTTAATGTTTGACCTCCACACAATTATAGGAGCTAATGAAACCAATGGTGGAGTTATGGTAGGTAGCCACCACCACACATGCTATTCCAGAAGGTCACCAAACATCATGTGGTTGTTAGTTTTGTCCACAATCCTTTTTTAATGTATTTTTAGCATTGAAGCCTCCTCTTTTTCTTGTTCATTGATATACTATCATATTGGAAATCTCTATAATCTTAATACTATGCTTATCTTTGAGTTTATTCATGTTGGACTTACATTTTACAATATGAAGTTGTCCTTAATATTTTATGAAGATATTTCCCATTAAGAGTTAACCATCTTGTATTCATTTCATAGATCTATTACAAGCATGCTCTCATTGAAATAATACCCATCAACTTCTGAATTTTTTTCCTTTATGAACACAATCTGTGTCCCTTGGATGCATCATGAAAAGACTTATCCTCCCAGTAAATCTAACCCTAATTACTGATGAAACAGGGTTGCATTACTGCACATAATCAGCAACAACCCAGGCAAAGTCATTGCAGTCATGAGCACCTCCCTCCTACTCTTGCAGAATATGATCAGATTTTTCCAACCTTCCATGAGTGTGCAGCCATGGTACGCAACAAACAAGGAGTGGCATGGGCCAGCTAAGTTCCCTCTCTGCACCATGGATGTGTGCTTCAACTTTTCACGCTGTGACCATACCAAAGAGCTTTTGGTGTACCATTACAACACCATTGAACCATATTGGCCTGCAAATTACTTCCATGCTTTGCCTTCAATGCCTTGGTACACCACAGACCCAGAAAAGGCATGCCTCTTTTTTGTCTTCTCCGACAAGGACTTGCCCAAAGGGTCTTTCCAGCCACACCCAAACACTCTGCCCTATTGGAATGGTGGTCTCAATCATGTAATTGTGACACTTGCAGATAAGTGGTCTCTCACAAACCCACCAGAAGGGACCATTGGGAAAGCCTCCATTCTTGCATCTAGGCTTCATGAGAACAGCATCCGTTTGGGATTTGACATCTCTGTACCCTTACCTCGCCTGTGGCATGCACCACCAGAGCTGCAGAGCCTCAAACCCTTTGACAGAAAATATTTTGCAACATTCAAGGGCACACGCTACCTCAACCGAGCTGGAGCATTCCGGAGCAATGATGCGTTCCTGAGTATGCACAATGGAAAGGATGTCATAGTTGCAACCACATGCAATCAGGTAACAAACAACAATCTGAGGAAGAGATTTCCAAAGAAGGGGGTTGGCTGTGATCGTGACCAGATACTCTTTGACAAATACACTTTCGAAGACCTGTTCAATTCCACCTTTGGATTGGCCCCTGGAGGTAGATCTCCTTCAACTTTTCGGTTATTGGAAATACTTGGTGCTGGTTCAATTCCTGTTCTCATTGTTGACAATTATGTGAAGCCATTTGACAACTTCATAGAATGGCAGCACTGTCTGTTGCAATTCCCCAGTTCTGAGATCCATCGTGTTCTGTCCACTCTGCGGGCCCTCTCTAAGGAAGAGGTTGAAACTCGGCAGCACTATTGCCAGAAAGTGTTTGAAATGTTTCTCAAGGATGATGTTACACTCTTGAATACTGTCATGCTGGCATTCAAGGCCCGATTCTATGGGTCACTTGCCAATTTCCCTTTGAATGAGACATATTTACCTATTCCAAGCAACTGAGGACCTGTGAGAGGAGATAGCTTCCTAATCTGTAAAACAAGCAAAATCATTTCATAGTACATACACAGTAGGGCAGAAGATTGTGCTGTATTCTTTGCCATTTTGAAGCAGTGCAAGACACAGAAGAAGAAGAAAGACTAGTTTTTTTCATTATTTGCCTGCCCGCCATCTGCTTATGAATTGAGTACTGTATTTATGGGGAATAATTGTATGAATAAAGTGTTGCATATGGCATCAGCAGTAGTTGGTTGCAAAGTTTCATCAGAGCATAGTTATAAATTAACAACATGCAAAGAATATGAAGTCAGTCACTGCTAGTTTTATATCATATTAATATCAGAAATAGCTTTGCCCATGAAAGCACATTTTCAAGGGCAGAATTTGGCTGATTTCTATCATGCTAGGTTTGGATGGCATAATTTTACACCACTATGACTGGATTTCCTGTTCAATTTATCTGTCCATGTCTACCTTTTGTACAGGATTTCCATACCCATAATTTACCTCAGCAACTCTTGATGGTTGAATAGACCCCTGGCAACTGCATGCTAATACAAACATGGTCGGAAATTTAAGGACAATTTGTGCCAGATTTCCTGGAAAGAGTTCTAGAGCAATAGCAGACTCACATTTGCTGGCCCCTTACTTTCCACTGTAGCAAATTTCTCACATTCCAGGTTCTAACAGTGGTGGGACTACGTAAGCAAAGTATGTGTAATTCCTGAAGCACCAGCTGCTTAAGAGCCCATAATTGATGATGATCAACATTGGAGGCCCCCAAGAAAACATCAATCAATGTAACCATAGGGGAAACAATCTTCAACTGATGTGAAAGGCCAAATGGGCATGACTCACCCAAAGTGAAATGGTTATACCACATGTTCTCCAAACCAAGCAACGAAATGTCTGTACTGACTTTCAAAACATCACTCAAGGGCCCTCACTTACTCCTGACTTCATTGAACACAAAAGAAACATCTAGTCTCAAATTTATTCTTAAACAGCTTATATGAGCTACCTTGTGCCTTTGTAAATGGTCTGTTTACTGCAAACATCTGATGCTGTCATGGGTTCACACCTGAGCTTTATATCCACCAGAAGAGCTACAATACAGCCCACAGTGAGACCAGACAGACTTTTTTCACTGAGCATTTTTGACAATCTCAATCATATCAGCAGCATCTTGGACAGTGACAATCTTCTCAGCACCTTCCTCATCCAAAGTGATTGAAAATTGCTCTTCAAGTGCCATCATGATTTCAACCTGCATGAGCAGGGATACAAAATTAACAGTACAACAAAACCATATACCTCAAAATGTATAACATGCTGTGGCAGGAAAACAGGTCAAATACTTTGAAAGCTACAAGATTGACATGTGCCACTGACCCAGAAGCACTGGAAACAGCTTCCATTGGCAGTTAACTAACGGTACTCTGTCTTGTCATTGTTGACCTGACAAGCAGAGCTCTACTAAGAAAAACCAATCATCTGAATACAAAAAATTGCAAAATTGTGGAACAAACTGTTTGACAGGGTACTGATAATCATTTGAGACATGGTTTGGTAACTGACAGTGTCAAGGGAATCAGCACCCAGATCTGCAAACTTTGCACCAGGATGTACTGTGTCAAGTTCCACAGCCAATTGCTTTGCAATGACACTCTGTACAGCCTCCAAGGTTGCTGGCTCAGCCTGTTCACATCACCCAAAAAAAAAAACTGTTAAATGCAGGAGCATGTCTCCAATAATATCCACATGGAACAGAGGAAGGAGTTTATTGAACCACCATTCAATCTGTCAAAAAGAGTCAGTCCGGAGCAGAAAAGGCAGGAAGGATGTCAGAATTTGTTCATCCAATACTGCAAAAGAAAACAAGGCAGCTGCAATGTTGTTTCCTTACAGCACAAGAGATCTGCAGGGAATGAGGGACTGCAGCTCGAAGACAACCATATGTCTTTTTCCTGATTGCAGGGCACACCTTCAATCCATTGAATCTTGCACCACACTGCTACAGAACAAATACCAATCATGAGTTTCAATTCTGTAGAAATCACATTGAAAGGCTTAGATCACAGCAGCCTCAACATAACAACAAAAGATGACTGGACAGAGTTATTCAGGAGGATCTCCAGAATCTCAAGGCTTGGCAAGTTTACACTGTAAATTCCCAGTGGTCTGCCTTCATTGTTCCTGACCACTTTCCAGACTCTGCAGACTCTGCTCTATCAAATTAACTTCACAACACGTTTTGCAGAGTCTAATACAACTGATAGAAGAAGTCCTCCTACAGTAAGAGTGGCCACAGACTCTGAAGTGAGTCAATCCTACAACAACACCATGGAGGCCTTGATCCAAAAATTTACAACTGCAGAAGCCATCTGCTGATCAGTCAACAGGATCTAAGACAAGCACTTTCTCGTATGTGTCCTATGGCACTCTAAGTCATAGAGCCCTCTGCACGCTCCATTCTTCCATGCTTTCAAAAGAAATCTAAAACCTCATTTTACAGTTTCACCAGTCTGCAGAAACTTTGCCAGTATCTCCAAGTGCTTGCTGCTTGGAGCAGCAGTGAGGAGCACAAGAATTGCAGAGAACCAAACAACCAATGTCCGCATATGGGGTTTGAGGGAATCTCATAAGCCTATGTCATGGAACCAATGTCCCTGTTTCCTGAAAAATTAGAATCCAGATAATTCAAGTGAACAACTGCTCCCATATAGATCATACTTACAGATTTCTGATTACTCTGCGGGAGAAACGCCTCAATGCCAACAATGCTCCTCGTGAAAGCGGAAGAAGCCATGTCCTGAAATCAACAAGAATCTTCCAATTCAGAAAAAAACAAAGGATGTGAGAAACTATCCCTGAGCTAAATTACGCAACAAAAAACAACTTCCTACCAAAGAGATTACAAAAAACTGCTTGAATGCGGAGCAAAAACTGAGATCTGCGACACATTCAATGGAATCGAATTTGAAAATAGACCGCCGCCTTTGTGCATGAGGAATAGATCTAGGAATGTGTACGGCAGTCTCGCATTGTCAGCGCATTCGTCAAACAAGAGCATTGAAAAGAAAGACAAAAGATTGTCCTATCTGTGAAACAGGTAAGAGGCCTGATCAATCCGCACCACCAATATTTGCGAGCAAGAACTAAAAAATAAAGACTACTCCTACAAAGGCAGCCCTCAAATTCTGACTAACGCATGGTAAACAAAGACACTGCAACTCAATTCCAAAACACAGCAAATCCACTGTCGAAGCCAAAATCGAGCGGTAAAAATCAATGCTCAAAACGATCCTCAAACACAATGACACAAAGTCAAATTACAGAGCATGCAAAATCAGCCCAATCCTCAATTTCAACTGCTCAAATTCGAACTCCAAGGGAGGCACAAATATAGGCAGTTCTATCTTAGACCTAGAATGTGCTCATTACGAAAAACTCCCAAATAGAACTTCTACACACACAATAAACCAAAAATATAGCAACCAACAGGTCGTGCGTACATAACAATCCAGGTGAACAATAAACCGAAAGAGAAGAGATCAGACGAAATTCCGCCGCAAAAAGAAGGCTGCGATTTATCAGTATTTGCACTAAGAATGCATCCAATTGACAGAAGTTCAATAGGATTACAAAACTGTCTACTTAGTACACGAATCAACGAGTCTTAAGAGCCTCATAAGCGCCAATTTCAGAGGAAAAACGCAACAATGGAGGCTGCAAACAAGGTCATTAGCGAATCTCATCCTGATTCCTAATGCTTACCAATGCCCTCCGGACGCGCTCCTTCAGATCAAGAAGGCAGAACACAGCAACACGGCCCTGGCACGTCTGCAAACAATCAAACAAAGGTGAGAGGATGGGAAAAAAAATCCCTGTAAAGAGTCAAATTTTTAAAAACGCCAACAGGTGGGGAAAAAAACCCCCCCCAAAAAAAAAATCAAGTGCGCGAGAATGAGCGGGGAATTGCGAACCTCAGAGTAAACGTTAGGTGCGTGGCAACAGCGATTGAGCACCAAGTTTGGTGAAGATATGGTACATTCAAAAGTTTGTGGAAGTGATGACGATATAATAATCTACGTTTGCCGAGACGACGCAAACATGGTGATGGACAAAATGTTTCTGGAAGACGAGCCCCGGCCTTGGACACTCCGCCTTGTGTTTGGAAGCTCCGCCCGGTGTTCGGTGTAGAAACGTGGGCGGAGGATCCAAGACGCCCCTGATCCGCCGTCCTCGTTTTCGTCGTGAGAAAAGAGAGGGAGTCGGACTCCTGTCAACCTCCGCCGCCACGTGGGTGCCGCCTCTCGAGGCCAACGAACGCCATCTAGCTAACCTACCTGCGTAACTACTGCACCTACCGGCACAACCAACCTCTACGTGGATGAATTTAGACACTCGGAGTTTATTTCCGTAAGGGTTTGTTAGCGGACGCGTATTTTTCATCAGTGTTTTTAATACCAAATGTGTAGGGTAAAGTCCCTGTCTGAGGGCTTTAGGCTACTCGGCATAAAAACCGGATCAATTTTTTTTTTTAAATTCCCGTGATACCAGGTGGGTACCCCACAGGTATCACACAAAATTAAAAGCTGGCTGGCTTTATGAAAAGCATAAAGCCCATGGACACACATCCACCAGGCTTTACTTATAGGAGAAGGATCCAATAGAGAGCCTTTCAAATTTGAGATCCGCCAGGCCCAGTAGAACCCTAAAGAATCGATCAAATGCCTATTACCGTAGTGCCACGAAAGGTTCGGGCGGGCTATAACGATCAATTTAATTAATCTTGAGGAATTTTTTTGGAAAAGGTCCATCAGTGCTGCAGGAAATGCATTGTTTTCAAGGGAAAGGTCCAGTAATCTGCCAAAAAGGTCCATTACAGGTCCAAGCCAATTTCCATTTTTTTTTGTTTTGATGTTGCAAGCACACATGTGCAACATTTTGAGCATACAGGCATTTATCTGCACTCTAGTCTCTAGTCTCCAGTCTCCAGAAAAGGATGCACTTCCTTGATTGTCCATCAACAAGTTGAGGAGTACTGCCTTTTGGCGCCAAAAGGTCCAGTTTTGGGGGAAAACATTCGTTACAGAAGTCCAAAAGTCATTTATTTGCCCAATAAAGGATCATTTCAGCCTCCAACCCGAATTCATTAACGAACCTTTCGTGGCACTACGGTAACTCTAATACCTTTAAATTAAGCGATGTCTGTTCTTCCTTGGGTTGTTCCAAAGTTAGCACATTATTGACATTGTTTAATGTTATTTCTCATCTCAAAAATGGAAAATGAAATGAATGTTTTTGTCAAGTTTGTTTATGCAATTGAAAGCAACATATGAAGCTCTACTTTCTTATTGCTAGATTGATAGAGTTGTGAAGTTTTGTGATTTGCAAGAATAATAGGAATTAGAAGATGTTTTAGTGCATCAATAAGTACAGTATTCCACCCTTGCTATAAAATTATTGTCTAGGTGTTAAATTTATTTCTTTGGGGGGGAATTATGACATTGAAAAACTCAATAAAATCAAAACTAAAATCTTAGGAGAAATATGGCAATATCTTGGTGCTATTGAAAAACCCTCGATGAGTGAAACTTTATGGAGGTGGTTTCTTCATTTTTAGACTAAAGGTGTGGGAGATGTTGAATCATAAATTATTTTTGTCACTTGAAACTAATTTTCAATATTTTTTTTTGACAATTGGGCTCTTTCCTTAAGGTCCTCTACAGAGTTGGAGCATTCACATCATCATGTTCACATTTGGTTCACCCAGGCACCATGCAACAATGATAATGGTGTGAAAATGAAGCATTTTTTCGGTTGTAGTCTTGTTCTATAGCTTCTCCAGGATGGTTAGTTATGTACCAAGTATCCATGGATTTCTACTACCCAGTAGTGAGGAAGTGCCTTACCAACTTAGTTACCTACATAGTAATCACTTGCATTCCCTACATACTTACTATCTATGGTACTTACAAAGCTAGTTTATCTAGGTAGGTGAAAGAGGGAGGTAGGAAGGTTTATATGATAAGTTACGGAAGGTGGAACCACATCTGAGTCAGATGGGGTTTACCAATGGATGGTGTACTGGTGGTGTTGGGTCCCCTAATCTGCATCTATGTACCATATTAGTTTTAGAATGGAACAAAACTGTTGTTAGTGAGTTGTTAAGAGATGGATAACCAAACAGAATTTCGTAGCACGGAATCAGGAACAATATCAATTGGCCAAGAACCCCACACTTGACCTCAATGCTCATGACAGGTGATTAATTGATCTCAAGCTTGGATTTGGGCATCTGACAAAACAATATTCAAAGGAATGTGAAATGAATTCTCCGTGCTTTAAATCTACAAGCCATTCCACACCAGACAAACCTGCTAATGCAAAGAACACTTGTTTATCGCACAAGGATTGCCAATGTGAAGGACATTGTCAAAGACCCATCATCTTCAAAAAAGTTCCATTCTATAATGTACAAATACGTACCACTCTAGACAAACCCACTAATGCAAAGCATGCATATTCTTCGACAAACAAAGATTGTGAAAGGATTCTTCACAATCTTTGTACCCTTGTCAAAGGAAGTCTTTCTTAAAAGGAAATTATTTACGCAAGTAGCTCAATAGTCCAAAGAACAAATCATGCAGAAGAAAGTCTTTGGCATACTTCTGCTACTAATAATCAACACTTTTGCAGAAACAAATCAATGTTTAAAGAAACAGGGTATGGGAGATCTAATTTGAATTAGAACTTACCTACTTTACATGACACCAACAAGCTCAACAATACAAAAGCACTGCCTGCTTCTTTCTTTCCCTGTCTGTTTGTTTGCGTATTCAAAGATGTGTCTGGTGGTGTCCAGACACATTTTGGTGCTGCCCAGACACACTTTGGGTCTTTTACTGCACATTTTGGGCTTATAATAAGCAATAGGGTGATGTTATGCACGCTTTGATCCTGTTTGGTCCGTGTTTGCCCTTAATCAGTGTATAGCAAGCCCCAAACAAGCATAACATGAGTCCAAACTGTGTCTTGGCATCATTCATCTGTTTTGAGAAAGAGACAAATGGGGGCCCTAAGAGTACACAAGGAAAAAAGACCGCAAGGCACTACTTTTGTAATATTCTCAAAACTTGTTTCCAAAATTCTCCTCTGAATTTTCAACAAATTATCTTGAGACGAATACCAGGTAGTACCTTGGCAGCTTCGACACTAATTATATTATTTGTAGAAAAATGTTGAAAATTTCAAAATTCTACATTTTTGGAATACTCTAGTATTCGACAATGGAATCTTCAAAATAATTGATTATTCAATAGACATGTATGTTGTTCGAAGCTGATCTTGTACATAATACATGGATGTACAATAGGGAGCCATACATGTACATGGGTCATTGAATTCTGAGTATGTAGAATTCTCTCTCTCTCTATGTAGAATTCATTCACAATGTAAAATCCTCAGGTATCTATTTAATTTCAGCTGAGTTACAGCCAAATTTGTGCAAGATCATATGTTACAGTATCTGGAGGAGGAGGGCTTCAACATCCAGACATTGATCATGAATACATAGATGAGTTTACATAACATGTATATACTTGTTTGGGTGATGATGATCTGGATTTTAAAACTAGAGGTGGATTCTGATTTCTGTTCAAGAAAATTTTGAAGAAGAATTTTGAACAAATTACTTGAACCCTGACATGAATTCATGAGTATTGCACAACTTACTGAACTGTTGCAATCCCAATTTTACAATTTTAAAATTAGTGCTGGAATCTTGAACAAGATGAATAAAACTCCTGGAGATCATCAATTTGTAACAAGCAAAGCAAAGCTTCAGATAAGAACCTTGAATAGTAATCAGATAATCCCCATCAGCAGCTGATCAGGAGGATCCATCCGTGAGTCGCTGCTGCACCACCTTGCAATTAGCTTGAAAGTTTTGCTGAAGATGAAGTTTCAAAGCAGGAGATCTAGAATCTGATATTGGAGAGTGAGATTGATCACCTGATGATGATGATGATGATGATCAAGGCTGGGTGCATGTGCAAGGCTAGCTAGCAGCTCTAGGAGTTGCGTGAGTAATCAATTTGCACGCGGGTTGTGCAGGAAAGTTGAAAATCTGCATGATCAGCTGGAGGAGATTCAAGAATTTTCAGAACTGGTGATGAAACTACTGAATTAAGCAAGGTCCAATTGCAATTGCTATTCATCATGTTATAACAATAATACAATTTTTGACAGTAAAACATGAAAATTAAGCACTTGTTACACTTGTTGTGACTCATGTTAGTGTGGTGGAAGCTGCAAACTCCGCATACATGATCTGATCTGATCTGCTGCATCGTCGAGCTGGTGGTCATGCGCAAGGTCCAACTTCTGCAGACAGTACATGCATAGGGTACTCGGAGGAGTTGGCATACTCGAATGCAACACTAGCACCAGCTCGCAGAGGCGCGCCATTCATGACATAACAGTCGTTGTAGCTGAGACGCTCAAACACCAGGTTATCCAGTGGTCTCGCTGAGGAGAAGGCGCCGCAAGCCACATGGATGTTGCTCAGCTGACATCTCGGGTTCATACACAAGTTCACGATCTGCACCGTGTATGCCGGGATGCCATTGCTGTAGCCGCTCAAGCCTTGGGTTATGCTCAGGTCCGACATCGAGCACAAGGGCATGGAAGCTCGCAACTTCCTGTGTAGGTAGATGTAGTTCTCTGCATCTGCTGTAGGTCTCGTAGATGCTACAGCTGCAGCAGCAGTGATCCTCGACCATCTTCGCTGCTGCTGCTGCTGCTGCTGCTGCTGAGGATTTTCCAAGCGGTGGCGATGGTTCTCATCAGATTCTTCTATATTTGATCTCGTCGGCTGCTGCAAGCTCATGATGTGATGGGTACTGGATTCCGGATCCGGAGCTTGGTCTAGTAGCCGCTGTTGCTGCTGTACGATATTATCGTGATGATGGTCTTGATCCTGGCCCATGATCAGCTTCAATGCAGATGATCTGCCTTGAATTGTGTTCTTCCGATGATCTGCACCAGCGATCTCATTCGACTGCGAGAACTCCTCATGGCCAGTTAGACGGGCGCAGAACAACGATCCAATATGGAAACCAGCTATCAGGAGCAAAACTAGAGCGAAATAAAGTTGAAGGTGAACCCGTAGTGGACGTGTTGCGAGCTTCAAGTATGAAAGTCTTGCCATGAAGTAATTATTTGCAGCTAGCTGTCGACAGCTCAAGTTTGCCCGCGATGATCATATACCACGTTTTCCCCCTAAGGTGCAGCAGTGTCGACGAGGTCGAGTATTACTCGTGAGGTGATCTGCAGCTGCACCTGGTGGATGCAGTAGCTCTACCGCAAATCTTCTTCACATAGGCGCACGTCGTCGACTTTCACCAAATCTGCAAAGCAAGAATTCATGATGCTGATGATGATGATGCCCGGCTGCACGGCCATGACAACAGCAACGTACGAAGCTCATGGCGATGTCTATCGATCGTTCATGCCCACAGGAAGTCTTCAACAACAGCTTCTCATCCCCCAAATTGGTTTCTCATGCGGGGACTCCGTGTGTGCAGTTCTGTACTACTACTCTCTAGTCCCAGAGTTTGAAGAAGTCAGCTTTCTCGCAGATGCATCCTTGAGCATGCTGAGCTGCAACCTATACATGAAATCAAGGTACTCAGAACTTGAGGATATAACTGAAAATTCCTGCATAGGCAGAGCAACACTGCTTGAATCTGGAACTAGAATGATGACATTATAAAAGCTGCTTCCCAGCTAGACGAGGTCCTGCAAGGATTGAGGCTTGAGCAGCTACAACAGAAAGAAGCTAGGGAATGTTACCTGCATATATATTTGATTCAGCATACAATCGTCGTCCTTGCAAGAGGTTAAACAAGAGGAGAGTTCAATTCTGGTTGCTCTTGAACTCCTGCTGCTGCTCAGACCTCAACCCTCTTCAACATGATTTCCAAAAACCTCTTGGCCAAAGAGTTACAGTACTTTAGCTGCAACACTAGAGATGCCTGCAGAGTCAAAACTTCTTCAAGTGGTCGAAGCTGCAGGATGATATCACTAGAGATATATATACATATATATAGGTATTGAATCTTGATCATGCAAAAAAAATTAAAAAATCATATAGAGTGATCTGAAACCAGTTTCTTTATCAGTTTCAGTACAATAGGAGAAGTGGGCAACTCAGGGCATCCTGGAAGAAGATTTTCTAAAACAAATCCGAAAAAAAAAAAAAAAGCAAAACAGAAAGAAAGAAAAAAAGAACTCAGAGTTGACCATCATCTCAGTTCCTCAGTTGATCAATGCTTCTTCAAGAAGAGCTCTTAGATCACAAAGTAGCTCATGTCTACTAAGAGCTCTCATGTACTTGTTGAACCTGAAGCTACTGGAAGCTGCTGCTGCTGCTGCTGCTGTTGCTGCTGAAGCATATATGTAAACTTCTCTATCAAGAGATCAAGAGCTTATGAAGTAGAGCTTAGAGAGCCTGCCCTTGGCACAAAAACAGAGCACACCCACAACACACGCCAACAAAAAAGTGGGTTTTTTTTTTTTCTTTTTGGTGGTGTTTTTGCTTTTTTGGGGTTATGATTTTTTGAATGGAAATTATAAGGTAATTTTGATGCTCAATGATCTTAGAGCTATGCTCAACAAATGTCAGTCTATTTGAGCTAGTACAAGAAGCTACTGCAACTAGGGTAATAATTTGCAGAGCTCAATATGGAGCAAGAAGAATCATGTGCTGCAGGTTGGTTTCCTGGATCATCTGGAGCTCATGGAGGCTGAAATCTCTGTTGCTGCAGTTGTTGCTGCTGCTGCTGCTGCTGCCTAACATTGGTCTCTGTGCACCACCATGGTTGCTGCTGCTGCAGCTGCAGGTTTACTTGTAAGAACCTGGAGGAATTTGACCCAGCAGCAGACAGCAGGACATGATCCCCCCTAACCCCCCTACCCTTTCTCTTTTTTTTTTTCCTCCAGTCCAAGACAGGATCAAAAAAGCACATCATAAACAAAAAATAGACAGAAAAAAATATGATTAAAAATTAGACATTAAATAATATACTCCTTAGTAGATCCAGTGATGATTTCTTTTTGGTCCAATTTCCTCATGTTGCATCATTGGCTAGCATCCTGGGCCCAATTTTATAGCATTCAATGACAACAGGTTTTTTAGAACCTTTCTAAACAGTTTTTAAAAAACTAGTTTATTACAATTTATTATTGCTATCAAACTAAAATTAGAGTCGACATGTGATGAAAAACTTTCGCACACAAAAAAGGAACCCAAAGAGAGGGGGGAAAAAAAATTAATAAATAAAAA
>Ga0209208_10001751_pt1 | contig 30990 bp, 33 predicted proteins | sample S1TSphfallax_3_FD_187694 | JGI IMG/M metagenome (GOLD analysis project Ga0209208, IMG submission 187694) | Host-associated microbial communities from peat moss isolated from Minnesota, USA - S1T2_Fd - Sphagnum fallax MG (SPAdes) (version 2) | ecosystem: Host-associated > Plants > Peat moss >...
AAGAAGACTACCAGAAAAAGCTAGTCACCGAACTCGTCCACGCCGACTGGCTCCTCCAGCGCACCACCCGCGCCTACCTCGACATGGAAACCCGCCTCTACGCCAAATCCATGAACCCCTTGGATTGGTCCGAAGAAGAGCAGCGCGCCCTGGGCCGCTTCCTGCGTTACAAAACCGCCCACGCCAACACCGTCGCCCGCTGCCGCAAGGCCCTGGACGAAGACCGGCGCCTGCGCCTGGCCGAAGTCCTCGCCTCCGAGCGCATCAAAACCGCCCGCCGCAAAAACGAAGCCCCGGCCAACGGCACCCAGCCCACCAGATCTGAACCCACCTGGAAAGAAAAACTCCAACAAATGCGCCAGCAAGCCATAGACCTGGGCTACGCGCCCCCCGACCCCACCAGAAAGTAACTTTCTTTTTCAAAAAACGACCCCTCGTCAGGCCCAACCACGCCCAAAATCCGTGGAAGATAGGCCTCCAGGCCTGTCGGCTGACCTCCAGGTCTAGCCAACTCACCCAAAATCCCCCAATCCCCACCCTTTCTTTGCGTCTTAGCGCCTTAGCGAGCCATTTTTCCCCACTCTCCCCACACCAATCCCCCTCTCAAACCCGTGAAACCGACGGCGCGCCAGCCTGAGACCCCACATTCGCCACCTCTTCGCCATCTCGTTTCGTAATCAACTCCCCATCCCGCCCCGCCGTCCACTTCCGCAGCTTCTCCACCAGCACCCCCTTATCAATCGGCTTCGACAAATAATCATCCATCCCCGCCGCCAAACATCGTTCGTCATCCCCCTTCATCGCATGCGCCGTCAGAGCAATAATCGGAATCCGGCCCAGCCCGCCCGCCGCCTCTGCCTGCCGAATCGCCTGGGTCGCCTCAAATCCGCCCATCCTCGGCATTTGCAGATCCATCAAAACCACGTCAAAATTCCGGTCGCCAGCCAGCATTTCCACCGCCTCCTGACCGTCATTGGCGCAAACCACGGTGTGCTTCATCTTCGCCAGCATGCGCACCGCCAGCGTCCGGTTCACCGCATTATCCTCAGTCAGCAAGATTCGCAGGCTCTGTGCTTCCGGCTCGCTAGCTGACAACACACCCCGCGCCAGCCGCCCAATCCCCTCTGAAGAGACCGCCCGCTCATTCACCGTGTAGGGCAGCGTAAAGCGGAAGCAGCTCCCCTTGCCCAGCGTGCTCTCCGTCCAAATCCGCCCGCCCATCAGTTGCACCAGCCGCGTGCAAATAGTCAGCCCCAAGCCCGTGCCCCCATACGACCGCGTAATGGAACCATCAGCCTGGGTAAAGGCCTCGAACACCGCCGAAATCTTGTCCGACGGAATCCCGATCCCGGTGTCCCGCACCGCAAACGCCAGCATCGGCTCCCCGTCCGGCCCCGCCGCCACTTCCACCGACAGTTCCACATGCCCGGAATGGGTAAACTTAATCGCGTTCCCCACCAGGTTGACCACAATTTGCCGAACCCGGTCCAAATCCACGCAAACCCACGGCGGCACCTCCGGCGCGGCCTTAAACCACAAATCCAGCGACTTCTGCTTCGCCCGCACCTGCAGCGGTTTCAGCAGGTCCGACAATCCCTGAATCAAATCGCAATCATACGGCGTGATCGCCAGGCAATCGGCCTCAATCTTCGAGAAGTCCAGGACGTCGTTGATCACCGTCATCAGCCATTCGCCGGAGCTTTTCACCGCCGTCAGATATTCGCGCTGCTCCGGCGTCAGCGCCGTCTCCAGCGCCAGATCCGTCATGCCCAGAATGCCGTTCATGGGCGTGCGAATCTCATGGCTCATGTTGGCCAGAAACTCGCTCTTGCTGCGGCTGGCCGCTTCCGCCGTTTCGCGCGCCGCCTCCAATTGCGACGTGCGGTCGGCCACCCGCCGCTCCAGCATGGCGTGCGATTCCTGAATGGAAGCGGCCGCGTGGTTGAAGGCAGCCGATAACACCGCCAGCTCGTCCGTCCCCTCTTCAGAAATGCGGTGCGACAGTTGGCCCGCCGCCAGCGCCTCCGCGCTGCTTTCCAGCATGGCCAGCGGACGCGAAATGCTCCGCGTCACCATAATTCCCAGCAGCGCGGCAAAGCCAATGGAAAGCAGCCCGCAAACGCCCCAACTGATCATCATGCGCACCCGCCCGCTTTCTATTCCCCTCAGCCCCGCCTGCCGTTCCGCCTGCCCGTTGGCTTCAATGGCCGAACTGATCTCCGACACCGCCCGGCTCTTCTCCGTCAACTGATGCTGAATGCGCAGCTTCACCGCTTGCCAGTCGCCCGCGTCCGCCAGGTCGCTCACGGTTTGGATTTCCGACGGCACCGTGAACTCAAAATAGGAAAGCAGGCTCAGCACCAAAGTCTCCTCCCGCCCGCTCGCCTGATTGGCGCGCAGCGACTTCACCGCCAGTTGGATGTCGCGCGCCAACTGCGCCCGCAGCGGTTCCACTTGCGCCCGAAATTGCCCAATATCCTCCCGGATCGCCGCATCCTGCAAAACCTGCACATAGCGCACCACATCGTTGTTAACGTGCAGCACCAGAATGATCTGCAGATCCGTCTGGTCCAGTTGCGCCATCTGCGCGCCCGACAAGCGCCACTGCCAGGAAGCCAGCAGCCCGGCCGCCGCCGTCAGCAGTATCAGGAAACTAAAGCACAGCGATAGCCGGGTGCCAATACGCAGCGTTCGAAGCGACAATAGGTGCGCTAAGCGCATGATTTGGGGGCGAGTTTGCCTTTACACTCGTACCTTCGGAAGTTCCGGCTTACAAATATAGAGGAATGCGAGCGAAAAAGCCCCGCGCCAGCCCACTGCTTCTTTAGCACGCTCATGGCCAGCTATTTTGCCTGCAAACAGACCGGAATAACCCTAGTCGCGTCCCTGTCGATCCTGCTTTCCGGCTGCGGCGGCCTCGTCAAAAAAACCGAGCCTACCCTGGAAGCCATGTCCGTCACCTGGGGCACAAACCTGCTCTTTGAGCAGCAATTCTGGAAGTCTTTCGGCAGCCGCAACGCCATCAAGACCCAGTACGTCCCCAACGTCCGGCTGGACGCCTACCGCCAGTTGCTGGGCGCGCATTCCAAAGCGCCCGACCTTCTCGAACTGGATGTCGTCTGGGCCTCCATTCTGGCCGACGACCTTCTCGACCTGCGCCCTTATGTCAAGGACCAAGCCGCTTTCGTTCCCCAACTGCTGGCCAATTACACCGTGAACGGCAGGCTGGTGGCGCTCCCGGTTTACGTCGACCTGGGCGTCCTCTTCTATCGCCCCGACCTGCTCGAAAAATACGGCTTTTCCCAGCCGCCCCAAACCTGGGACCAGCTAACGCAAATGGCCAAGCGGATTCAGGACGGCGAGCGGCGCGCCGGCAACAAAGATTTTTGGGGCTACGTCTGGCAGGGATCGGCCAGCGAAGGCGGCACCTGCAACGCGCTCGAATGGCAAGCGTCAGCCGGCGCGGGCAATTTCCTGGAGCCTCCCGGCCAGGTGAACGTCCGAAGTCCGCTATTCGCCGGCGCGCTGGAACGTGCCAGGGACTGGATTGGAACTATCTCGCCGCCCGCCGAATACGTCTATCACGAAGACGATTCCGTCAACCTCTGGGACGCCGGACAAACCGCTTTCATGCGAAATTGGGCCAGCGGCTATAACCAGTTGGTCGCGCGCCCCGGCCACGACCGGCGGCATTTTGCCGTCGCGCCTTTGCCCGCCGGACCAGGCGGACACAAAGGCACCCTCGGCGGTTTGGGCATTGCCGTCTCCAAATACGCCGCCAACCAGGACATGGCCATCAAAGGCCTGCTGGAATTGACCAGCGAACAGAACGACCTGGCGCGCCTGCTGATGACCGAAGGCATTCCCAGCCGCATCGCCGTCATGCAGCGCCCCGAAGTGAAGGCCAAATCTCTGCTGCTGGCCGTTTCCACCGACCTCATGGAAACACTCGTCGCCCGACCCTCCCTCATTTCGGGCGAAAAATATGATGCCGTCTCGCTGGCCTACGCCACCGCCGTCAGTTCCGTCTTGCGCCGCGCGGCCACGCCCGACGCCGCCATGGCCGGTCTCGAAAAGTCGCTAATGCGCATCACCGGTTTTCCGGCCACAATCAATAAGGATGCCCCGCAACGCCAAGCGCTTCTGCACGGCTCTGCTCGTCGCAGCGCTCATTAGCTATCTTCTCTATCAGACCCAATGGCCCGCCTTGCGTCCCGGCTTGACGGTGCTGCTGGCCGGACAATTGCTGGATGCGCTGGCGCTTCTTTGGCGCGGATTGCAGCCGAAGCCGGAAACCGCCGAATGGCTGCAAGCCGAACTGCGCTTCACCAGCCGGCTGGCCCGCGCCGACACCATCTTCCAAACAGCCGGCTTCGCGCTCTTGGGTTACGCGCTTTGGACCTCAACCCAGAATCTTTTGCTGGCTCTGGCCATTGGCGTTCTCTATCCGCTGACCGCCTACTTCGGCATGACGCGCCCCAGGAACGCGGCCATCAGGAGAAAATTGGAGAAACTCCTGGAGGAAGGGAGTTTCTCCCGGCACTGACCGTGCCGGAGGATGAGGTTCGGCGCGGCCAATTGCTTCTGTTAGGTAGTGGCAAACGGATCGCAAGTTCTCATACGTTTTTATGCACCGGCCAGCGCGTTTCCACCGGCGGCAGCGGCGGAAAGTCCGTCGCCGGTTCCGTTTGATACCAATAACCCACTGAATAAAAATTGTCCGCGCGGTCGTTGGCGTGCCCGTGTTCAATTGTGTGGCGCATATAAGTGTTAAATGTTACCGGATTATCGGCGTGCCAGCGATACACGCAATAGCGCCCGCCGTCGCGTTCGGCGGAAGAAATGAACGGTGCGCCATTGTAAAGATGCGCAAACGGCACTGCGGCAAAATCCCAGGCGCCATTCAGATAATCCTCAGTTCCCGTGCCCGTGATCGCGGGTTTATCCGGGTTGTCGATGAATATCATTTCGTCGCCTTCGCCAAACCAGCCGTCGGAATTCTGCAAAACCCCAAACGTGACGCCCATCAAATGCCCGCGTCCCGTGGTCTCAAAGAAAATGTAATTGTGCGCCCCATTCAGGTTGATTTCTTTCTGCCCCGCCGAATAAGAATCCGCCCGATTCGGCGTCGCCTGGCGGTATTGCGCATGAAAATATAGCGCTTCGGCCGGCAGCGAGGGAACCAACTGGTAATCGATATTCGAGTAGAATGCGCCCACTTCTGCCTTCGATTCGTTGGTCACGGTGATGCGCGCCGATTTCTGAAACGGCATGGCGAAATAGCAGTTCAGCGCCTTGACCGAAGAACAATTCAGAAACACCGATTGATAGACGAAATAATCTCCCAGGTTGAGGCCGAAGAAATCCCCAATCGGCACTTCCACGCTCGGTTTGGAATTGCCGTCCCAAAATATTCGCAGCACGATTTCTTTTAAATGATGCCCGCTGCGCGCCGCAATCGTAAACCAGATGTGCGTGATAACGCCTGGCCCAGCCGATTGAAAAACTTCCAGTTCAGCTCCGGGCGCAATATGAAATGCGTCGGCATTTCCGCCCGTGCGGTCAAAGCTCGATTGCTTCAAAGATTTGTAATTGCGCAAGCGCGCGTAATCCGGAAGTTCAATGGGCGGACCAGCGGAAGGTTGAGCGGCCAGCGATGAAGTGGCAAGTGCGGCTAAGGAGGAAGAAAGGAAGTTTCGTCTGCGAGGTGTGTCCGGCATGACGAACATCTTATTACGTTGTCTGCGGGGTTATTTATGTTGAGGACCCGACGGGTTCGGGCCCTCAACCTCGGAGGTAAGGAGCCTGACACGGGTGGATCATTGTGTCAGCACACCTTTAGTTAACATCACTATAGCGCTACACGCAGGCGCTGACAAGAAGCAAAAGAAAATTTTACAAACCTCAGATCCAATACTATGGTTTGTTTGTTTTTTCCTCCGGAAGCGATATGCTTTCCAGCCAGTTGCCGATGCGTTCGCGGTTCCAGACTCTTCCAGTCTGCGCGCGCTCCGCTGGCGTCGAAAAAGTGTATCTATAAAGGACCACGCGCATGAACTTCGGCGCTTGGGCAAACGGCGCTGGCTCAAGCAGTACTGTTACCGACGGGTCATTCAAAAGCAAACGAAAGATGAGCGTGGCTACCCAAGGATTTTCCCGATAATTTCCCAGCGCGGCAAACCACATTTGCCAGTCAAGCCGCGGCTGGTAAGGAGCAATCAGCGGAAGCCCACGATGCAAATCACCCGGCTTGTAGCGGAAGCTGTATTCAGCCCAATGCTGCTGATCGTTGGAGCCTTCCAGCACCAGTTCGGGACGCGAGGTGGTCATCACGGCGAACAGGCCGTAGGAATTCACAATTTCAAACGGCTCGATGGGAAAAGTAATTGTGCGAACCAGTTGCCGCGACGACGGCAGCAGCGCCGCTTCCACCTGCAGCAAACCCGCCATCATGAGCACGGCAAGAGCAATATTGGCCGCTTGCGCCACGCGTCCGCTCAGTATTTTGTGCGCCGGATAAGTGCGCTGCAATAGGCTGCGCAAAGGCGCATACGTTTCGTCGTCAAAACACCACAAACAGAGTGAGAGCGTCAGCAGGTTGAAGAACGCGTAATTGCCGGTCAGCAAAATCATCACTTGCAGCGCGATAAATAGCAGCCCCGCCACGCGCCGCCAGCGGCGCGGCAGAAAAATCAGAAACGGCGCCGCCAGTTCAATCACTAATGTGGCGGCGGTGAGCGAATCCAGCAGCCACGCCGGCGCCTGGAACGCGTAGTAAGCCAGCGGCGTGGGCAAAGGCTGCGTGAAAAAATGAAAACGCAGCGCATGCAAGTTGCGCCAGTTCGGATCATGCGAGGCAAGCTTGACCACCCCCGATTCGAACATGAGCCGGAACAAGAGAAATCGGTAAGCCCAGCCGAGCCACGGCGCGCCAGAAAACAGCGCGAGAAATCCGCATTCCAGCAGCAGCGCGTCCCATTGAAAGCCCGTGAACGGCTGCCCCGCCGCGGTCAGTGACAGGTAAAGCAAAAAACAAAGAGCGGCGGCATAGCGCGAAAAAAATCCGCAGAGCAAACACAGCGCCGCCAAACACCCCAAAACGCAGGCGCCGGTGAGCGCGCCATTGCTGGCGTTGAGCCAGAAAAGCGTGGGGACGTAGAAAAAAGCTTTTGGGCCGAACGCGTTGTGCAAAGCATTCAGCGCTTCCGCCGCGGGCGCGATGCCGTGATCGCCCAGCAAGCCTTTCACTTGCGGCCAGAGGGAAGCAAAAGCGGAAAGATAGACAAGACCCAGCAAGCGCAGAAAGAGGGATTCAGTGAGGGCGAAGGGGCGGGAGGTCATCTGCTAAATGGTAACTGGGTGTGCTATGTTTCAGGTTGTGGCGCGGTAGCCAAGCGGTAAGGCAGAGGTCTGCAAAACCTTTATTCGGCGGTTCGATTCCGCCCCGCGCCTCCAACAACTTATGGGAAACAAAGCGGCTTCTCGCTTTCTTTCCCTTCTTCTCCTTCAGCCCCAATTTGTTCAAATAGCCCCTGAATCGCCCTTTGCTAGGTGAGCAAAGTAGGTGAGCGCATTTTCGTGCTCACCTACCCGGTTTTCAAGCTTCAGAGCCGCCCACAAAGGCCGCCCTGTGACCGGTTGTATCGCCTCCCGCTAATCACGCCTTCGTATCGGCTTCGGACTGTGGCGTCATGCCCTTACTGACTATCGTCAGGTATCCCGCCAGTGCATTTAGTCCCGCGCGATTCCATTCGTTTCGCGCCAACCCAATAACCACCAACAGGAGTAATTCAAATGAAGCTTGAACTTAAGGGGGCAGCTCAGCGTTTTCACGCCTGCGCTGCATCCACCACCCGGCTCGCAAAACGTTGCGGGCCTTTTGCCATCGTCCTGGCGGTCTCTGCTGTTCGCTGCTATGCGGCCAGCAGTCCAATGGCGCGATGGCTTACTGACCTGAGTGCTGAGGCAACTGGCACTTGGGCGATCACGGCGGCGGTCATCGGCCTCACTATTGGGCTGATCGGCATGAAATTCGGTGGGCATGAAGCGAAGGGAAAGATGGTCACGCTGTCCATCCTTGCCTTTCTCCTGCTCTCCGTGCAGGGCATCGTGACTTACCTGCAGAGCGAATGACACGGCCATGACGAATCACCAGGACACGCGGCGCGAGAAGGCGAATCCGTTTGCGAAGAACACCTATCGGGTGCTCAATGAGCCTTACAAGCTGCTGGGCATTCTCGATTGGCGCTATGGCTTCTGCGCCGCTGTTCCTGCCGTGTTCTTTGGGCTCGTCGGCCATTCCGTCATGGCCGGGCTGATTGCGTTTGGACTTCTCGCCTGGCAAGCCTGGCGGATTTCTGAAGACGATCCGAACTGGCCGCTGGTTTGGTTCACCACGCTGTTTGACAAGAAGCATGCCGGCGGCTTCGCCGGTGAACAGAACAGGAAGGGGAAGTAATGCAAAGCATCTGGAACGTGTTCGGCAAGCCCAATGAGTCGGACCCGCTGAGCCGGTGGATTCCTTACGACTGTTTTGTGGATGAATCAGTCTTCAGCACGAAAACCGGCTTCATCGGCATGACTCTGGAAATGGATGGCGTGGAATACGACACGCTGGCGCAGGAGAATCTGGAGCGCGTGGCGGAACGCTTCGCGGCGGCGCACCGCTGCTTTGACGGCCGCTTCCGCATTCATCACCACTTGCTCAAGCGCAGCGGCGAGCGGGTTTCACGCAAAGGTCATTATTCAAATTCGATAGTTGACCGGGCCGTTCAAGAGCGGGCGGAGTTTCTGGAACGCACGGGGCTGTATTCTATCCGGCTGTTCACGACAGTTCTGTTTGAAGCCGAACCATGCGGGGTGGAGTCGGAACTGGGTCTTCAACTCGCTCAAAATATCGGTCTTCTGAAAGATGCCGTGGCTTCTTATGCCGCCGCGCTCGGCTCATTGGTGGGCATCACCGTCTTAGACCGCTTCGGCATATTTGAGCATTTGTGTCTGCTGGTCAACCCCGATACCGAACTGATTCCGCGCCTGAAATATAACGAGCACGTCGATTATTTCGCCGGTAACACCGAGATCCAGCAGCGGGCCGATCATCTGGACTGGGGCGGCTATCGCACCCGCGTCTTTGCCCTGAAAGAAGAGCCAGACGCCACCTTTGCTCATATGCTGCGCGCCCTGATGAAGGTGGAAAGCAACCTCATTCTGGCGTACGAATGGAAGCGCGAATCCAACCTCACCATCACACAAATGCTGCGCGGCAAGCGGGAGCGGGTCTGGGGCCAGCGTTATGGCGCGACGAAGAAAGCGGAGCATGCCATTGCCGATGAAGCCTCCACGGACAAGGCGCAACGGCTGAACGAAGCTCTGGCTCAGCTACAGGTAGAGGGCAATCATTTTGGGCATTTTTCCCTGCTCGCGGTCATTTTTGACCAGGACGCGGAGCGCTCACGGCGCGCCGTCAGTGCGCTTCATTCGTGCTTTCGCGATGCCGAGGCCACGCTACTGGAAGAAAGCCGGCACCGGCTGCGCTCGTTCTTCTCCATCCTGCCGGGCAACAGCAAACTGAACATCCGGTACCGCTATCTGTCCAGCCGCAATTATGCAGACCTGGTGCCGTTGTATCGTCCCAGTTCGGGAAGCGAGTACAACGCCCATCTGGATGCTGAGTATCTGACGGTTCTGGAATCGAGTGACGGCACTCCTTACTATCTGAACTTGCACGTCGGCCAGGTCGCGGCCACGCTGGTGACGGGAACAACTGGCTCCGGTAAGTCAGTCTTGCTGAACCAACTGATCGAGGACAGCCAGAAGAATGACGGCCAGATTACCTTCATTGTGGATGTGGGACGGAGCTATCAAGCTTTGACGAAGAAGCATGGCGGAACTTATGTTTCGGTCAGCTTGAAGGACCGCAATTTCCGCATCAACCCGTTCCGTCAGCCGTACTCGCCGCATAACGTGAACGCCATCAAGCTTCTGATTTACAGCTTTCTGGCCAACGAGAAGTATGAGCTATCCAGCGAAGAACGGCAGGAGATTCACGAAGCCATTCATGAAGTTTACGCGCTGAGTGAAAGCCGCCGGCGTCTGGGCAAAATCTCGCTGCGGAAAGATCTGAAGAAGGCCTTGCACCTGTGGATCAATGACGGGCCGCTGGCGCATATCTTCGACAACGAACAGGATGACTTACGGGCGAACCGCTGGTCCTGCTGGGATTACACAGACCTGGAGGATGCCCCGGAGGTTCTTGGGCCGCTGATGTTCTATCAGCTTCACTGGATCAGCAATATCGTGCTCGATCCGGCCCTGGCAGCATCTCCGAAAGCGCTCTGGTGCGATGAGGGCTGGCGCTTTGGCGGCAGTCAGATGGCGGATCTGATTCGCACCGCTGCCAAGACCTGGCGCAAGCATAACGCCTGGGTGGTGTTTGCCACGCAGGATGAAATCGACATGCGGAAATCCGGCTTGCTGGAAGTCCTGAATGCCGCCTGCCACACCAAGATCTTCCTGCCCAATCCGAGCGCCGACTTCGGCATTCTGGGGGCGACCTTCAAGCTGACGGAGCGAGAACAGCAATTACTGCGGGAGATGCGTACCGGCGAAATGCTAGTGAAAACGCCGCAGGATTCCCGCCGCCTGAAGCTCCGGCTTTCTCCCGCACGACTGGAAGAATATGCCCACCAATTTTCGATAGAAGGATGAACCTATGAACAAAAGCAACATACTCGTAATTCTTTTATTGGCTTCTGCCGCCGCGCTGACGGCGGCGGATGCCAAAGACCCGAAACCTGCGGCTAGCGATCCGCTCGCGGATGCGCAGCGCATTCCCTACCACCTGGGCCAGACGCCCACCGTCCCGGTGGAACTGAAGTGGAAGACCATTTTCGTTCTGCCGTCTTCAGAAAAGATTCTGGATGTGGTCTGCGGATTCAAGGATGACTGGGACGTTTATGCGCCGCGTGACAGCAACTTCGCGATGGTGCAGCCGCTGAAAGCGGGAGCGCGGACAGACCTGGCGTTTGTCACCAAAGCCGGCAACATCTACACCTTCGCTATTCAGGATGTCTCCGGCCAGGCGGGGGCTCATGCCTACACGCAAGTGCTGATTGAAGCCGAGGACGACAAGATGCGCGCGGCGCTGAATGCCGAGCCGAAATACTACAGCGCCGATGACGTGGCGGCGTTCCGGTCAGAAGCGCAGAAGGCCGAGAAGCAGAGTCGGGAGTTGGCAGACAAAGCGGCGCGCGAGTCCGAAGAAGCGAAAGCCGCGGCTCGCGCGGAAGCCGCAAAACTGATTAAGCACGATTACCGCTACGACGAAGCGGCGGCTGCGAAAGCGCCCTGGAGCATCGCCAGCATGTGGCATGACGACAAGTTCAGCTACATCGAAGCGAGTCCGTCCGAGCAGTTCGTCGTGTACGAAGTGGTGGATGGAAAACCCACCGCCATCAACATCTTCCCGAATGGTGACGGCTCGTTTCGCACGGATCGGGTGCTAGCGGCGGGCTACTTCAAGCTCGGCAAGAAGCAGTTAAATTTCTCCCGGTAAGGACAACACATAGAGGACTAACTCATGGAACTATTCGGGCGGAAGCCACCTACGACAGCACCAACGGTATCGACGGAACCGCCTGAACAGCAGGTGAGTTTCTGGCGGAAAAACCGCAACTCGGCCTATCTTTTCGGCGGCTGCATTCTGTTGCTGATCGTCGCGCGCGCCTGTAATTCGCATCAGCAGCAGGCGCAAAAGGTTCAGAAGGACCAGCATGTGCAGCAGCAGAGTGAGCGGGAACAGTCAGACAAGGATTCCCAGATTTCGGCGCTGCAATCGCAACTGTTCAACGCGCAGCGGACGGTGGCGCAGGCCAAACTGGCGGCGGAAACACCGGGCGAGAATCCGCTGACACCGGCGCAAATGCAGCAGTTGGCTGCGGCCGGAACGGGCACACTGCCGCCGTCGATGTTTGCCGGGACAGTGCAGCCAGGCGGTGCTGGGCTTCCAGGCGGGTCGGTTCCCGTGAGCGCTGTTGTCCGGCCGGCTGGTTACTACAACCCGGACGCCGCGGTTCGCACACCGCAGAAACCGGCCACGTTAGTCATCAGTTACCGCGATGCGGCGGCGACCAGCAAGGACGAGAGCACTGCCGTCCAGCCGTCATCAGCGCCCCCAGTCGCGCCGCCTCCGGGCGTCATCATGCCCATGGCCGCACCGTCGCCAGCACCCGCGCCGCCGTCTGAAGCCGGTAGCGATCAGAACCCGCACATCAAGGCGAAAACGCCCAACCCGGAAGACCAGCAGCACCAGATGGCCAGTTTCACCGGCGAGAAGTACCGCATCCGGGAAGGCACCTGGATACCTTGCACGGAACAGCTTCGCATCAACGGCTTCTTCGCGGGAAACATCAATTGCCTGGTCTCCATTCCCATTTACTCGACCTCGGGAACGCATCTGCTCATCCCGCAGGGAACGGTGGCGCTGGGCCACGCCGCAGCCGTCAGCGGCCAGAATCAGCAGCGCCTCTTTGTCGTTTTCGACGAGCTGATCATGCCGGACGGCTACACCGTTAACTATGACAACGCTTCCGGCCTGGACCAGATCGGCCAGACCGGTTTGCGCGATAAGGTCGATCATCACTATCTGCAGGTCTTCGGCGTGAGCGTGGGCCTGGCTGCGCTCTCCGGGCTGTCGCAGATTGGCAATTACGGCAACAGCGCCATCACGGCCGGCAGCCAGTACCGATCAGGCGTGACGCAAAGCCTGTCGGAAAGCTCTGTTCACATTCTGGACAAATTCAGCAACGTGCTGCCTACTTTTGTGATCCGGGAAGGCGCGCGGAACAACATTCATCTGCCCTTCAATCTGTGGCTGCCGGACTATTCGAAACACACGCTGAAGGGGGACTTGTGAGTTATCTCTACCGCGTTTCCCGCTTTCATGTGGGCCGCAAACCCAGCCGCCGCCGTCTCTGGACGCGCTATCACACCGTTCCAGCGGTTGTGGGCGGCTATGCGTTCCTCAGCTTCTTTCTGATGACGGTGGGATTCATCGCCTTCGTTGAATTCTGCCGTTTCTTCCATGCCGGTATCCGGCACATCGCCTTCGATGTGGCCCGCATCCTGCAAAACCTCAGCCACTAACCAGGAGTCATATGATGCCAATTCGCAAGCCAATTATCGGGAAGCATCTGCTTTTCGCCACCCTTGTCTTAACCGGGCTGACCGTTGCGTCACCCCAATCCGCTAACGCTCAGTGGGCCGTCTTCGACGGCGCTAACTATGCCGAACTCGGCTCCATCTGGGGCCAGAACGTATCTATGGGCGTCAAGATGGCGCAAGAGCTTCAGCAAGGCTTGATGCTCTATAACAACGCCGTCCAAATCTACGGAGTGGCTTCGCAGGAAGCCAGTTATCTGAGGAATAAGCAGATTCTCATGGCTGTGGGTTTCCTTGCCCAGCACGCCATCATCCCCGGACAGCCTGGCTGGGACCGGGCTTTGACGGCCACGGCGGGAATTGCTTACGCCGGCACGGTCTGGCAGCAGATGACCGCGCGCGGCGCTATGAATTCCATGCAGGCCATCAACTCGCGGATACAGCTTGCGGACAGTTTCGGCGCATCCATGCTGAACTCCATCGGCAGTTGCAACGCGGCGGCGCAGCAAACCAACGGCGCGCTTTCTTCCCTGGAACAGATGGCGATTGACCTCAGCCCGAGCGCCAATACCCGCGCCAACCAGGCCAACCTGAACAACATGGGGCAGACGCAAGCTCTGCGGGTTCAGCAGTGTCAGCAGAACATTCAGCAGCAGCAAGCCCAATTGCAAATGCTGCATGCCCTGGCCCAGCGCGAGCAGGACCAGGCCATCTATAACATGCGGACGGCCGATGCCGCCACGCGCTCTCAGCTCACCACTTCCAACACGGCCAACGACATCGCCAGTCTTGTCGACCGTTAACCAGAAACCTCAATTCACAACAAAGGAACCATCATGCTCAACCTGAAAATCATCGTCGTTCTTGTCTGTCTTCCGCTGGCGGGACTGGCCGTTTACAAGGCCTGGACCCACCAGCAGCACAGCCGCGTGGTCGCCATCAAAGCCGGCGGCGCGCGTCTGTTCACCGCCAACGAAGCCCAGCAAATCCAGCAGGTCAAAGACCGCTAAAAACCAGCCCACTCAGGAGACGATGCCGTGTTTAGAAACAGACTCACATTCACTTTTATTCTTTTCGCGCTGCTGTGCGGGTTCTCCGGGCATGCCCATGCTCAGGGGACTCCTCCGGCTCCGACTCCGCAGCAGATTGCCATCGTTTCCTGGGTGGGAACCGAACTGAACAACATGGTTTCGAACCACATCGATGTGTTCGTGGCCGAAGGGCAGGGCGTGCTGGGCAGCATCTTCGCCCTTCTTCTCGTTTGGTATTTCATGGTCGGTTTGTTCTCCCAGGCGGTTCGCAATGAACTGCTGGTGGAACTGGTTCTGAACTTCATGCTCTGCCAGATGATGCTGATCTTTTACGACTCGCCGATGCCGTGGGGCGGCGGCATCAGCTTCCACCAGATCTTTTCGCAGGAAGCGCAGTGGGCTGCCGCGACGCTCGATATCTCCGTCGTCAATGACGTGATTTCAGATGTTACTTCCATGTGGCAGGGCCTCGAATTACCGCAAGCCTTCGACATCCTTGGCTTCATAACCTACGGATTCGTTCTGGGAAACCTGGCCATGATCTGGCTGTTCTGCAGCGGCATTACGCTCATCGCCCATATCGCTTTAGGCTTCGGCGCGCTGATGGGTCCGCTGGTGATTCCCTTCTTCATCTGGCCGGTCATGAGCTGGCTTTTCTGGGGCTGGGTGAAGTTCATGACAACGTACGCCATGTACATCATCAGCTCGTCGGCGGTGGTCTTCATCTTTGCCAACGTGATGCTGTATTTCTTCAGCCACCTGATTCACGGCGACTACTCGCTGGGCAATATTTCCGCCCTGCTTCTGCCGTTCACGGTCCTGAATCTGGTCTTTCTGTTTGCCTTCTGGCAGTGCCATACCTGGGCTCGTGACATGGCTTCCGGCTCGGCGAATCTGGGCTCCTCGGTCAGCGGCGCGGTGCAGGCTGCGGCCATGGCGATTCTCGCGTAACGAAAGGAAACTTCACATGCTGACGACTCAACAACCTGACATCAATTTTGAAAATGCGCGCCGCGCGCACCATGAATATTACGCACCGGCGCTGGTGAATGCCTGGTGGCTGCGGCTGTTCTGCGCGGCCCTGATTGTCGCTCTGATTCTTCTCGGATTGGGCAGTTTGCGCACCGCGAAGCAGCTCAAGAAGGAAAAGATTCTGGTGGTGGCACCGGCGCAGGACGGCAGTTTTGACCGGGTGCAGTACGTCAACATGGCCGACTACCAGCCCACCGACCGCGTGGTGGAACACTTCGCCTATGTGTGGGCGGTGAAATATTACAGCCGCAGCCGCGCCACATTGGCAACGGATTATCCCGAGAGTCTTCAATTCTTTTCAGCGGACATGGTGACGCTGTTGAAGAACCAGGCGCAGCAGACGCAATGGCTGGCGAACTTCGAGACATCGGCAGACCCGGAAGTCCGCATCGAGGTCAAAAAAGTGCGCCTCGAAAAGGGCACCATCACCATCGATTTTGAGAAGCATTTCTATCTGGCTGGCCGGGAAGTGGCCGGCAGAACCGAGAACTGGACCAGCCAGGTGACGTACACGCTCACCCCTGTGGACCAGATCACCACCGGCATGATTCCGTCCAATCCGATTGGTTTGAGAATCACAGCATTGCCGCTCGAAACGAAGGGTTTCTAACGAATGAGCAGCCCTGGCGTAGCGATGGAACGAAGTGGCGTGGAGTTCGCCGATGTCCTGGAATATCTGGAACCCATTCGCGAATATCTGGACAGCCCCACCATCTCCGAAGTGATGATTAACGCCGATTTGAGCGTGTTCGTCGAAGAGTTTGGGCGCAAGCGGGAAGTCACCGGCTGCCGCCTGAACCGGGCCGATATCAGCGCCGCCGTAAAGCGCATTGCCCGCGCCGACAATACGGAACCGGGCGAGAACAACCCCATCATTAACGTGCGCCTGGGCGATGGGGCTTCGCGCATCTGCATCGTTCTGCCGCCCGCTTCGCCCGATGGCGCTGCCATCTCAATTCGCAAGTTCCGGCCCTATCCATTCACGGTTGAGGAACTGATTCAGCAGGGCTCGCTGCCGCGCTTTGTCTTTGAATCGCTGGCCGCCGCCATTGACCGTAGCCAGAATATTTTGATTTCTGGAGGATTGGGAAGCGGTAAGACGACTCTGCTGAATGTCCTGGCGCGCCAGGTGCCGCTGATGGAGCGGATCTGCCTTCTGGAGTATCCCCCCGAGATTCAATTGCCGCACCGGAACCGGGTGAACTTGCAAGCCAGCGATGATCTCGATTTCTCCATCCTTATTAAGAAGGCCGTCCTTCGCCTGGGTGCGGACCGCATCATTCTGGGCGAAGTGCGCGGCGAGGAAGCCTTCGATTTACTCCGCGCGCTGAACCTCGGGCTGCGCGGATCGTTTGCCACCATTCACGCCGATAACGCGGAAGAGGCGCTTTACACGCTGGCCAGTCTGGCCACGTCGGCAAAGCCGAATCTGAACCCGTCCTTCATGCGTGACCAGGTGGCGAGAGCTATTCACTACGTGGTGCATGTGGCGCGTGCTGGCAACGGCAAACGCCAGGTGCAAGAACTGCTCCAGGTAGGCAAATACGATGCCGAGAAGCAACAGTTCTCCTGTCAGACCCTCTATTCCAACCAACCAGAAAGGTAGTTTTATGAAGTCACAAGACAAAGCAAAACCTGTTTCCATCACGGTCAGGTTGCACCCGGAAGTCCTTCGCACGGCGAAAGCGCTGGGCGAATTCTACGACGATTCCGATGTGGATCACATCGTATCGGAGGCCATCAAGGACGCGGCCACACCGAAAAAATTTCAGGAGTGGCTGGAGTTGCACCCCAACGCTGGCCGGGAAAAAGAAGAGATTGCCGAGGTCAAGCCGCGGCGCGCTGCCAGCAAGACGGAGGCCGCATAAACCATGGCGACAGCACCCAGACCACGATTCGAGGAGCTTCCGGCCGAGGAGCCGGAAGCCCTCATTTCCATCCCGGAGGCCCGCAGGGAACAGAGCATCGAAGCCGTCCGCGAAGCCGGAAATAGCGACGCGCTCTTCTATGCGGAAGCTAATTCGCCGGTCGCCGCCCAGCGCATCAACCATCCGCAATTCATCGAGAACTTGGCCGCTCAGTTCCCAGACTTGAGCCGGAATGAAGTCCAGGCCGAGTACGCATACGGTGCTTCCCAATACGGTTTGAATCTGAACGTGGAAGCCCTGGAACCGGCTGCGGACCGCGTTCAAATGCTGACACGCGGGCGGGAATTATTTGAGCAGGAGAACTTCGACGGCAACACCGAAGGCCGCTGGACGCTGCAACAATTCTCGACCAATCCAGCCGGTGAACCATGGATGGCGCTGCAGGAAAGAGACGATGCGGGGGACGTTCAGCGGACGTTCACCGGCACCCGTGCGGAGATGGAAACACTCATCTCTGAGAACAAATTGACGGCCACCGAACTGCCTCCGATCACCGAAGGCGAGTACTACCGGCAGGCCATGGGACGCATGGGGCTGGAGCCGGAAATCCGTCAGGAGGAAGGCTTCAGCATCAGTGTTTGAGCAGAAAAACCATGTGGACTATTGTGCTACACGACAAATCGACAAATACACTTACCGCGCTCGTAAATGTTGCGGAATCTGTCGGTTACGGGCGTAGCACAATAGACCACGCAAAGCGGCGGTTTACGCCAACCCTGCAAGGGATACTCTTTGTGTCCTCACTCAGGCGCGTAGCGCCGTCTGCCGCTGAATCACGAAATGCTCTGACAACCAGCGAAAGGAACTGGCTATGAAACAGCAAACTGCGGTGACGGAAAACAAATCTGGATATGTGCGGGCAAGGCTCACAACGGCTGAGCAAACTCGGGTGCAAGAGCGCGCTCGGATACTCGGGATGACGGTGAGCGAATGGACCAGAATGACGCTGATAAGTGCGCTCGAAGCGAGCGAGAGCGAGCAACGGCTGCTGACTTTTATTGCTGCGGAGACGGCGGCGATTCGGTTATCGCTGGAGGAGTGGCAGCAAGGCCGGCATCTCACTGAACCGGACGTGCGGGAACGCATCGAACGGCTGTCCATCGCTGCCGGATTGGAGCGCGCCAAGGCCACCATGAGCAAGCTGGATAGTGCCCAGCGCGAGAACGGAGAAGCGGCATGAACCGGCAAGCATTTCCTTCCCGAATCCCCATCGGTCTGCTGCTCGGCGGCATGGCGGCGGTGCTGTCGCTGGTTCCGACGTTCGCCGTATTTCGCTCTCAACTCGAACCAGTGCAGGCTCACTATCTGAAGACCTACTTGCGCCTGTCCGTGGTGCCGCACCGGCAGACCGCGAAGCCTCAAAAGTTCCTGCTTCTGGTGCGTGCGAACGGAACCAGCGCGCCGCCTTCCGCGTGCCAGGTCACCACGAAGTTACTGCTGCCTTCGCCCACCGGAAACCTGAGCAGAGAACTGGTCGAAACGGCGCTGAGATGTTCCCTGGAAACTCCACCGGCTGACCTGAAGGCGTGGCTGCGTGGCGCTGTCTACAGTGGCCAAACCTGTTTCGAGTTGATGCAGTCTCCACTCACGGTTTGGGCGGTTTTTGCCGTGTGCTGTGTCCTGATCGGCAGCATGTGCGATGTGTGGCGCAAACGGCGCGCACGGCAGGGCGTTCAGCTTCGCGGGCCGGAACTGGTAAGCCGCTGGCAGTTCAATCGCCGGGTGAAGGGCGATGGCTTCCCGATTGTGCTGGAGAACTCGCGAAACCTGTTCGAACTGATGCGCGGCCAGGCGGGGAAAGTGCTGCGCATCCGGCGCAAGGATGAGAACAAAAATATCATCTGCATGTCCGACCCTGGCGGCGGCAAAACTTCAATCCTGATGCAAATTCTGGACGAGGTGGAGAGACGTGGCTGAAGTCGCAATTGTGTACGATCCGCACTTACAATTTGTCCCGCGTTACTTCAGCGAAGAGCGTGGCGACACTCTCTTGAATCCCCTGGATGCGCGCTGCCCGTCTTGGTCGCCATCGGATGAGATTGACTTCGCCGATGGTGCTACGGCGGAAGCACAAGCTCTGGCGCAGGCGACCAGTTTGTTCCCCGGCAATCCATCTGACCGGAACTGGTTTTTCACTTACTGTTCCCAGTTGATCTGGAAGCATTGCATCGTCCAGCACCGGCCTGACGCGCATGAAATGGCATACCTCATGCAGCACTCGGACCCGCTCATTGACATCGTGGTGCAAGGTACGGAACTGGAGCAAATGATGGCCGCGAATGCCCAGCAGCAGCGGGCAGGCGTTGTCTCCCACCTGACACAAATCGCTTACGCCTTACGGCAGATTCCAAAGAAGGAAAAAGGACGGCGGCATGTCTCGCTGCGGGAATGGTGCGCGGAGCGGAAGGGCTGGCTGTTCTTCACCAACACGCAAGACACGCGCGCGGCACTGCGGCCCATCCAAAGCCTGATGCTGGACGGCCTGATTCTGCGGCTGCTGTCGATGGGAGAGCGTTACGACCTTCCTGCTGTAGTCATGACGATTGACGAGTTGCAGACGTTGCAAAAGCTCCCCCAGCTCATGCCGCTGGTGACAGAAGGCCGCAAGAGTTTGCGCGTAGTTCTCGGCTTTCAGGGTCGTTCCCAAATCAAGGCGCTGTATGGCGAGGAAGCGGAAGCCATCTTTTCCGCGGCCTACACCAAGTTCATGCTGCGCACGTCCGAACCGGAGGCTTCCAAGTGGCTGAGTGACACCGTGGGCGAAGTGGAGATTGAGCGGCTGCGGGAGTCACGGCCTGCCGATCTGATGACGAAATCGGGCCATTCGTTCAGCAATGAATTGAAGGTAGAGCGGCTGGTGATGCCCAGCCAGTTTCAGGGCCTTGATGACTTGCACGGCTACCTGAAGTACGGGAATCACATCGTGCAGTTTACGCTGCCGATCATGCCCAAGCGCATCCGCGCCGTGGGTTTCGTTCCGCGTGAGGCGCAGCCCATTCAAAAGAAGCCGCTGCCGAACTTGCAGGATGTTCTGGCACAGAAAAAACAGGAAGCGGACCAGAAGAAAGCGGCTGAGGAAAAGCGCAAAACGGCCGCTCCCGCCGCTGTCGCTAAATCCGAACCGGTCAAGCCTGGTCCGACCATGCCGGCGGTGACTCAATGATTACCATTGCCAAGCTGGATACGGGCACGGCCCAGAGCTATTACAAGACTGATTTTTCAGCAGCGACGAACCGCTATTACTCGCAGGAACAAAGCTTGCAGGGGCGGTGGCAGGGCGAGCTCGCGGCGGACCTCGGACTGAAGGGCGCTGTGACCGATGAGCAGTTCGAACGTCTGACCAATGGCCAGCATCCGCACACCGCCGAACAACTCATAAAGCACCGTCCCGAATCAGACAAAGCGATGGCGCATGTGGCCGCATGGGATGTGACCTTCCGGCCCGGTAAAAGCATTTCCCTGGCGGCGCTGGTGGGCGGGGATGAGCGCCTGGCCGAAGTCGTCCGCAATGCCAACGATAAGGCGATAGCGACACTCGAAGGGTATGTTCAGCAGCGCATGGGCGGCCTGAACCTGCCGGTGACGACGGGCAAGTGGATCGTGGCCACGTTCGAGCACGATACCGCGCGTCCGGTCGATGGCTATCCCAGTCCCTTGCTCCATCATCACAACGTCGTCATGAACATGAGCGCGCCGGACGCAGATGCGCAGATGCGGGCGCTGTGGACGCGCGAATTTTACAAGGCGCAAACGCTGGGCGAAGCGGTTTATCAATCGGAAATTGCCAGCGGCGCTCGGGAACTGGGCTACCGGGTGAAGAAGGGTCCGACCCATGCCACGGAAATTATGGGCTTCAGCAAAGAGTACCTGGACGCCGAGAGCGCGCGGGGCAAGCTCATCAATGACCGGCTGGAAGAGCTCGGGATGTCCAGCAGCATCCACGCCCGCAAGCTGGTGGCGATGGAGTCGCGCGAAACCAAGCTGCAATTAACTCCTGAACAGGTCAAGGCTGTTCACCGGCTGCATGGTGAAGCCTTCGGCGACCAGGCGCAGAAAGTGGTGAGCGAAGCCATCGCGCACGGTCCGCAGAAAAACAAACCGATGGATGTAGAGCAGGCCGTCGACTTCGCCCGGAACCGGCTGTCGGAACGGCTGGCAGTTTTTGAGCATTACGAAGTGGTCCGGGACGCCTTGCGGCTGTCTCATGGTGCGCTCACCGTTGATCAGGTCGAGGCCGAAGTCAAGCGCCGGATTGATAACGGCGGGCTGGTGGTGGCCAACCATGTCCGGCCTCACGCACCGGCGGCGCGCTACACCACGCCGGAATTAATCGCCATTGAACAGGACACCATTGCCCGCATGAAGCTGGGCCAGAATTCCGTGGAACCGATTTATGCCGGCGTCAACCTTCGGAATTCCAAAGACTTTGCTGACAATCCGAAGCGTCTGGAAGTGCTGGAAGGGTTTCTCAAAACCCGCGACCAGGTGACGGGTATGAATGGCGCGGCGGGCTCGGCCAAGTCCACTTCCATTAAGATCATCGCCGATCAGGCGATAGCGCAGGGCTTTACCGTGCAAGGTCTGGCGCCCACCGGCACCGCTGCGGCTGCCTTATCAGAAAAGGGTGTTCGGTCAGAAACTCTGCAACGGCATCTGGTCCAGCAATTGGGAACGAATAAACAGCAGCGCACCGGCGAAGCGGTAGAGGCCAAAGAACGCCCGGCGAAGGTTTTGTATCTGCTGGATGAAGCCAGCCTGGTGTCAGCCCGCCAAATGAACGCTTTCCTTCGGACACTGCGGCCGCAGGACCGCGCAATTCTCATTGGCGACGATGCGCCGGATGCGAAAAAGGTCGGACAGCATACGGCAGTGGAAGCGGGCCGTCCGTTCTACCAGTTGCAGGCGGCGGAAATGAAAACGGCGCAACTGAATAAAATCTACCGGCAAAAGGTGACCTGGCTGAAGGATGTGGTTCTCAGTCTGCGGAACGGTGAGACAGAACGCTCGCTTGACACGCTGGGCCGTCAAGGTGCCATTCATGAAACCAGCAATAGGAACGAGCGCTTCAAACAAATCGGACAGTGGTTCGCAGAAGCGCCGAAAAGCGCTCTGGTCGTGTCACCCGATAATGACTCCCGCCGCGCCATCAACGCCGCTGTCCGGGATGCGCTGCGAGCTTCTGAGCAGCTAAAGCCGGATGGCTTCAAAGCTTCGGTCCTGGTTCCGCGCGATGTCCTGGGCGCGGACCGCACCCGAGTTGAAAACTACAAAGTCGGCGACGAGCTGCGGTACATCAAAGGCAGCAATTCCTTGAACATTAAAAGCAAATCCTATGCCACCGTCACTGATGTCAATACCGTGGCTAATAAGCTCACGGTCAAGACGGCGGATGGGCGCGAACTGACTTACGATCCTTCCCGCGCCGGTTCTGGTGTTTCCGTTTTTGAGAAGCGCCGCCAGGCATTTGCAGAGGGCGAGCATGTTCAGTTCACGGCAACAGATAAGAATCTGGGAGTTACTAATCGCAGCACCGGCGTTATCGAGCGCCTGGATGCGGACGGCCAAGCTCGGATCATACTGAGCGAGACGGGCCGCGCCGTCAACGTCAATCTGAATGAGCAGCGGCATCTGGACTACGCTTACACCAGCACCAGCCATTCCGCGCAGTCGCGCACGGTAGAGCGATGCGCGGCCCAGGTGGACACCGGCGACCACCGGCTTCATGGGCTGATTAACCGCGTTTTCAGTTATGTGGCTGGAAGCCGGCCAGAACATGAGCTGGCGATCTTCACCGATAACAAAGAAGACCTGGCCAAAGTGATGGGACGAGAACATATCGTCCATACGGCCCTGACTCCGCAACAGATTCAGGAAGTAGATATGCGAATGGTTCGGCCCGACCTGGCTGTGGAACCGGAGACGCAGGTTTCGATGCAGAACGAGCTGGGAATGTCGGCATGAAATCAGCGATCCTTGAACAGCCAGTGGACGTGGTATTCGAAAACGTGGTGGATGAGATCGAGCGGTTCAATCTGTCTGGCCAAAATCCATACGGTCCAAACTTGCCAGTCAAGTCACACGCGCCACTCACTCTTATAATCCAGGGTCCGGGCATCGACGTGGAATTTCCGTTCTACCCGGAGGACCGTCCGGAAGAATTGCAGGCCTTCCTCAGAAGCAATCCTTTCTTTCGGACACGCCATGCCGTGATCTATCCGATGACGCGTGCAATGATCGCGCGGCAGTGGCATCGCGTCTATGCTTTTGACGTAGAGCACAAGCTGGTCACGGGAGTTAGGCTTCTGGTCGCAAAGCAGAAAGACCCTGAATTATTTCGTCAGCATCCAGACGTCTCCGCGTGGCCATGGGTCTACAGCTTAACCAGGTCCCGCGAACCTCTGGCGTGGGGCGAAGCGTGAAGGTCGGTCCTTTGCTGGAACGGCTGGCGCGCTGTGAGCGCGAAATAGAAAATGCCATTGCTGAGAGCCACCTGCCGCACACCGAAATGGAGCATGCCGGAATTCTGGTCTGGGAAATGGACTGGCGGATGGAGCGGGAAAATATCCTGGCAGAGTTGGGAGCAATGGAAGAACCGGCATAACCAAAGCGGCGGTGGAAATAGGTGAAGCGTTCTAGTCGAAAGCCGGAATCGCCCGGGTTCAAGCCGGCAATTTATCGATGTCTTCTGCCACATCGGCCAGACCGCTCAGATAGTCCCATTCAGAAAGTCGGCTGTATGCACTCAGTTGTGACACAAACGTTTCTGAAGTTAGGCCATTGTCAAACTGCAGAGAGATCCCTCCGTGGCCATCGGTTTTGGCGAAAGGCTCCAATTGATCCGCGAGCTGTCTTTCAAACTTATCCCCTGCTTCCCGGCTGGAGAATAGGAATAACAGACTCAACCGGTAAACATCAGTCGGTGGCAGCTCCTCATCAGGCTCGAAGTGAACATAAATGCCGTCACTGAAGTGATGCAGTGGTTGCCCGTCAGCCATTTTGTACTTCAGGGCCTTCTCGATGATCTCGAACAAGCCGCTGACCCTCGTCCGGCGCACCAGTTCGTTCGGCAGCGCCAGGCGGGTATAGTATCGCGAAAGCCATCCGGCCAGGTTTCTTGCATCTCCGACCGAAACCTTGACATTGGCTGTCGGCGCGATTTTAAGTAACCAGCGCCTTGGAATGGAGAAGCGCCTGTTGATATCGCACTGCAGCGCTTCTGCGCCTGGGATACCCGCCACCGGCAAATGAAAGCTGCGGAGATTCTTGCCAGTCGCCTGCGGGGACTTAGCCTGGAACTTACTGACGGGTTTTGCAACCACGACTTCGATTGCAGGATCGACATCAAGCCTGGGCGAAACGACACCACAGGATTGGGTGCAGATAACCAGCCACTCCGTTTTGGAGTCGTAAGATGAATCGACCGGAACATCTGCCGGTGGCTGGAAAGCAGTCCCCTGTCGCCACCCGGCTTTTAAAATCAGCTCTGCTTCGACTTCACCGAACTCATCGGTTTCACTGGGGCGCATCGCGGCGGCTTACACCCGCTCCCCGACCTCTGGAAGCTCGTCAAGCACGGGATTACCTGCACCCCTCCTTGCCATCTTTTCTTCGAGGTTGCGGGCTCGCCGGACAGCCGGAAGCAAGGCCTTCAGCGCTATCCTGACCGCCGGTTCATCGATGATATCGGCAGTCATCAGGTCACGCAGAGTCTTCTCTCCAGACACCGGCGTATTCCAAAATCGATAGAGGCTCCGTGCATCGACATCTGGCGTCGCCGTTAGCAGTGAATGGATAAGCCCTGCGCGTTGCAAATGTTCCTTACGGGCTTCGCCGCCATCCAGCCAGGCGTAAATCGTTTTGCGCTCGACTGCCATTGCATCCGCAATGGCCGAAATCGGCATGCCCCCTTCCCGGAGCGCCAACATCTTTTGCTGTACGCTCAGCGGGGTCCGTTCTACGAAATCCAGCACCACAGTCGTCGGGAAACTCGCCACCGCCTTCATGGGCTGCTTTTCATGGCGCGGAATTCGCGATGGGAAATAACCGGAACGCACCTCTTTTATTGCTGTCGATGCCATCAGGATTCTCCCCTCCATATCTTCATTGCGTGTTTTTTTCCAGTGCTCTCGAAGAGAGTTTTTGAAACACTTCTTAGATCAGACAATGTCTTAACCACCATATCGACATCAATTTTCACCGAAGGAGTGAACTGATGTCCGTGATCCATATCCATCACCACAAAGTCTGTTTCCGGCCGGGGCCGCCTCCAGTTGTTAAGGTTGACGATTGGCGTTTCCAGATCCGGTGGAAGCGTGCTTTGCGGATTGCGAAGGGACGCGAAGCGCATGACACCGCCCACGCTGGTGTCGTATGTCGCTACCGACACTCCTTCGCGGAATTTCATGTCTGGGGCATCTGGCGGAAGAACCCATTCATTCAGGTACTCAACAAGCCGTTCGCCATCTCGTGGCACGACCAGATCGATGTATCTCAAACCCACCGCCTCCATCCATTCAATAGCGATGTCCGGCACCGAAAGAAGTGACCGCAGACCGAATTTGAAGCGTTCGATGAAATTGCCGTGATCCACATAGCTGTTGGTATGAAGCGCAACAACCTCCTCCGTCAGCAAAACCCCCCAGGTGCGGTCATGGGTGGCAAATTGCATCATGCTTGCATCCACATTCTGAACGTCTATCTCGTTGTCAGGACCGACCTTCACGGTTTTAACCTGTAGTGGAATTTCATCGAAAACGGGGTAGACATGGCGAATCAGATCGTGAAATTCGTCCGCAAACCTCACCACTTTGGGAATCCGCGGAAAACGCACTACCCCCAGGGTGTAGACAAGAGGGGCATTGGGCAGATTTGTCATGTCTCAAATATCTCGCTCTTCCTAGTGAGAGCTTAACTATACACAAAACTAAACACAAGAAAACTCGTCATCAGGGACAAAAAAGATGTTAATACCGATCTGCCAGCTTTGGTGAAGCAAAAAGTCCCGCATTTCGATACGATTCGATCTATATTTTAGATACATCGAAACTATATCGAAATTAGATTAGAATTGAATTGAGCAGAGATTATATTCGGCGAACATTGTGGTTTTGGAAGACATGGAAGAGGACTTGAGCAAGCCATGCGCGGATTTGGGGATGACGAGGGCGAACACGGGAGCCCTAGAATGCGTTGGGGCGGAAGAGGACTTGGGCGCCCCTTCGATCACGGCGAGCTTCGGTTCGTGATCCTGGCGCTTATCGCGGAGAAGCCGCGGCACGGGTACGAGATTATCAAGGCGATCGAGGAGCAGTTTGGCGGAACTTACACGCCAAGCGCCGGCGTCGTGTATCCGACGCTCACGATGCTCGAGGAGTCGGGCAATGCGACGGTCGAAGAGATTCGAGGGAAGAAGTCTTACACGATTACCGAACAGGGCACACAGTTCCTTGCGGCGAATCGGGCGTCCACGGAAGCGGCCATGAGAAGGATGCGCGAACATTGGTTCCGCGAGGGCAAGGGCCGAGCGCCGCAACTGGTCCGCGCGGTGCATAACCTGAAGCTGGCGCTACGGCTGCGGCAACAGAGCGGGCCAATTACGGACGAACAGATGCAGAAGATCGTGGCCGCGATTGACGCGGCGGCGATCGCCATCGAACGCAGCTAACCAACCTAAAGAAGAGAGTTAAGGATAGAGTATGAATGTATCAATTGCTAAGGTTTCCACCGAGAACGCGAGTAGCTATCTGCGCAAGCTGTGCCAGCACTGGTCGCACAAGTTTCCGGTCAGTTTTGACGCTCAACACGGAACGATCGATCTCGCCGCCTGCAAGTGCATCCTCGATGCCGAGGAGAATGCACTAAAGGTTCGACTTGAATTGGCCGCCGAGGCGGATGAAGCCCAGCTACAAAGGGTCGTGGAGGAACACATTAAGCGTTTTGCATTCCGCGAGTCGCTGGTATTCGACTGGAACTCCGCAGCAGCCTAAGCTGCTGAGTTCCATCCCAGCCAGAGGTTGTTGGTGTCGATGGCCAGAGGCTTTGATGGCCTTGTTCGATGCCGGTAGACCGCGTTGACTGGTGGCGAGGTTTCAGATAATGGTTGCGATCAGAAGTGCGAAGACTCTCGCGAACCCGAATGCGCAGCTCGACATCAGTGAAAGCGCTAACAGCAAATTCAGCGATGAACTTGGTGTTTAACGAATCGACACATGCCGCTTAGTCATCACATGCGCAGAAGGATGTACACACAAAATGAATGACGTCCACCATCGCCCGCTGCACCGTGGCCCTCATCTTTAGGGTGCTTGGCCTCGATAGCGTTTTCCCCTTTAACCCGCAACCCCAGCCTTCAATTCACGATTCAGCTTGATTGAAGTCGGCGTTCTTGTAGCTATTTTGTGGGTTGTGCTCTTTGCATGCTTCACCGGAGCGTTAGCCGAAATCTTTCGCTGGAAGCCGTCGCTGCAAGCCGGGCGCTCCTCGTCTAGAACGGGACTTGAGGCAAGTTTCTGAACACACTCCGGCGGCAAGAATCCGGTGCCGCCGAAACTTTGAATGGAGCGCTCTTTATGCTGGATACGTACACTAAATTCAAGACGGCCTCCGATGCCAAGGCCAATCCTTATCCGCATCGAAGTCTCCCTTCCTCAACGCGCATCGGCACGGTGCGGCTCGCGGTTTCAAACCTTGAGTCATCGATCCGTTTCTACAGTTCCATCATTGGGCTTCACGTTCTCTTTGTCGAACGCGAATCCAATACCAAGGGCCCGTCCCTTGCGCGGCTCGGCGTTCGAAACGGCACTGTTCTGCTTGAGTTGGAGGAGCTGCACGGAGTGAAGCCGATTGGGCAGCGCACCCGGCTGGGGTTGTACCATACGGCCATTTTATTGCCCAGTCGGAGCGATCTCGGCAGCTTCATTCGCCATCTCACTCTACTGAACATTCCTTTCGACTCGTTGGACCATCTGGTGAGCGAAGCGCTTTACCTCGTCGATCCCGATGGACTCATCGTAGAGGTCTGCACGGATCGGCCGCGGTCTCAATGGAAATACCATAACAGTTGCATTGTTGGCGCAGTCGATCCTCTGAACATCGCCACTCTGGCACGAATTGCAGGGCCGACCTGGGAAGGAGTTCCGGCCGAAACGACCATCGGACATGTTCATTTCTATGTCGGCGATCTCGAACGAGGCAGAAGCTTTTATAGTTCGGCCATGGGCATGAACATTATGACGAGCATTCCTGGCGCCTTGTTCGTGTCAGCGGGCGGCTATCACCATCACGTCGGGTTCAATACCTGGGCAGGTGCCTGCCCACCAGCATCGCCTGAGGACGCAAGAATCTTGTTCTGGGAGCTTGTCCTTCCGGATACGGATAGTGTGGCTGAGGTTGGCGAGCAGCTGCGTCGTGTGGCTTCCAGCTTTGACGAGAGGGAAGCGACCGAACCGTCCTACGTCGATGAAGACGGAATACGAGTCGTCCTGCGATCTGGGCCCGCCAGCTAGAGTGAGTGGGTTGGGAAGCCGTCTCCCGGGGACTTTTTGAAGACGTTCGAGGACTGTCCGGCACTTCATTTTAGAGTCTTGATCTCCGACGATCTGTTGGCGTGGGCGTCGTCGATCACCACATTGTTGTCGGCGAGGGTTGAGCCGTCGGCTCTCTGGAGTGCTGTTTCTGCTTTTGCATACACGCCGAGGGCGGTGACCTGAGAAGAGCGCGTTTCCGCAAGGCTGCGGGCCTCGAAAGGGCCTTATAGCTTTCGCGCGCTGGCTGGAGCGCGATGAAAGCATTGCCCACTTGCTGTGAATGAACACCGCTCACGCGCCGTTCTCCTCCCTGTCAGGGGCTACCTTTTCGGTAGCCTCCGTCTCTTCGGTTCCAATTTCAACGGCGGCGATCAACCGCTTGGCCGCGCCGCTTATGGTTTCGAGTGAATCGCGCAGTTGATCTCCATCGACGTTGTAAGTGGCGAGATAGTTGGATGCCACATGCTCGATTCCAAAATGGCGCATGACGACGTAGGCGGTCGCTTCAGCTTCCAGTTCGCGCTGATTGCGTGTTTTGGTCTTGGCTTGTGAGCGATTCTCGCCCTGATGCAAGAGTTCGTGAATAATTTCATGGGCGACTACAGCACATTTTGCCGCCGTTGAAAGCGATTGCCGAATGACGATTTTTCCGCCAGTGGAATAACCCTGAACGCCCGGTTCCGGGATTTCCAGATATTCCAGTTGCACCGCCAGTTTGCCAGCGGCAGCTTCGAGTTTGGGCAGCAAGTCTTCGCCACCGGCAGCGGCGGCGTATTGCAGTGCCGGCAGAGATTCGCCTTCTGTAGCGGAATAATCGAAGACATAGGCGACTTTGAATCCGCCGAGCTTCTGCACAGTCGGGCTGTCTTCGTTTTCCGGGTCGCTCTTCCGCCTGTAGAGGCAAGGTGCCAGAATCGCAATTCCCTTTGCTCCCTTTTTCACGTTGCGGCCGAGTTTCTTCCACGTTTGGAAGCCCGCAACTTTCGAAGCTCCCGGACATTGAGAACCACTTTCACACTGCCCACAAATCATCGTTGGCCAAGATTTACTACAGATTCCACCCATACGTCGGCAAGGATGTCCGTATCCTTCGCCGCTTTCGAGTGTTGAGTGGAAATGATGTTGAGATTCAACTTGCAGACGGAACACAGCAGGGAATACCAGGCTGGATGTTGGACGAACAGGCCTGCCTTGATACAGAAGAGCAGGATAGTCCCCGCATCGCTGTCGCGGCACTGCATCATCTGCAGAGGGTCCTGAACGCACAACCACTGCTGCAGCGGGCCCGCGGGAGTAATCTACGCGGACAGGAGGCGAATGCAGGGAATGAAACAACAACTACAACTTCTGCTTCAGCCGGAGGAGATGGCTCTAAGCCTATCGCCGGAAGTGAAGGCGCGCACCATCGAGCTATTGAGCCTGATGCTGCGAGAAACAGTAAAAAACGGACCATCAACAAACAAGGAGGCAACTGATGAGCGACAAAATTCATTCAACACACCTCGAATGTGAAGCTTACGTCTATGTCCGGCAGTCCTCCATGTCGCAGGTTCGGAATCACCTGGAAAGTCAGGATCGCCAATATGGTCTTGCCGAAAAAGCGAACGTTCTCGGCTTTAAATCCGTCACCGTGATTGATGAAGATCTTGGGCGCTCGGGAACCGGTTCAATCGAGCGACCGGGATTCGGAAAACTTCTTGCGGCTGCCTGCTCCGGAGTCGTAGGTGCAGTGCTGGCTTTAGATGCATCTCGCCTGGCTCGGAACAATCGAGACTGGCATCATCTGATTGACTTGTGTGCCATGACGCAGACGCTTGTCATCGATTACGATGGCACGTATGATCCGACACTGCTCAATGACCGCTTGGTGCTGGGTCTGAAGGGCACCATGAGTGAATTCGAGATGAGCTTGTTGCGACAACGGGCGTTGGAATCCCTCCGTCACAAAGTGCGACGGGGCCTGGTCCTCACGCAAGTGGCGATTGGCTTTGTGCGAACAGAAGACGACCGGATGGAGCTGACGCCAGACTTGCAGGTCCAGGAGGCAATCCGCACCCTGTTCTCCAAATTTCGCGAACTCGGGACAGTTCGTCAGGTGCTGCTCTGGTACCTCTCAGAGAAGATCCCGCTGCCAACCTACAAGCGTAGCTCTGCGAAGATTCTCTGGCGGATTCCGGTATATGCACGCCTGTACACCATTCTCACGAATCCTGTTTATCTTCAGCGCTCACGAAAACTTACCCACTTGTGCTCTCGAGAAGTTACCCACCCTCAGAACAGGATTGAGAACGCGCTCTGATGACCGTTCATCATCCG
>Ga0209208_10001753_pt1 | contig 30983 bp, 17 predicted proteins | sample S1TSphfallax_3_FD_187694 | JGI IMG/M metagenome (GOLD analysis project Ga0209208, IMG submission 187694) | Host-associated microbial communities from peat moss isolated from Minnesota, USA - S1T2_Fd - Sphagnum fallax MG (SPAdes) (version 2) | ecosystem: Host-associated > Plants > Peat moss >...
AAGAAATGAGAGATCCAGCTCAAGGTAGCAGCAGCATGTGGTGCCCCAAGTTTGGATCACTATCATTATGTACCTAACCATGAAAGGTACATAATGATAGTACCTATTTGTTTGACATTACTATCAATTGCTTGCCCTTAAGCTTGGTGGTGCAGTGTGCTTAAGTAGTGCAAAGCATTTTCTTGTTCCACCTCAACTGTAGGAATTTCAGGAGATTTTTATTTGTATTCCTGGAGTGAAAAAAATATTTGGCAAGAAGATGCCAGAATAGCTAAGGTACTATCGTATGTGTTTTCCAGTCTCTCTCACACCATGCACATTTGCATCATGACTGGTAATCCAGTGCAGGAAAGGCTTCTATATTAGAGGGTATGATTTGGTTAGACTGTCTGGTGGTAGAGGTCTAGTTTGAAAGAGTGGCCACAATGCATTTGGTATGCAGAATTACACATGTGACACCAAGTTTCTACTGAGTTGTTGCCACACTGCATCCTAATCCACAGAGATGTGTGCACTGGAAGCAGGGCTATATGTGCATGGTGGGAGATAGTCTACCTTCACCTGGAGTTGTCCACTGTAAGACATACATGTAAAGCTTACTAATGGCCATTTTGTTGTGGGGGTTGAACAGCCTGAGAACCTGCTGTTAGACACTGATGGGAACCTTAAGATCTCAGATTTTGGCCTGAGTGCTTTACCTCAGCAAGTTAGGGTATGTTTCTGATACAAATTCTGTGTATTGTCAGCATTGCAGACCCCCTTGTGAGTTTCAAGTTCAGATTCTCTGTGGTGATTTGTTGATTTGTTAGTCCTGCTCAGAGCAATGCCAGATATACATCATGACTTGCAATGTGAAATCACCATTTTCTTTTTTCCTCCTGCTGAGGTATGTGGTCTAGTCAAGCAGGTTGGCATTCCATTGTAAAATGAAGTCAAGGCCTAGTCTCACTGGGCTGATAATTCTTGCAGGAGGATGGATTGCTGCACACAACATGTGGAACTCCAAACTATGTGGCTCCAGAGGTGAGTGTCTACCTGCCCTGCAAGCCTGTAGACATCCTTGGGAATATGAATGTCATTGTCAGTTCTCTACTTCATTTGTCCAGCAATCCTAACCCTTTGGGAGTTACCATAGAATCATGTTTTGAGTATTTAAACTCCAATAAGTGTCTTTGGGTCAGCAAGGGAGTTTGGAATGCTTTCAGAGCACAGTGTTGGTATCATCACTTTAGGTTTTCCTTGATCTGACATGAAGAATCTATTCAACGGACATCTGATTGGTTTGCGTATGTAATGGCTAATGTTATGTGATTTTTTCTTTACAGGTGATTGATGACAAAGGCTATCATGGGGCATCAGCTGATATATGGTCCTGTGGCGTCATCTTGTTTGTGCTGATGGCGGGCTACTTACCTTTTGATGAACCAAATCTCATGACTTTGTACAAAAAGGTATCTGGCCATATCTCCATCTCTCTTTTTATCTTGGTGTTAGCTATGTCACTTGTGGTCTAACTTGTGCCATGTGCTTCAACCTACCATCTGATGGATTGTTCTCTTTTGTCCTCTCTGCAGATACATCGAGCAGATTTCACCTGTCCTGCCTGGGTCTCACCAAGTGCTCGGAAGTTGATTTTGAAGATACTAGATCCAAACCCAAAAACTGTAAGCCTCTGCATTTGTTGTCCAATTTTGGGTTTCTTGTTGGCATATCATTATGCATACAGCTCTGGCAGGTGTTCTTTTGTATATCTGTCATGGCAGTGTGATGCATCAGATGACTTCCTGCACCTAAGATAGCAGTTGTATAATGGCTGCTGCTTGCATTCTACTAAGCTCAAATGTGTGTTGGTGGCTGCAGCGAATAACAGCAGCACAAATTTATAAGAATGAATGGTTCCGGAAAGACTACAAACCTTCCAAACTGAGTGAGAAGAAGGATGTCAACCTTGATGATATCGATGCAGTTTTCAGTGAGTCAACAGTAAGATCTTCACTAAGTATTTCCCTACCCAAATGCAGGAGATGTTTCTTACCATGGATGTGGCATCTTTAGTCACCTTGGGTGATGTTTGGTGTTGGCTTAGAGTTTGTTGGTATGTTTAACCACAGCAACAGGTTTTAATGAGATACCGGTTTCTATTTGCTTGGCATAGAATTGTGAGGAAGGAGGTTTGCAGTAGGACACAGGGGAATTCACTCCCATGCTTTCATACATTCTTCATGTTCTGATTAAGTGACATGTCAAGGAGAGGCCCTCATGCTTGATGTTGTCATTTGGAGAGCAGGAGTACATGGTGACAGAGCAGAAAGAGACAAAGCCAGTGATACTGAATGCATTTGAGCTTATCTCACATTCGCATGGACTCAACCTTTCTGGCCTTTTTGAGACACCACAGGTTTGTCATATGTGGCAGATCCTCCCCTCCCTCCTTTTAGTTTTAGTTGGGTGAACTTCTGTGCTGTGTTTGTAGATATCCCATTATTAAGTACAACCTTACAAGGTGCTGGTTTAGACCTGGCAGCTTATCTAATAAGGTGACTAATGTGGCTGCTGTTGTGGTGTCTGTGCTGTTATTTTGCAAATCTTTGTATAGGTGGAGAGGTCAGTTGGGTTGGTCAAAGAAGTTTACTGTTATATTTGGGGTGCTGCAGGATTTGGTGAAGAGGGAGACACGGTTTACAAGCAAGAGGCCAGCAAAGGAGATCATCTCCACAATTGAAGAGGCTGCAAAGCCACTTGGCTTTAATGTACAGAAGCGGGATTACAAGATGAAACTGCAGGGAGATAAGCATGGCAGGAAGGGACATCTCTCTGTGGCCACTGAGGTATCAACTTCGTCTTTACCATTCCTGTGTACTATTTATCTCAGTTTGTTTCTGAAAACTGCATATTAGATTGAACTCACTTCATTTCCAGATTACTCAACCAGGATTGGATGTGACTTTGCTGGCAGGTGTTTGAGGTTGCACCGTCTCTTTACATGGTGGAACTGCGGAAATCCAATGGTGATACACTGGAATATCACAATGTAAGTGTACATGTGCCAAATGTAATTTCATCACAAAAATTGCCCTCCATGGCATCTGCAAATGTTATGTTGGCAGCTTTGTTTGGACATAAGGGTCTATTCAACACATTAAGGGTATTATTCTTAGTGGGTCTATTTGATACATTACTGATAATATTCTTAATTGTCATAACATTCTGACAAGATTGTGTTCTCTAAAGTGTGAGTGGATTGGCTCATTTGATGTCTTGCAGTTCTACCAGAATCTGTCCAAGGGTCTGAAAGACATCATATGGAAAGTGGAAGAGGATATGAGCAAAAAGAAAGTGATGGCAGGTTGAAGTATTCAAAACCCAACGACCATTTCTTGCAAAACAAACTGTCATTTTTGCTTTATATAAAGGCTTAGCAGATTGGCCAAGTGCTAGACCCATGCTACCAAAAAAGAAAAAAAGGAAAAAACAGAAATCAGAGGATGAAGAATCTGAGGTTTTGGGGTGCACGGAAGTTCTGGTTTACAACCACAACACTTGTTCTCCAAAACATACACCATTTGAAGGTCAGTTTCAAGCTAGCAAACCCGTCTTTTTAGTACGCACATGATCTGCGGGATCATCAATTGGGGTCTAATTTGCTCGAGGTGATTACCATGATTGAGCAGTAGCAGATGTAGAAGAATGCTTATTGGAACCATGTGTTAGTTTTGATTGTAATTCTTCAGGCTTTGAAAGACTGCCATCTAAAATTTATTTAAAAGTTTGTGTATTGTGTGTATTTTTTAGTATATGTTTTAGTAAGTAAATATATATGGGTATAACTATACAGTGTTATCTTGCCCAAGAAACTATTCCTTGCATTCTTCCTCTACCAACTACTTGTAAATTGACATTTCTAAGCTTGTACAGAAATATTATGGGGTAAAATGGTGCTAATTCAAATTACAAGTGAACATAAAAGAACATGCTGAGGGCCACTTTGGGATGGGGAGTATGTAATGCCTGAGGAATGGGCTCTTGCTGAAGTAAGTGCCCACCTGAGGTGGACTTTGGGACACTTTGGGAACACCTGGATGGATATAAGGCTGTTACCGGTGTAAAATCCTACCACAAAATCTTTAAATATTTGACGTGTGACACTTGATGGGCATTATGGGAAAATGAAAACAGTAAAAAAGAAAGAAGGAGGTGAGTTTCCTTTGCACATGAAGTATATAGGTTTTCTTACACTCAACACACGTTTTCATATTTTAGCTGCACCAATGGGTTCTATGTCATTTGTGAAGTCCTTTGTCGTAAAGGCATTTCAGGAAGATTTCGACACTATAGTTAACATCCTTATGTTTGTAAATTTGCAAGCGCACTTTTGATTTTTTTTCGTTTTGCTATGCTTGGTGCCTAGGCTATTTATTGCATATCGTATTTTCATCTCCAAGTATGTTGTAGCATTATGCTGAATTTGACTCACATACCATTGTTCTTTTGCCATCAACAATTGTATTGAAGGGCATTGCAACATGGAGCCACTAGGATGTGGTTTGTGTGGTTGGGTTGATGTGTTTGGTTTTTTGAATGTTTGGCATTTGTGTGGAGTGGCCAATGTTGCACAACAAGTAGAAATGGAGGACTCGACATTGGAGACCAGACATTGTCAATCATTTGGTTTTTCTGATAATGGAAATTGAATTATTTCTATTGAATGTTTTGTTTTCTTTGGCTTTTGTTTTGATTAACAATTTCTAGATATGAAAGCTTTAAGTGGCATGTTGCTATAGATCTCCAAATTCTCATTGTGTTGGGAGGTCACAATGTTAGGTCTTTGTGAATTGTGTAGGATATGGGATGATCGTGAAAATAACGAGGAACCTAGAGGATTTGTGGAACTAATCAATCATTGGCATTTTATATTCACAAGTGGATGTGCTTGAGTTTGTATTCAAGTTGAAAATTTGAAGAGTGATGATTGAGGAAGGAAATGAATACCTTGGCGGGAAATACAAATTGAGAATTTTGTTGAACGTTTGTTGTCATTGGAAAATGTTGAATTGTGGGAACAATTCTCTTCTTGTAAAAAAAATTGGGTTGTGACTTTTACGTACGTTATAATGTTGTGTGTGTAAATAGTTTAGGACTTACACCATGTAAATATAAATCCCATAATGAAATTTATTTACACTCCATGTAAGTGTTTAATATATATCTACATTCATGTAAATGTAAAACATGAGACATGTAAATGTAAAAACCTTATGAATTTATTTTATGTAATGTAAAATAATGTATGTAAATGTAAAAATAAATACATTTATATAGTTTTAAGTGTAAAAATGTGGTTTCTACTTCTAGAGGGGGGAGGGGGGGATTTCATAAGTTTTTGGTGATAGGCCAACCAAATGGCCCATTAAAAAAAAAACCATCAAAACATTTGTGCCATAGGATGCACCATAACTAATTACATTTATTAATATGAATCACAACAAGTATCTAAGCTCTTGTAAAAGCTTAGGCCAAAATGATGATGAACAAAGTCAAGAATAAAAGTTCAACTCAAGCCATGAGGTGGGCAAAAGGTGCATTCAAGGTATTCCTTGGAATAGCACCACCATAATCCCATATTGATGGAAAATACTAATATTTAGGGAGTATAAAAACATCATGCGTTTTTGGTGAAGGGCCAATCAAAGTGGCCCATTGCAAAAAATATAATAAAATTGAGCTTTGGGATGCACCTACAACTAATTATTATGGATTTGCAAGAAGGTATGGTCATTAAGGGTATATAATATACACGTATAGGAGTATAATTCAAGTTGTAGACAACTTGTTGGGGATTGTCATGACTTTTGATGCCATGACGAGGGTTGGGATAGCTCATGAGAGAAAGTCCAGGACATTCTGGTTCTCCCAAGGACTTTAGAATTAAACACAGAAATGTTTAGTGGCTGACAATACATTGTGAATGTGTTATGGTCCCTAAAAATCCTTCACAATTGATTTATGTGCAAGACAACAATGTTTGTCCGCTTATTGCAAGAGAAGTTGAGGTTGTTTATGTTCTTCATTTTTGGTTACAAAGTGTGTGTGTGTGTGTGTGTGTGTGTGTGTTTTTCAATTTTGTGGTGTTGGTCAAGTGATAATCATCATAAGAATATTTAGCCAAATTTGATAATATTCAAAATATGAAAGTAGACAAAATCTTAAACACCAGTCTTCTCTTGTAAGCAGTTGTGACAATTTTTTTTGACAAAATAGGTAATTTGTGACAGAATATTCTTTTCTCAAAATAGTTTCACAAACTGGTGAAAATTGGCTACAAAAAAGTCACTTGGAAATAGGAGAGTGAGAAAGTTAACTAATTTTTTTTTTAATAATAAAATTAAGATCAAGACCTTAAGTAAATTTCAACAATCTAACATCCCCACATGCATGAAAAATAGTTCATGGATGAAATTGAGCAAAAATATAACTAGCCATATGAACCCTTGACGACATATGAAATTGAGTTTCACGGATCAAATTAATCACATGGCCAAAATGAAATGAGATGGATGAACTTTCACGACATCGATGAAATTGAACTTCCAAACTGAAAATCATCACAAGGGTAACAAATGGATGACATTGATGACAGATGACCCATATGAAATGGATAAAGTTCATGGAATCTATTACATGGATGAGAATGAATTTTGTGAATTGGGAATCAGAGTACCTATTGATGAAGTTGACAATATGGATGACAAAAATCCACATGGGTGAAATTCAATGAGATGGATGAAATTGACCAAACCATGAAAATTTCACGTGGCTAAGATTGATAATTATGTTAATGGATGGAGATGTGTGTCCATATTGGGCGTAGATAGGTACGTGCCTATACCTTTCTCCTACCCTTACAATCTTCAGCCATCCTTTCTTACTAGGAAGACCACAAACCTAAAATTAGGCGCACTTTAGATGGATGGAGGTTCAGGGTCCAAATTCCTAGGAACCAATTTGGACTCATTTAGAGCAAATTGAATCCTTGAGTTGAACCATGCTTGCATGTTGTTCCTCCAAATCATGAGCTTTGCTTTGAGCTCTCTTTTCTTTTGGGTCTCACCCAATTGATTTTCCCTACAAAATGGTACCTTGTAGGTTTTAACTTTGATTCATCACTTTTTGGTGTTGGACCCTCATCTGAAGGCCATGGGCCCAATTTATGGCTCTCAGCCAATAGGATTGCTCTATTCCATTGGACCCTGGACCTTGGACTCTCATCTAACTTTAAACAAGTGATTTTTATTTTTTAATCACAACTTTTGACACATCGTTAAACCACTCATTAATATAGTCTCACATTCCTAAAAGATTGGGATAATTGTAGAGACCAAAGGTCAAGTGCACTAACAATATTAGGTGCCTCTATCTTATGTAAAATATTAGTTGTCTTTCTCTCTCTCTCTTGGCAACAATTTTGTTCACAAATGAGCAAGTCAAGTCTCAAAAAACAAGACCTTGAACAAATGCAAAGGGGCAAACGTGGTGAGGAGATGGGTGCAAGCATCAAGCCAAACAAAAATAAAATGAAACAAGCCCAAAGGAACAAATACTCTCTATTTGACATGATATTGGACCTTTTGGTGATAAAGTTCATTTGCATGTCATTGCTAGTTTGAGGAGATCCAAAGAGCATGGTTGGCATTTTCTCTTTTTGGATGCAAGTATTGTGGTGGACCACTACATTGACACAAACCTCACCCCCACCCAAATTTTTCATGACTGCCCTGAATCACAATTGCTTCACCCCAGATTTGCCTTGGGCTTGAATCTCTTAGATCCCTCACCCAATTATGTCTGTACCCATTGATTGATTCAGCTTCTTGCACTACCCACAAAACCTTAGTGAAAGAGCCCTTGAGAAGGCAATGGTCATGAAAACATTTATTTCTTTGGATGAGAAACCACAACTACATTCCTTTCTTTCTTTGCATGAAAAAAACCACAATTTTTTATTTTTCTTTGGATAAAAAACCTCAATTGCATTTCTTTCTTTGGATGAAAACCCCAACTACATTCACTCTGAAGAGAGCCCAAAAATATACACACCAGGGAGGACAATGGAAACAACTGGTCCACTCTCCACCTAGTGTGAGATTTTCTAATCTCACAATCATTGGTGTGAATGGGTTTCTCCAAACAAGCTTTACTAAGTCTTTGGGTCAGTTACTCCTTGTGGTGTAAGAAGCAGTTAATAATTTTGAGGTGGTTTTTAACACAATTTTGGAGGTCTTCTTCCATTTCATTGACATATTGACATGTTGAATTGTACATTTGTTTGTGAAATGCTAATTGCATGAAAAGTGTCTATATAATATTATTGCTTAGGAAGCCCATTTGGAAAATGGATTGTTCTAAGTTAAGTTAATTTTGTCCAATGTCACAATCAAGCCTTCATAGTAGTACTAATTGCATCAAATACAAATTTGAGAAATGCATCAGTTTTGATGATTCAAGGAAAATTGTTCTAGTTGATTGAGCTTACTACAACTACTAAAGCTTCACTTTTTCAACACTTTTTTCCATAAAGCCTTGTCTAATTCATACAATTTAACAAGCTGATGGGTTTTTGCATCCCCCATTTAGGGTATCAAAAATCTTTGATGAATTTGCCACTCGCAAAGTTGCTTCTTTTTTTGTACAGATGAATTGTATTATGGTTCTCATTTAATCACCATAGGCAAGCTTGGGGGGTGGGGCAAAAGAATGTAAAATGGCGACTGTTAATGAACCACTAATTCTTTTGCCAAAAAAGCACCACAAAGCGTTTGAGATGAAAATGATCACAACAATTATCATAATTCTGATGATCATTTGTGAGTAATGCTTCTCTCCCTCTCATTCAAAGATTCTTAATGATTTGTGATTGCAATTGTAAATATATATATTTTTTGTTGAGCTTGATTGGCATCATGAGAGATATATAGGGTTATTGTCGATACACCGAATGTAGTTTGTCCTAAGTATGATTTTTTCATGTAGTTTGTCGTAAGTATGATTTTTTCTTTTGATTATTTTCATAAAAGATTGTATATGAGATGACATGCAGGGGTTGAAGTGGGCAATGTGGGAGCACAAGTGGCTTTGCAACCCGATTGTACAAAGATTCAGCCCTTGCCGTGTACCGTAATTGCTGATGTGGATGACAATGGCCAACACACCTACACTGCTTACACTGTAAATTTTGAACATCACATATCAAAATTTACATATTTGAAGTCATACTACTTCCAAAATCCCTAATGTCATGCTACTTCTCCTTTGCAAATATCAAATCAAGAATTGACCATATGGGTAGGGTATGGTAAAGCACTTGGAGGAATTTTGTGGTATTTCATTTGTTTGGAGGGCACTTTATATTCATGAATATATTTCTAGGAGGGATATTATGCCTACTCCCTTGAGAGTGGGAGGGATCTTATGCCTCTTAGGTATAGGCATAATTAGTAGATGAACCCTCCTTTGCCTCATCTAGATACATTTAGGTTCATGATAATCTTTATTATGTGATAGGTAAAGCCCATGTGTGTGTGTGTGTGGGGGGGGGGGCAATGCCCAAAATGTAAGGGCTGGACTTGGCTACCAGCTTTTCCTAGGTCCCTTATTTTGGAAATGTCCCCAGCCTAGGGCTTTACCCTACCCCAAATGATAAGCCCTATTCCCATTTCAAAAAGCATGCATAGTGATGGATTTCAAAAGCTTCAGAAATTACATGAAAACAATTAGATCTTTTATAAACCAATGCGGCAATGTTCAATTGTGCTTTTGCTTTCTAAGAAGCAAAACCAATTTCGATTCAAGTTATGTCAATTTGTATGGGCGCAGGAAGTATGTTCGAGCCATGTGTGTGTTACAATAAGGCCAGTAATGTCTCCCCCACCCCCATACCATCCACCACTAAATTGGCCTCCTTATACCGTCCCACCACCACAACCGATTGCATATCCACCTCCTCCTTGGGCCACTCTCCTCAATGCCACATATTCACCTCCACCACCTCCAAGTACTCTTAACGACTCCCTATTCATTCAAATTTGGTTTGCAAATCATACTATCCAACAATGATTGGTATCATGCTTTAATTTCATTAGAACGCTTAAAAGGTTTGGTCACTTATGAAATTTTGCACTTTGGTTATACAATAATCTTCCTATGGGACTCTATAGGAATTAAAACCCCAATTTATGCTTCTAGAAATAGTAGCAATCTAGCAAACTATGATTGTTTTAGGTTTCAAAGTCCACTAAATTTTTGTATTTGTTCCAAACATAAACATGACGAAAAGCATTTTGTAAGAAATTTTAAATTGGGACATCATCAGTTGGTATGCTCTCATTGTTCAGTTTTTTTTTTAACCGCACATGATTTAACTGGCAAATGTTAATTATATTTATATAAAGAAAATCTAACTTAAGAGGTCCATTTGTCTATGGATCACCAAAAGTTAACACTAGGTAAAGACATGCCAATATAATCAACATTGTATTGTAATGGCACTTGCTTTCTCTTGCAAAACTAGTAAGTTGCATTGGTGGTCATAGGTGGGATAATCATTCATGACACTACTCCTGTAAAACCTCCCATACGACCATTGCCACCCACTTCTGAAAAGTATACAAGTTATGGAATCAGTCAATCCTCGGCATGGTTTTGTTCAGGTAATTTAACAAAAACCGCCCCAAATAAATTTTTTATCGATTTATGTATCATAACCATAAGAAAAACATAATGGGACTTTTGTAGTTGCCACTAAAATTTGAAACAAAAATCTCGATTTTAGTACGTCATTATTTCAATTTGGGGCAATGCTATTTCTACTACATGAGTACTTGTGCTAACAAGCAACTCCATTTTTTGGTATATTTTACAAGATTACCCTAGACTAAATTATACAGCACGTGTCGAAGCAAACACGGGATTTCCACCTGGGTACAAAGAGGATCAATTCGCACAATGTAACTACCAAAATATGATTGTGCGTATTTTAAATCCAACACTATATTTTGGCTTTATCCATTGTATTTGTACTTATAAAGTCTTCATCGTCTCATTTCTAAAGGCAATTTCATAGTAGAAGTCTAATGCATAACAATATGTTAACATGCTAGGATTTAATGAGCTTGGGAGATTGTCGATTTGAGACAACAGCAACTACGGAGTTGTGTATACTATGCCTCCAAAACTACCGCAATTGGGTAATGATAATTTTATTGTTTGTTTGATTTTTGAGCTTATGTAAAAGCTTCATTTCTACAAAAGTGTATGAGATCTTGGGATGAGTTAGGTGTTTTCCAACCTAAAAGTCATTTCACTTTTGCACTAGGTCTATCATCTATGGTGTCAATATTCAAATGAAGTTGGAGCAAAATCAAAACTTCTTCAATAAATATATTTATTCAACTAATGAGTGTGTACTTTGATGGATGGGAAGCTATGTGCCATTTCCTTTCCACAATGCCTGAAACCAGCAGCAATGGGTCCAATGGCTCCTGGCACTAATTACACATATCGTAGTGCCAGTAGCATTCCTTTAACCAATAATGACAACATAATATCCATGATCAAACCATGTCGTGGATTTTGCTTTGGAGTTCTTCAACAATGCCAGAGTTTCATGAACTTCAATGTTAGCCCATTTTTTCTTTGCAACTCACAAACAAAAGCTTGTGATTTCATGCATAATTTGGATATCCCAAGTCTTGAATAATTTAAGATCACAACAGCTGAAAGAGAATGGTCACCCGACTTCTAATGTTAAGATCAGTGTGTCTAATGGAATGACAAATGAGTTTAATTTGTCCTCTGATCAGGTTCTTTTTTGTTACTTCCTTATGTCAGTTGTGCTGATATAATTCGATAAAGATTGAAATGTTTAAGTAAAATCCCTGACTATATACATGCATTCTTTGTCTCTTACAAAGAAAGGATGGGTGGTTTTTGTGTAGTGTCCTGTGGACGATACACGAGATTATGCAGATTGGCCTAATTGCAACTCTTTGGGCATTGAAACCTTGTTAATAAATCAGTTAATTCCAGCAGGTGATTATGTTACTCACCCATATAGATGAGGTGACATATCTACAATACCGTATATTTTTGTGACATATTTGCATGTGGATTTCAAATTTTTTTAGTTGTGTACTTGTGCATATCAAATTGGCCTATAATTTTACTTTCTCTAATTTTGTTCACATTTAAGATTTTAATGAATTAGATAAGTATGCATATTGGTTCAACTCCACTAGTGTAAACATATAATGATGTACACATTCAAAACTTGTAGGTTAAGATTATTCCATGTATTTGTAATAATTTAGATGGATAAACCCAATTCAAATTGCTAACTCGCCTCACTAGCATTGAGCTCATGTCCAGCAATTGTATATTTTCAAAATTTGTTCCTCATCCACTCAAGGATGAAAGAAAACCCGCACATGTTTTCTCCAACATGTTGTATGGGAAAATAGTTAATCCATTTCTAATATTTGTCATCTATTGATTTATCTTATTAATAAATATATGGTTCACATCTTTCAGGTAAGGTACATAAAATTTGTGAAAAGAAGAATGGTGTGTCAAAAATGCCACTTAGTTTATTCACATTTTAAAGTACTTTATGCTATTTTCAATCATCATTTTGCTTGATGTTGATCCTTGAAATGAAGTTCCAATCAAATTATTATACACCTAAAATTTGATAGGGTGTCATCCCCTCTTGTCATTAAGTAGTCTAAGCATGATATTATGAATTCTCATGTCATGACCATGAATCCCAAGTAAGTTCATACCTAATGCATAACAATATGTGATGAATAGTCATTGATATGTGGATAAATTGAATATGTCCCATGATATGCTTCACAAACAAACCTAAGTTTGTGGAACTCATATAACCGACATGGGTGCATCGAAAAGTTCATAATGTCCACATCCATTTCACAAACTTTTTCCAAAGCCATTATGAGAGTTGATGGGCAAAGAATTATGCATTATTTTTACCCCTTGACAATATTTGTGAATGCAAATATGTATACCATGTGGTTTTGCTTGTTTTGATGGTTGGGTGTGATCATATGTTACATGCATACTATGGATAACACTAGCTTTTTAAACCTTTTCATAACCAACATCTTATATTATCCCACATATTTGAGAATGGGCATTATAAGGTACTATAGATTTACAATGAAGTATATTACCTCTCAAGGAGAAAAGAAAAATTGCCAAATCCACACTCAATGGTGCCTTGCCTAATTGGAGAAGTGTTCCTTAGATCACATTTAGGTGAGATGATGAGCAAGCTATGAAACAAGTGCAAAGGTTGCAAGCATGAAATATTTACCTTTTGTTACTTGGTTTGCTTGAGTTTTCTTTCAAGTATAAGTTACATGATCAACCAAATGTTGGAAATATGTTTTTGCTTATCCTTTTTTACAATGGAAGAACCTATCACAACTATTTTGCTACAATTTTGTCAATGGTGCTTGTTCAAAGGCTTTTAAATATGATTTAGGTCACCATTGTAAGTTACATGGCCAATATTCATTTTTCAAACCATGGTAATTGTTGCAATACTTCTTGTTCCTTTACAAGAAAACATGCAGAAGCAATAATTCTTCTTCATTTGATTAACAAAATCAATTGTAGTCATCTAGCCTCCATAATAATCTCCTATGGCAACTACCTTGTGATATTCTGAATGTGATTATTGCAGCCTGTAGTTCAAGAGATTGTATAGAATGTGATCTTTCACCTCCTTCTCTTATTACCTTCATTTCAATAGTCAGAGTTTCCTCTGATGCACTCGTAATCCATCGTAATACTATGATTGCACCCTATTCGCAAAATCATCTTGTTGTTTTACAACAACAGTAACAAATACCCAAAACATGCACTAAAAGCCTCAACACACGCATGTCTGTGCACCCCATTGGCAACTCATTATATTTACAAACAGTGCTAGTGAATACTCCAAAAACACACAAAGAAGGCATCAACACATGAATAACCTTATTCAGTTTGTTTTTTGATCACAACCTCATGTTTAAAAAGACATGGAGCAACCTCGCCTCCAACATAGGTCACTGAACAAATCCAAAGAACAACTGAGGATGACAAGCTGATGCAGGACAGACCAAGAGAAATAAGGAACTCACATAATGGAAGACAAACATACCCAGAAAAACATAACCTTGATCCACAATTCAATGCTACAATATATTGACATTACAAGGTAGCTACATAGACATGTTACTGTAGTTGTCTTGGTCAAGGTATTTGACAATCAAAACTCTAGGTCATTCACTCTACAGTGCGATATAAACAAAAGACAATCTACTCCTACTATGATAAAGAAAAAACTGAGAAAAAAGAACAAAACAACTATTGAATTTTTTGCCAACAGTAACCAGTTCTTGAGTGAAGTCAGCACACCTTTGACCATAGGCATGAAGACACTCTACAGGGCTGCAACAATCACATTGATTGATAGATCAACTACAAAGAAAATTGCCAGATTTTCTTTTCCTGTCACCACCATGCCACACAAACAGTTGGTGGGGGGGCAATTACAAGTAAAAAAGAACAGTTCACTAAACAGTTCTTGGCAGTTGCATCACAGAAAGCATCGCGAACTGCTGTAAAGTTGATCCCTTCAAATACAGATTATAACACCAGAAGGGAAAAAAAAGGAAGATGGGGGAAGGAGATAACATAAAACCTTTGGGTCAGTGCTAAGCAATCGTGCCCCTAAAGTACAACATTTGACATAAGCAAAAAAAAAAAGAAATAATCAAAGGAGATTGCTTGGAACCTCTAAACTAGTGCTGGTTAAGCTATCACATGCAGCACACATGTGCAGTCTTCTGACTCCACTTACCAGAGCGTTATGTAGTAAGGCTTTACTTCTTCTCCATCCCTGCCAATTAGCAGCATGACACCCAGCATAATTCACAATTGTTGCTCTTTGCCATCTCCGGAAAAGAAAAACCTTTTCAGTCCCCCAGAAGAGAGACAGCTGAGCTCAGCACTGATAAGATTATTTATGTGTCCAGTTGAAAAGATCTCCACAACTCATGATGTGGAACCATACCAACTGCTTTGTCTCTTAGAATGCCAGATTTTCATTAACCTGCTCATGCGCAGACAGATGACTGGTCATGATTGAAACGAACAATCAGACATGTGATGTTGTCAGCACTTCCTCTGCGATAGGCTTCATCTCCGAGTACTTTAGCAGCATCCTGAGCATCTTCAATGGACAATACCATTGACACTGCTTCCTGGTTTGTCACCACATCCCACAGTCCATCACTGGCCAGAATCAGAAAATCAACGCCCTCTTCAATTGTATCCTCCTGGATCTCAGGCTCTGCAACAACATATTGCTTCAGCAGCCGGTCACCAAATGCACGGGATACTGCAAGAACACCACCTACTCGCCAAGTGCCAACCCACATTACAACGCCTCCTGCATCCTCAATGCGTTGCCGCTCATCAGCTCGGTTTGGCTTGTGATCAGATGACAGAGCAAATGCTTCACCACCTCTGCAAATCACAGCCCTCGAATCACCAACATTGGCAACAAGCAAACGGTCCCCCACCAAGACAGCTGTAGAAGCTGTTGACCCAGCATCCCTGTTCTGATTAATCTCTGTTTTTAAATAATCTTGGTCCGTCTGCTGGTATGACTCAACTATGGCTAACTTGGTGTCATCAACAAATCTAGGATGCTTCAACAAGTTATCAAACAGGTATTTCTTCACATACTCTGCTGCCCGTGAACCACCATGCCCATCAAAAACTCCAAATAACCCAATCACCTGGTCATCAATTTTTGAGATTTTGGCCTCATAGAAATCCTCCATAGAAGCCCTCTTTCCACGCAAGCTTGAAAACCCATAGCTGAACTTTTTGTTTTCGCTCAAGCCACCCCCACTGGCACGATCATCGACAAAGCCATCTTTGACAGATAAAGAGGAATTCAAGGAGGTCATCATTCCAGTGCTGACTAATGTGATTTGATGACTTAGAGCACAGATTCTTGCTTGCTTACACAGCTACACTGATTTCCACACCTGACTCCAACAGAACATGTGCTAGTAGTGTGCTGAAGCACTGGCCATTTCTCTCTGTCTATCTTTCTGTGAAGCTTCTTGCACCAGTCAGAGGAAGGTGCTAGATCAGTGGCATGCACACCCACCCTTTCTTTCTACTCACCTCTCCCCTCCCCTTGCTGTTTGTGGCAGGATGATGCTGCTTTCCTAGTGAGTTCCGCTTTCTCCTCAAGCTGATCATGAGAGAAACAACAATCTTATTTGCTATAATGCTTCAGAAACAAATTCTTAAAAACTCTTAGGCAAAATCCAACCTTTCTGACTTCCAAGTTCGAGATTTAGCAAACTCCTTTGAAGTTTGGGTTTTCCTTGATGCAGATGTATTCTTGAGTGATTGATTACCTCTTCATTTGCAGTGCTTTGTCATCTATGAAGACCCAACCAAAATTTATACAAGACTTGTTGCAGCTATCTTTGGTTCTGCAGTTAGAGGGGGCAAAAGAATAGATCTTCAAAAGTAATTGAGAATTTCTCCATACTTTCAAAAGAAGGAAGGAGGGAAGCAAACAAATTGTGGTGCCCCCAGATCCTTTTTGTTCTGCAGATTCTCCATCGAAAGGATCTTGTATAAAAATTCTCTACCATTATAACAAGCAGTTGACATTGAAATTGCAAACTAGTATGGAAGTAGAACAAACCTCCAAAAATCTCAAGTTTAATGAGGGAAATTTTTTTCATCTTCTTCTTCTTCTTCTTCCAGTGCTCACAATAATATTCTTTGGAGTGGTTGTTCACCCATGCCTCTGTATGATGTAGTAGATAAGCTGGAACAAGCTTTCATCACACCTGCACTTAGGCACACACATAAATCAGTCAAAGATTCTTACAGATTGATCATAGCAATCAACACAATAACAAGCACCCCCCTTGACCCTTCACATGTATCTAAGGCCAGTTTTTCTTCTTATGCACTTTGAGCCATGGGGTAAGACTAACTCCAGCAGTGCTCAATATGTGACCCTGCAAATTAAAATTGGATGAAGAGAAGTCAAAACATGCTGGTTTGGCTCAGCAAAATGGTTTTGGCACAGCATTTTTGCACAGCTTGCTGAGGCTGGTAAAAGGTGAAGAAAAGCTTAACACCTGCCAAAGAAGAGTGCAATAAATATGATCTGACTGCTGCTCCCTGTTGCTTTTGATTGGCCAATCATAAATGGTTGGTCCAGGTGGTTTGCTATTATGGTCTCCCACCTACCTATTTGTACTCCCAGTTTTATCGGTGGGGTTGGGAAATAATTAAATAACTAAACTTGGATGTGAGAAATATTTTTGCAGAGCACCGCTACAGATGCTCTAACATACATATGTGCGATTCAATATTACACTTTTGAGAGAAAATTTATAATCCTCTCTTCTTCTACGAAGGCAAGCAGACATCCTCACTACTTTCTCTTGGTGGTCTTAACTTCGTCAACACTGAAAGAAAGAAAGCGCGCCCCCTAAGTAGCAGCAGAGGAAGAAAAAAACAGCCTCTTTCATTACATTTCTTCCCTCATCAACAAAGGCAACCCACAACACCAGATAATCGATTCTCAAACCATTACATGATAGCTACGATGAGAAAAGCCAGGTTGCAAAAGAGTGGACAAAACCTGCTGCGACTGAAAAGCATGAGAGAGAGAGAGAGAGAGAGTCCACCTTTCCACAGGATTTGATCGCCCGCGCGTCTGTCTTCAAATAAACCGTCCTCCTCTTCCCCTTCCTCTGTAGCTTTAAAACAAAGCCAAGCTCTTGACCGAGAACCAGTCACAGCAGAATTCCAAACACGTTTCCGAACAGACAGACGTTCTCAATTTCAATCCCTGAACGACGCTGCAAAGAAATAACCAGAGCAGCGGCAACTTTTTTTTCTTCTCATAAAACGTTTTTCAAAACGCTGCAAAGGAACAAACAAAGTCCTCAAACGACGACGACTTCTTATGACGACTACTGTAACTATCGGTCGGTCGGTCGGTCGGTCAGTCGGTCACACAACCATCACCAGCAACCTCTGCTTCTTCCCTGCTATTACTACTACTCTTTGAAACAACAAACAAAACAAAACAGACAAGCAACGCAATAGTAATGATCCTTCTCTCTGACACCAAAAACGCAAAAAAACTAACGAACAAAGACTGCAGCACTAGTACTAATACAGTAGTATTACTAATCTCTCTTTCTCTCTCTCTCTCTTTTCTGACGCGACAGCAACGTAAACACGCACATGCAGTACGCGCGCTCTCTCAATCTCTCTCTCTCTCTCTCTCTCTCTCTGCACGGTGCGCGCCTTAGGGTTCTCGCTCGTTTCTTGGCATTTTTTTCGCTTTGCTTCTGCAGCTCGGCATTTGATTGGTCGATTTCGTACGCGCTTGCTTTCGATTGGTCGATTTCGTACGCGCTTGATTTTCATTGGTCGATTTTCCTGTGCCATTTTCGGTCACCAAAGTCTACCACTCTATTTTTAAAGCGATTTTTTTTTTCTTTTTGTCTTTTTTTGGCTTTGTTTGTTTTGGAGGAGCGATTTTTCTTTTCGCCAAAAATGGCGATTTTTTTTCTTCTTTCAAAATGGAGAAAATTTAGTGTTTTCTTTGGGGTTTTTAAGACGCAGAATTTCCAATAAAATTATTCATTTATTATTATTATTATTTAAAATCGCCAGATTCTGTTCTAATTAGTTCCAGTAAGTAACTCAAAAATAAGAAGGATGATAATTCTTTTTTTTACTTTCATTTTTTTGAAATCCAAATATGGCTAAATCGTCTTCAGTGTATAATTGCCACTTCAGTTACATCACAAAATTGAGAAATAAATTTTAATTTTTAAAAAAACTGCTCTATTTACAGCCTCTGACTAAATAAATAAATAAATAACAATAATCATTTATTTATGTAGTTATTTATTTATTTATTTATTTATTTATTTGTGTATTATGTATTATTATTGTTATTAATATTATATATCTGGCTATGTGAAAATAGGGTCAAATTTGTTATTTCCTCGATCCTTCTTGAAAGCTCAAAGAACATTTGTAGCTCTTCTACACCCAACATTTTAAAATCACTCAAAATGGATTAAAAATGAGAAAAATATGTATTTTAATTAATGATTTATTTATTTTTAAAATGGAGATTTAGGTCAATTCTATGGAAAAAACCAAAATTTGGTTATGAGACTACTAAGGTAAAATTGTTCATCAACGAACGTGTATCTATTACCAAACTTTTTTCAATATATTTTTTCGTTCTTTAACCAAATCGATTGATTTTTGTGTCATTTGATGTGCAAATTGGAAGGTTATAAATGTTTTTTTAATATTTTTTCGTTCTTTAACCAAATTGATTGATTTTTGTGTCATTTGATGTGCAAATTGGAAGGTTATAAATGTTTTCTTTTTTAATATTAGAAGTAAAAGAGTAACATAGAAAACACATGAAGAGGATGAATGATAGTTCATCACTTTTTAAAATTTGAAAATTTTAATTTAAAACCTCTTTCTAGTTCCAACTTTGATATCTTTTTCATTTTTAGTTTGTTTTGAGTGATAAAAACTTGATGGGTGCACCACCTAAGGTTTTACAAAACTTCTTTGTATTTCAAAAACAAAGATGCACCAATTCAAGATTTTAAGCTTGAAATCTTAATCTATTTTAATGCACCCATCATGGAAGATTAAACCCCTTTACACGTAACACCCCATATTTTCCCCATAAATTTGAGATCCAAATTGTGAAAATTAGAAATAAAAATTAGTTGTTATCGCATTTATGAAAATCACCTTATTTGAAAATTAATTTGATTAAAAAAAAGTTAATGTGATGCCTTGATCAATTCTTATAAGTCTATATATATATATATTTATTTATTTATTTATTTAGTTAAAAGGTCAATTCTTTCAAATCTTGGGAAGAATCAAAATTCACGATTTTCATGAAAATAGAAAAAACCACCCAACATTAGTCTTTAAAAATTTGAACACAAATGAAACTGATTGACAATTTTGTTTCAATTACCCAACCCAATATATATACCTATATATTTATGGTTGGGAAACAAAAAAAATAAAGCCCAAAAAAACTTGTAATTCAAGAAAATAGTTCATAAATATTTGATTTTCTTTTAAAACCTCACCAAAAAAATCCATAATTATTTGAAAAATGTGCCAAGTAAGAACAAAAAGCACCCTACCATTGATCTTAACAGTATTTTGCCTATTGAAACAAAGGATAATAACATCTTTGAATTGCAAGGCCTCTTAAAACATAATGATTTATCAATACACCAGCAACCAAAATTATACGTGCAACATTAATATATCTATCAAACAAGCATAATTGATTTCTTTTTAATCTTAAATTTTTTTAAAGAAATTAGTTTGTAAAATATTAAAAATTCATCTTGTCTTCGCTGGAGTATTCAATTTTCTAGGGTGAATGTTCAAATTTATACGTGCCTCATTACATTCTTGTTTACTCTTGATTTTTTAGGCCTAGTTATACATCGATACAAGTTTGACTATGCAAACTTGATGGAAATAAATTCAATGTTTTTACAAACCTTCTCATGAGTAGCATATCAACATGCTTTGAAAAATCATGGCAAAAAAAAAGTGGCTTAAAAACTCTCATCTAAATTTAAAACTTCACATTTCACGATTGATTTCAAAGTTTTGTCATTGCATTTGAATTTGACCCCTCATCTTTCACACATGCCATTTTTTTTTTGCTCAATCCATATTGATCAATCAATTTTTGTTAGATTTTTGGCCAAGGCTTGACTAGTAGTTTTTATTGCTTTAAACAACCCAATAGTCATTTGTTTAGGCTACCAATTAGATCCCAAGGAGTTTTTCACAAAAGCCAAAATATCATGTGCTTCTTGGACATGCATAAGTCAAAACTTGTTGTTTCAAATATACAATCTACCAATTTTGGTAAAACATATACTTGTTTCGTTTTTTCAACCAATTTAAGTAAAATCTCATGAGAAAACTATTTTTTGGAAAGGAAAACAACTCAAAGACGCAAATGTAAAATTAAACATTTGAACCAAACACTTTTCACAAATTATAATGGCAATTGATTTTTCACAATTAAAAGGCCAAGGTCTTGCAAGAAGTCTTTATGTTGTTCATCATCATTTTTTAAAGGATCTTTGACAACAATAAATAAATAAATATTGCATTGCCTAACACATTTTTAAAAAAAATCTAGTTACCTTTCAAGAGTTTCTCTTATTAGACCATTTACCTCTTCCTCAATTTTTTTGACAATTACAACATCATCCACATCCACATTTTTTTTCAAAGTTGTTATTCTATATGTTTTATAATATGTTAGAAGTTTTTTTTTTTTCTATTTTTTCTATTTTTTTGTGTTTGAGAACATGTACAAGACTGTTATAACAAAGCAAACATCTTATGATTTGAGGGTTTCCAAGATCAACTTTTTTTGTCATCATTTACACAAAAAATGTCTAACAAATTGCATTCCTATTATCATCTTTTCGTATTTTTCTTTGAACATGCAATTTTTGAAGGGTAATTTCCATTTCCTTTCTTTCATGTCTTTTTGTTATTTCTTTTGCTATACTTTGTTTTGTTTGAAATTTTTCATCAAAATTTCATCATGCATATTCTTCCTTTGAAACAAATTTCATTTTCAGCATCAATTAAATTTTCATTTTCATTTTGACTTGATTCCATTTTTCAACAAATGTACGATAGCTTGGAGGAGAAATAAAAAACAAATGTAAAATTTACCAAAATTATGTGTTTCAATTTTAATTGTCTAATCTATGCAAAGAATATCAAATAAAATTTGTCAAGTCAATTACAAACAAATAAAGCAATTACAAGCATTTGTAAAATTTTGGAGTTAAAAAAAATGAAAAAAACAAGTTTTTGTGTGAAATTTTATGTGTGAGTTGGATTTTGGTCCTACACTTGACACATCACACACAATATGCCACATAATTAACATGGATATTTTTTTCTAAAACATGTCTAATTTTTAAAACATAAACGACAAAATAAATTGAAAACACATCTTCAAGAAGTTAGAAAATGAAAATAGTGATTAAAAAAATAGGGGAAAAACCACATTGAAAGAAAAAATACAAAATAAAAACCTTGGAGTTGGAAAAGAAGTTGAAAATTGTCTTCTTCCACACTTGCATAGAACAATGCAAAGGGGAAATATTAATTTGAAAAGGACCAAATGAACATCAAGAACACACAATAAGGAGGTGCCAACAAGCAATAAAAGCACACCACAAATAAGTAACAAAAAACACCAAAGGTCAAAAAGGTACCTAAACTAAACAAAGGGGTGTTAATGAACAAAAAAACATTGACAAACAACAAGAACACACAATAAGAATGCATTGATGAATACCAACAAAACACAACAAGGAGACGTTGACAAACAACAAAAACATGCAGCACAACAAAAACACATTACAATGATGTGCCAATGAACAATAGAAACACACAATAACATAGCAACAACAAACATTGAGACTAATAAGTAGCAACAAGAGCACAAGAAGATTAACTAAAGCAAAAAGAAAAAAAAAAAAAAAAAAAAAAAAAAACAACACTTAATCCCACTCCAAAACACTAAACATTTTCCTCATTTATAAGGAAAACAAAAAACAAGTAATAAGCTTTGAAGGGCAACTCCACAAAAGCAATGGCTTCATGGTGCTTCCTATAAATTGCAAACCTTATTTTATTTTTTAAACCTAGATACCACTACCAACAAAACATTTGCTGACTACTAACACCTTGACCCTGTTGATTAAAAATATTTAAATGAAGAGGTTTCAAATAAGCAATTATCATCCTAGTGAAAACCTTTGGATGAGTTTCAAAAAGGCCTTCAGATTTTCAAGTTGAGAACCCACTTGAACCTTAGTCAGTTCCCACTTCTATTCTGATGCTCGCCCAACATTGGTCTTTCCATTTGGTAAAATCCACAACCTTTTACTTTACCCTACATTTAATAATTGAAGCTTCTTGGGAAACATGGCATCATTTGCAAGTTATGGATAACCACAACACAATCAAACCCTTGGGTACTTATTCTAAGACCATTTCCAATGGTGTTTAATATGTGATCTTGCACAATTCTTCAATTAGATGAAGAAAAATCAAAATATCCCAATTTGATTCGAGAAAATGGATTTGGCTCAACATAATTGCATCATTTGCATTGCTTGGTAAAAGGCATAACAACCTTCCACATATGCAAAAAAATAGTGTAATCAATGTGATTTAAGTTTGATAAATGTTTCTAATTGGCTTGTCATAATGATTGGTCTAGGTAGTTTGTTATAAGGGTTTGAATGAACTAGCACCCGCCAATGCACTAGTTGTGGATGAGACTATTTTGGCTACTTTGGGATGAACCCAAACCATTTAACCTAAACCAAACCAAACATTGAAGTGGGTTATTTTTTTTCTTTTCATTGGCCCACCTTTCCTTGAGATTTCAAAAAAAATCTCGCCTTTTTTTCCCTCCTCTTCCTTCTTTTTCTATTTTAATTTTTTCTTTCTTTTTCTTTTCTTCCATTGTTGCTGTAGTTTTTTTTTCATCATTTTTTCTGTTTTTCTTGAAGATTTTTTTTCCTTGTTATTGTTAATTCGTGAAGAAGAATTATAGTTTTTGTTTCATTTTCATTGCTTTGTTTTCCTTTTTTTGTTTTTTAAAGAATAAGAAGATTTTTTGGGTTTCTTTGCATTATTTTTTCTTCCTTTTATTATGTTTGTCCTAATTTTATTCCCCCCCCCCTATTTTTCCATATGAAGTTTGATTTTCTATTTCTTTTATTTCTTATTTTCAAAAAGTTTCCAACTTTAAAAAAAATAAAAATCCTAGTATACTATATATGTTCATACCCATGTAATTTTGTGGGGTTTGGTTTATATTTTTCAAATTTGCATATTAGTGTGTATCATGTGTTTGAATTATACTTTGAATAACTATGAAATACCAATTTGTAACCAATGCCATTCAACTCCAATTGTATCACTATCAACTTTACATTCATCAACATGTTATTAAGGAGGTTACAACAACAAAAACTTATTGATGAACTCATGACATGGCAACTAATGAAAATAGGTTTAGAAAGGTATCTCTTGAGGTTAGAAAGTAACATGCATATCTTACTTAGGTTTCTTTGGCATAAACAATGGCATGGAGTTCATGTTTCCCATTTTTTGGACATTTTAAAAAGTTTTGATAGATGTGATATTTGTATCAATAGATACAAGTTTTGTCTTATTACAAGTGTAACTTCATGTTTGTATTATGTTTACATGCTTTGAATGTGAACATTACATTAATACTTTGTTCAAAATCCCATTAAAAATACAAGTTTCAAACATATTGCAATGTTGCATTATTGCATTAAAAGAACTTCAAAAACATAAAGTTCAATGTGAAATACTTGCATAAGGGTCACAAAATAAACATTAGTTTGTTAGAATGATTTTGCAATACCCACATTTGAAGCATAAAATGTCGGCTAGATTTTTTGGATGGTTTGTGCAATACCCAAATGTTGGGCATAAAACATGCATGCTCAATGAAAAAAATGATGACAATAAAAAAAAGAAAATTAGAAGAAATAAACTAATTGTGATAGATAATAGAAAAAAATAATTTTTTTAAAAGAAAAAAATATAAAGGAGAAAAAATAAATAAATGAAAAACATTTATAAAAAAATTAAAAAGAAATCCAAAAGAAAAAAAATGCTTGCATTTTGTTCACAAAAATGTAATAATTATTGAGGTGTATTTTATTTGAAATGACATTGTTTTCATATGTGGGTATTGTATTTTGTGATTGGATTTCAACTATTTTAACTTTTAACGATAATTACCAAAATATGCAATACCTATGTGTGGGTCAGAAAAGTTGATCAAATGTGCAATATTTGAATTCAAGGTTATTGTTTATTGACATCAAGGGGTCAAATATGATTAAAATGGTTATTGGTTTATTTAATGCAATACTTTCATATTTTGTATATCATACATTGGTAAACATTAACATCATGTAAATGATAGGTAGGTAGGTGAATGGGGGTGGGTAGGTAAGTAGATAAAAAGGTAAGTAGGTTGGTGGCTAAGTACGTAGGTATGTACACAAATAAAAAACAAGTTAGGTCAATAATGTAATTATGTGAATAAGATGGTTAGGTCAATAGGGTAGCCAAAAGTTTTGTTAAAATATTTTGTTGAAAAAATAGTCTTCAAGTTAATTCAAGAAAATAGAATTTAAGATAAAAATTTAACCAAGAAAAAATAGAATTTTTTCCAACAAGTAAAGGTTTAGCCATGAATAAATTAAAGTTTTGCCAAAAGGTATAGGTTTAGCCAGGAAGAATTAAAAGATTTTCCAATTTGTAGAAGTTTAACCAAGAAAAAAAAAAGGTTTTACTAAGAGGTAAAAGTTTAACTAAAAAAAAAAAGGTTTTGCTAAGAGGTAGAGGTTTAACCAGGAAGAGTTCAAAGTTTTTTCAATTGGTAGAAGTTTAGGCAAGAAAAATTAAAAGGTTTTGTTGAAAGGTAAAAAATTAATTAAGAAAAGGTTAAAGTTTTGCTAAAAGGCAAAAATTTAAACAAGAATAAATAGAACTTTTGCCAATGTGTAGTGGTTTAGCCATGAAGAGATGAAGTTTTTGTCACGAGATATAGGTTTAGCCAAAAAAAAGTTAGAATTTTTTCCAAAAGGTAGAAGTTTAGTTTTAAACATATATAAGTTTTGTTGAAAAGTAAATGTTTTGCCAAGAGATAGAGGTTTAACTAAAATAATTTTTTTGTCAACATGTAAACATTTGGCCATGAAAAGATGAAGGTTTAGCCAAAAAAAGTTAAACATTGTGCCAAAAAAAAGAAGGGTTTAGCCAAGAAGAGTTAAACATTGTGCCAAAAGGAAAAGGTTTAAACAAGAAGAGTTAAAAGTTGTGCCAAAAGGAAAAGGTTTAACCAAGAGATATAGGTTTAACCATGAAAAAATAGAGGGTAAGTAAGTAAGGGGTTGGTAGGTAGAGCCAAGATGCAGGTCAATAATGTAGCAGGGTAGCTAAGGAACTAGGGTAGTTAGGTTGGAAGGTAGTATGGTTAGAGTTGAGAAAAAAACACTTAACAAATAAAAAGGGTCAAAGGTCAACAGCCCAAAAAGGTTGACTGTGATACAATGTTGGGTTAACACAGGGTCAGGAACTGGATGAAAAAATGCAGCCCATACTATGGACAGAACGGCCAACTGGTGCACTGGTGGGTGATGGTTCACTCTGGCCTGCTATTAGTAGTCCTCCCCGACTTGTTTGCTGTCCCAGTTTCAGTTTTATGGGCGGGGTTGCAAAAAAGTAAGTAACTAAACTTGGATGTTAGAAAGATTTTTGCAGGATCACATGCTCAGAATGGCTGGAGATGCTCTAACATATCAATTGGTGGCCTATGAAGTATTTTCAGCTTACATTGCTTACCCTCCTTTACCTATTATGCTTACCCACTTGTTGGTAGTAGTTTCCTAGGAGGGTTTCCAAGATAGTTTACCTTGGTGACTTAGTTGTGGTTCATCCAGCAACTTTTGAGTCATACTGGGTTTCCCGATGGATGGTGTTTTGTCGGGTGCTGCTGGGTCACATAATCCAATAAGATGGAGCATACCAAGCAGAAGCACAAAACCTCATGTCATTGTGACAGCAAACTCTGTCACTACGACCAATGCATTGTTGGTGTGTACAAATTTTGCTTTGGACCCACAAAATTTGTATTAGCAGACAGAAGAAATTTGACTAATTCAAACTAATTCCAGTCTTCTAAACACTGATCAAGGAAGGACAGTTCAGACATGGCAGACACCATGAGGCCCACCAGATGCATTGTGCATATCAAAGTGAACACAAATGTACTAGAGTTGCCTATTGTTAAGGCCCACAGAGTAGGCCATAAACTCAAGTAGGTAGGTACAAAATGACAAGAGCAAGTTGTAAACTTAGTAGGCAGTTAAGAAATGAGAGTAAAAACCTCATAACATATCGTGCAAGATCTCCAAACCAGAACACATGTCACAACAGAGTTTGGATTGGGACTTCTCCACAAGCAATAGGAGAAATTTGAGAGCCTTTGATCACACCACAGCAAATATTCTTGAAAACAGCTCGCCAATTGTTACACAGTAGGACACAAAGTTGTAGGCCTGGATCAATTGCAGGGCCACCATTTCACCCACCCCCCCAAAAAAAAACAGCTGTTTGGCTGTTTGGTTACAGAAAGTGCCACACAGAAGCTGGATAAAAGTAATGAATCGTAAAAACTTCCAATCACATACATCCCAAACAAGAAGAAAAGAGAAAAGGAGATCACCTGAAAAAACTTGAACCAGAGCCAGTGCTGGTTAAGCCAGCTTGGCCCTAAAGCTCACTGTGTATTAACATTGAAAAAACAGAAAGAGAAAACGGAGAGAAAATGAGATCAGTTGAAACCTTAGAATCAGTTCTGGCTAGAGCATCTTGCCTCTAAAACTCTATATCTGACATTGAGAAAAAGAAAGAAAAGAGGGAAGAGATCACTTCAAGGCTTAAAAAGCATTGCTGGATAAGCAATCATGATGCAGGATACATGTACATCCCTGTGAAACCACATAGTAATGTCATTTTGAATCATTTCACATTCGTCTCATTACCACCAGTTAGTTGAATGTTACCTGGCATAATTCACAATGTTGCCCTCTGCTATCTTCTCCAACACAGAGAATCATTGAGTAGATAATGAGAATCTTATCAGGAAAGGAACCAGAAGAGAACACATTTTGTGTCTAGTTGAAGAGGCTTCCAAAACTCATGCTTAAGGACCGCATTCAACTTCCCATCTCTTGGAATGCTCCATCAAGCTGCACATACATGAGATCAATGGTTGGACACTTAATGGTCATGATTGAAACGAACAATCACACAAGTGATGTTGTCTGCACTTCCTCTGCGATAGGCTTCTTCTGTGAGTTTGTTGGCAGCCTCCGCAGCGTCTTCAATGGACTTTACCATAGACACTGCTTCCTGGTTTGTCACCACATCCCACAGTCCATCACTGGCCAGAATCAGAAAATCAACTCCCTTCTGTATTATGTCCTCCTGAATCTCTGGCTCTGCAACCACATATCGCTTCAACAGCCGGTCACCAAATGCACGGGATACTGCAAGGACACCTCCTACTCGCCAAGTGCCAACCCACATTACAACACCTCCTGCATCCTCAATGCGTTGCCGCTCATCGGCTCGGTTTGGCTTGTGATCAGATGACAGAGCAAATGCTTCACCACCTCTGCAAATCACAGCCCTTGAATCACCAACATTGGCAACAAGCAAACGGTCCCCCACCAAGACAGCTGTAGAAGCTGTTGACCCAGCATCCCTGTTCTGACTGCTCTCTGTTCTTAGATAATCTTGGTCTGTCTGCTGGTATGACTCAGCTATGGCTACCTTGGTGTCAGAGACAAATTTATGATGTTTCAACAAGTTTTCAAACAGGTTTTTCTTCACATATTCTGCTGCCCGTGAACCACCATGTCCATCAAAAACTCCAAATAGCCCAACCACCTGATCGTCAACTATTGAGAGCTTGATATCATGGAAATCCTCCATCGAAGCCCTCTTCCCACGCAGGCTCGAATATCCATAGCCAAACTTCAGATTTTCACTGAAGCCACCCCCACAGATGGGAGTACTGCCATCTAAAAAACTCATGGTTCCAGTGCTGCTGCTGACAGATGTGATGCTTAGAAGAACGATGAACACAGTGAAAAAGCTCACACTTGTCTTTTCTCTATACCTGACTCTGCAGGAGCATTGACCAAACTCTTGTGCTCGGTGTGCAAGAGCAACAGTCATTTGTGTGTGGAGCTTGGTTGTGGAAGATGTCAGGAGAGAGAGAGAGAGAGTGCGCATGTGCATGTGCACCTTGGTCAATCCTTCACCTTCTTCAATGGCACTCACCTTCCGACCACTCTCTCTCTCTTTTGCTGTTTGTTCTCACAAAGACAAAATCCCCCAACTTTTTAGAGCTTTCCCTTGTGCAGGCAGCTCCTCGTTTATGAGGGATAAACAAAGACCTAGGTCATTTTGCATCATCATTTTGAAGGGAAAAAAAATCACTGAAGACTGCAAAAGTCCTCAGTATTATTATACATTTTGCATTGGACTCTCAGAAGGGTTTTTTTTCTGACAGAAGCAACATTTCTTGGCATTTGGAAAGGGCCTTCTTCAACGGCACAAAAAAAAAATGAAACCCTTTTGGCATTGATTGCTGTTGTCAATCCTGGTGGGTATCATTTTGCCATAGCTGTTGCATAAGATGGGATTGTACTCGACAAAGATGCTTTAAAAAGATATTATACTGAATTCGTGAAGGAATGTGCAAGCAAAGGGCGGGAAAAAAAAAAACAGACCTGCAAAAAAATCTGCGTAAAAGAGTTGGCGAAGCCTGCGATTGGAGAGAGAAGAGAAAACCCCCACTTCCTCGGAAATGAATCGCGTTTCTCCCTTACTTTCCCTTTTTTCTCTCTCTGAGCTTCTGAAACAAACCTTAACAGCCCTTATGATGCGTAGTTACAGCAGCTTCCTCAGTACAAATCTTCAAAATCCAGGCAGGTACAAAGCCAACAAACTCCCGCTCTTACTGCTCCTGTCTTGCTCGCATCCTGTACGCACCCACTCGATCTCTGACGCGCACGCAAAAGAAAGAGAGCGAGAGAGACTCACGGGACTCGGCTGCAAGCTCTCTGTTGGATTAGGGTTTCTGTGCCCCGTTCACACCGCAATTATGACACACTGCGGTTGCTTTTCCATTGGCTTTTGACGTGAAGCCTGGGACACGAAAGGTACGGGCGCGGTGGAAACGGGTTTACTGTTTCGCGGATATTTCGCGCTTCTTTTCAGAGGTTTCTCTTGTGCTATTGTGCCCCATTCACACTGCATGGTGACACATTGGCGGTTGCATTTACCCGTGGCCACCCACTCACGTGAAACCTGGGACCACGAACAGTTCGAGCTGTGGAAACAGGGTCACTGTTTCGCGGATATTTGGCCTCTCTTTTTTCCATTCCAACTAAAAGCTTAAATGAGAAAATTGGAAAAAACTCAGGTGGGTGGGTAGGTAGGTAGGTAGGTAGGTACCTTGGTAGGTGGGTAGGTAGGGACCAGTGTTGTATGGTTATTTGAATTTTCAAATAACCGCTGGTTCTGGATTTTTTTTTAAAAAGGTAATTTCAATATCAAAGAACCCTTGATTCCGGGTTTTTTGAAAAAATCAAAATCAAACAACCTCGAGTAGCCGACCACTTTTTTCAAACAAATTCAAAGAAGGAGTGGTTTCTGGTATTATTATAAAAAAAATTCAATTTTTTGAGAACATTGGTTATATACCAAAACCGGACGGGTCTTTGATTCTTTTGAAAACCACAATTATGAATCCTAAAAATCACCTTGATAACCGTTCAACACTCCGGTTTAGTGTCTACTCCCGCTCCTAATAACCGTTCAACACTAGTCGGAACCTAGGTAGGTAGGTTAAGGCCCATGTTTTCACCTTCATAATTAACATTTTGAATGCACGGTAAATTTGACCCCCTTTTTCGATTGCCCCTTCTTATTACATTATTTTTTGGTGGGCCAAATTTTCCATTTTTTCAAAGAAATTTAAAAATCCATTTTCCCCTTCTTATTACATTATTTTTTGGTGGTCCATATTTTCCAAGAAATTAAAAAAAATTAATTATTGAAATTATTTTTTGGTGGGGCAATCTCTTCTTCTTTTTTTTCCAGGTTTTTTTTAA
>Ga0209208_10001754_pt1 | contig 30971 bp, 20 predicted proteins | sample S1TSphfallax_3_FD_187694 | JGI IMG/M metagenome (GOLD analysis project Ga0209208, IMG submission 187694) | Host-associated microbial communities from peat moss isolated from Minnesota, USA - S1T2_Fd - Sphagnum fallax MG (SPAdes) (version 2) | ecosystem: Host-associated > Plants > Peat moss >...
GATTTAGTAGATCAAGCATGAATCTGCATCAAAACAAACCACCCACGTGGTTAGTTCACATTCCGGGACACCCTTGGGTGTTGGGACAAGCCACGGGCACTTTGGACCACAAGACACACCACGGCCCAGACTCGGGGGAAGCCACCACCTTCCCCCATATAGTATTCTCTGCGCCACGTTTCGGGGACTACATCCAAATGGCTTTTTTTCCCGGGACTCCCAAGTTGGAGTCCCGAAATTGTCCCGGGTGGAGTCCCTGGTGGAGTCCTGGGACTTTGGGAGCTCATAACTCCCGACTGCGAAGTCTGATCGTGACGAGGTCTGAACCAAACTTGTAGCCCTCGTCGTCATCTTTCCAACGACGTATTGCACTCTCAATTCGGAGGTCGGGAAGAGGTTGATTCCCGACTTTTAGTGGTTGGGAGTCAAACTGAAAGTTTGACTCCCGGCCCTTCTTTTGCCCATAACTTGGGCGAAAAATGTCCAAATGGCCAATGCGAGGCCATTTTCGATATCTACGCTTCAAGACCTTTCCAATGACACCAAGAACACCCCAATGCGAGGTGTTTTGGGCCTTGCTGTCGAGCTTTAAACATTCGGGAGTCCCGGAGGACTCCAAATCCCAACTTTTCCAAGTGTTGGGCTTCACCCCCACACTTGGCCAAAGTAGGGTTGCGACAGATAAGCACTTAATTACTCACACAAATTTGTACAAAATTAAACAAGTTAGTTAGCACATAGGACGAACCATGGGGTAACTCGGATTCATAAGACTCACCACGACCTGAACTTGGGAGAAGTTACCACCTTTCCCCTTTATAGTATATTATGTGCCTTTTCACAAGGTGCACATCCAAATGGCATTTTGTCCCAAGACTCCCAAATGGGAATCCCGAAATTCCCATAGTTGGGATTCTTGCAACTTTGAAGGCCCATAATTTTGCATGCAGATTTCCAATTGAGGTGATATCTGAAGAAAAGTTGTAGCCCTTTCCAATGATATGTTGCACGCCATTTGCACGTAAGGAAATCGAGTTGATTTACATCTTTTAATGGTCAGAAGTCAAATTGCCAATTTAATTCCTCGCCCTTCTTTTGGTCATAACTTATGTTTTAGATGTCCAAATGGGTCATGAGAGCCCATTTTAGACATCTATGTTTCCAAAAGCTTTCCAATGATATAAAAAAATCTTCAATCCAATGGGTTTTGACCCTTGCAATTGCTCTCTGAAAATTTGGGGGTCCATCGAAACTCCAATTCCTCAAAGTGGGAGTTCCCTTGGGAGTGTGAAGGTTCATTCCCTCACACTTTCCTTCACTCTAAGGCTTCCTCTTGGCCCGCTATCTTGCAAGCCTTTGCCTTGGTCGCAAGCCCAAGGCTAGGGTTGTAATATAAACATTATAGTGTTTAATGAGTGTTTTTGTTATTTTTTTCATTGGATTAATTTCAAATTAATTCACATGTTCCCATGATATATTAAAAATATAATTATATAGTCAAATATGAAAATTTCAACATCAAATTAAATTATGACTTTAAAACATGAAAAGCCCAAACAAATGTTACACTTGTTATGGTATTTGTTATTATGACCACACCTTGTGGTGAATGTTGGGCATGTTTAACACAAAAAACTTGTCGAACACATTATTGAACTTAACATTGAACAACATGACAATAACCTTGTTACCATCCTCCAAAAGGTGGTCTACAAGAAACTTTTTACTAATTGTTATTTGAATTGTTGAATTTTAGGCATTAGGCATTCGCGTCACCTCCACCCTTATTTATTGCTCGACAATTTTAATAATCACCTTGCAAGTCCTTTTTCCCTCAAGATGGTGTGGTGCTTATATGGATGCAAGTTCAAGTGGTATCCTTGTTTCTTGGGAGGACATAATATATGTGAGCATGACACACACATGAGCTCTCTTGCAAAAGCTACATGCCAAGGTGGATTTTTAAGGGGGGGGCAGGGGGGGGGGGATTAGCTCTAAAAAGAGTTATGAAAGAAAGAAACCATCCCATTTAGTCTCATCCTAACATTATTTGATTGTAGATTTTGGTGGTAACTCAAACATTATTGTCCCATCAAATTTTGGAGGCAAGAAATTCATGTTCTATATATCTATGGTATCATAGTGTAGAGTGCATAATCCACTTTTGCATTAATAAGATTTGCTAAAAGATCTAAGAAGCTCTACAATATTGTGATGGGTCCTTAGTACTTGATTAGTACATTATAAGTTTAGTTCATGTGTGGGTGTTAATATCTTTGACTTCATGTTCACAAATGGATCATCTCTAGAAATGGGCATCGTCAATGGAAATTCAATAACATCATTTCTAGAAATGTGTGTCATTGATTGAAGTTCAATAACATCATCATTTGAAGATGAATCATTAAGAGTATGAACAACCAAGGAATCTTGAAACTCTATTTCAAGACCTTAATTCTACATCATGGTCCTAAGTAATAAAGTTCACTCTATCAAGTGTAATGTCAAACGATTGTGACACACTAAAGACTCTTCTACCCCACACCTTATACATGCCAACTTCAACTCTTTATTCAAGACCAGTTGATGAATTGTTTGGTGAATATTGAGTTTGCCTTAAAAACTCCAGAAAAACCAAATCATGTGTACCTATTAGCACCAAAATGGATGTCATATGGTGCATCTAGTTGATAAGCTTGCAAGTTTAGCCTTTCAGGCCTACCTTTACTAAATATGTGACCATTACGCTAAATTAAAGTCTCTAAACGTTTCCCATGTTATGAATTAGGATCTAAGAGCACCTATGGGCGGCATTAGGGCCTCTAGGAGTGAGTGTTTATCACATCCAACATTGTGTTTCTAAATTTGGATTCTCCACCGATAAACACAAAAAAGAGGACATTCCAAAGTGAGAGACCATTTACATAAGGCATTCGATATAGCTCGCCAATCAAGAGCCGTCTTTTTGGGCTAAAGGTGTGGCCTTTCAATGGAAAGAGGCCCTTATTAAAGTATTTATAGGTGTTAATGGAACTTGGAGTCGCAGCCTATGAAAACAATTCTATACTCTTTCATGTGAGGCAAAAATTACTTTCAAACCCAAGAAAGATGGAACCTTTTTTACTTCCTATTTTATCACATGTCTTTTGCTTCAAAAGAAAGGGACCTAGTATCCTGAATCCACAAAGATATTCAAGTACAGGGTTTCTTTCCAAGATTTTGTGATGTGGGCCAAAGTGGTAATCACTCACAAATTAATTTAGCCAAATTTGGCTACATACTAAATGTGAAAGTAGGGAAAAAAAAACAGAATTGTGTTATATTCTTGGCTACATACTAGAACTTATCATAAAAATCTGGCAAATTAAAAAAAACATTCTTCAAAATTTGGTGAATTTGGTGAATTTTTTCAATGAAAGTTCCTTGTATAGGTCAAAATCATATTTTTCAAGTTGAAATTTGCGGAAAATTTCCTAGTACAAGAAACATTGCTCAAGTACAGAGTGTCATTAGTGTATGAAAAGTCACCTTGATGAGCATCAATTGCGGGGGAGAGAGGAGGGTTGTTAAAATTTGTCACTTGTACAAGAAGTCACACAACATATGCAAGTTGTCCATCCCCCTACACATAACAGAAAAATCCAATGATGTCTTTTTAAACTCCAAAATGCATACCACATGGCACTCTTTATTGATAAGCTTGCATTTTGGTCTTTTAAGCCTACCTCCACTAAAAATTCTATCAAAATTTTGAGAATTGTAATGTAAAGGTTGTTAGCTACAATGACTTTGACCCATCTGGTAAAGAAGTTGTCCTATAATTTATTCCATGATCATGCATTTCAACATCCATTGGATCATTAAAATATTGTTGTTTGTGTGTTAATTTGCATGATTTGAGATTACTTATGCAATTTGGTGGCCACCAAATACCATTTCATTTGTTGGCTTTGCCTACCAAGGCAAGAATATTGTGTTTAGATTAATTATAAAATATAGCTTAAGGGATTTTGGCCCCTAGGTAGCAGGTCTATATATGAGGATTTCAAGATATTTTGGCTTGTGTTGAAAGGGTTGAGATTCATTATAGAGTTATGATATCTTGAAGGATTTTGGTTTCTTTTAGAGGATTTTTTTTTAAGATTATATTTTTGCATGGTGAAATATTTGAATTTCCATAATTCTTCTTTTGCCTTAAGATATTTTTTAATGTAAATGGCAAGGACATGGTGTGACACACCCCTCGTTGTTGTAGCCAATGCATGTATTGTTTTATTGGCCTTTGGTCGATACCCAACTATGTTTCAAGTACTAATTGTCAAGAAGCAAGATAGGATAGACCCATGTCCTCCTTAAAAGCCTTTTATTCATCCTCAATGATATGTTCTCTTGCAGTTAGTGTCTATCAATCGTTATGAACATGACATCATGTTTTTTGTTGAATGTCTATTTATTAAAAATTCTCTAAGCACCTATACATATCAATTTTCAATGTGTTACAATATGGTGGCCACCTAGATAAGCTCCATAAAATATTCATAATTTATGACATGTAGATAAAGTTGGGTAAAGATATGTAGGCTTCAAAAGTTTCTGAACCAAGTAAAGATATACAAGCTTTGCAAAATTATCAATCCAAGTAAGGGTAAATGTAGTAAATGATGAAGGTTTATCTTGTTTTTAGGGTGAGTGCATTTATAAATATTTCATCATTTCTCTTATACATACCATGTGAGCCATACAAAGGTGTCATTCCCTTTGCTTTGAAGACCAAGACAAAACACATAACTATGGCCAAATGCAAAATTGCTCATGTTAGTCTCTTTCCAAATCATACAAAACATCCTTTTGCTTTTCCTTTGTTATCTAAAACATCTATTGATAGTGATCAGACCTCCTTTCTAGTGGTCCTCCAAGGTTGTCCACATTGGAAGATTTGGCCATCTGAAATTATGGGAAAAACATCATGCTGAGGAAAAAGCTTATCCCCATACATGTGAAGCCAACAAGGCTCAAAAGTTTACTCGGGGTTTCTCAAAACAATGGAACTTTGTTGGCCACATTTATATTACATGATTTTTGGTAGTTTATAATAGACATGTTTAAGAAGTAGCATGTTCATGTCCAATGGAACATCCTGGGCATGCCAGTGAAGTGTTGTCTGACAAGAAAATTTCTATGGCGCTTCACCTGAGAAATTTTCTCCATTGGTAGTTCAATCTGGGCAGAATGGAAAAGCTAGGGATCTTTGATGGCACTCTTTTTTTAACATTTAAAAAAAATGCTGACCATATGCTTTGATTTGCAAAATCATCTACATCCTCACCTGCATGTGATTCTACAGTCATGGATGTGCAAAGGAAAGTGTAAAAATCTATAAGAAGTAATAAAGTATCTTGCAAGAGAAGGCACTCTTGAAGGATCCTGTCTTCACAACCCTAAAGGATATGCAAAGTAGAGCATAAAATCTGGAATTTACCATGGTACCAATGTGTTCTGAACAATATGATTATTGGATTTTCCAATGAGCAATGCAACCTTAGTAACACATCAAATTTCTAATCCTAGCTTCCTACAAAAACTATGTATTTCAAGGGATCAGATTGCTCATGATTTCCTTTCAAAAGTAAACAGGTCACAAGTGTGGCAATTCATTTAAAAAAAAAACTCAACTGATTATTCCATTCCCATTAGATCTTTCCCATTGGATCTTTCCCATTGGAAGTTGGACAAAGAAAAAAAGGACATTGAACATTGCATCATCTCCCCATGAAACCCATAAGTGTCCTCAGAATCTCAGAGCTCCTACAATAGTGTACATACTATCTTCCAAACTCAAATTTTCTGACAATTTCCTTTAGGATCCTTGAAAACACACAACACAATGAACATGCCACAATGACTGCTCATACAATCTTTAAATTCTATCATCATATCCCTTGAACTGGTCCTTGAATTCTAACATCAAATCTTCTAGCTCCTTCTCGAGGCTCATAGCACAGTGGAATTGCTTGATATAGGGCAAAAGATTGAAGATCCATATTGAAATATTTTTCTCCAACTATTCACAAAACAAGACTGACCACATTAAACAATTCCTCCACAATTATATCCTTGAAGAAAGACTTAGCTATTTTGCATATGACCATCCCCATCATATGTTTCACAACAACAACACCCTTGTAGTATGCATTGCTATCATTTTCTCGCACCACAAAAGCTCCATATTCAACCATTGCCAAGCTCTATGATCCGCATTCACATCAATGTGGCTATGAAACTGCTACATCACATGAACCAACTCAGCAGTGCTACTCCATTGAATTACAAACATTAAACACACGTAACTTGCAAACAAACAAAAACAACCAAATGCATAAAAAAAATAATGAAAACTAAACTTTCAATGTCCACCACCTTTCATGATGAGTAACTGTCCCCTAATTTAGCACTTGTTGCCAATCACCCATCGCCATATTTCCACCCAAAAGTGCAGCTCCTACCTTTAAGCCTAAAAAAACCAATTATTTAAGGCAAATTTGCCAAAAGGCTAGACCAAAACCCTCATGGTTCACCAATGCTCTATCCTTAAACCTTAAACCCATCACCACATATGACGACTAGTTAGGGTTAATGGACGCCAAATTGCGACAATTTGGTGTTCCATCTCGCCAATGCTCTAACTCTTTAATCCTTCTTTCATCATAATCACCTTCATCATTTCAGTCCTAGTTGTTGGTTGTTGTCGCTTGCCAAATGGGAGCTCTCGCCATCGTTACTTACACAACATTAGGTAGGATTGCCAGAACTTAGAAGCAGATCCTTATGTGGTTAAAGACATTAGCAAAGTTAAGAGGAGACCAGGGTGAAGCTTTGAAGTTTTGAGCATTATGATTGGATTCTGGAGTTTGGATAATCGAACGCAATGGTAGCTCGCGGGTTGAGTTATGACTCATAAATCATGAATGTTGAGCTATGAGATAGCGAGTCCATCGTTGTGAATATTGTGCATTATGCACACAAGTTTCTTAAGTTTCTATTCCTCTTACTTGCGCTTGAGTTTCGCCTCATGAATCCATTGTTGTGAATATAATGCATTGTGCACACTTTCTTGAGTTTATGTTCCTCTTGCTTATGTTTGAATTTTGTCTCGTGAGTCTGTCATTGTGAAACTATGACTCATGTGGGATTAACATTGTGATTCACAATTAACGTGAACTTGAGCCAATGTAATTATCATGAATCTAAGACCTATTTTTGTAATTAGCTTGAGCCAAATCATCATGAATGTGAACTTTATGTTTGTTTGGAATTAGGGTCACATTCTTGTGTTCTTGAATCATTTTACTTCAAGTTGAACCTAACCCATCATTCTGAATTTTCTGGGATTAGGGTTCGAGCTTAGTACCTTGTTGTGTTGCCTTGTTTTTAAGTTGGAAGCAACCATCGTTGCTAAATGTTCAATTTGCAAGCAATATTTGATGCATAGTCACTACTAGGAAAGTGTGGTGTAGTTCACTAGACTATTTCACTGTGGAACCTTAAAAGTGAATTAAGTTCACTATAATTTCAGTGCCCTTACCTTCATTGGTGAAAATGGTTCACTATATGGTGTACATGTTTACTAAGGGTGAAGTTTGTTTACTAGGTTTGTTTCTTTAACGTTAGATTGTTTATCACCTTTCAAACCCAAAACTTGTCTGGTGAAAACATAGCATTATTTCGAAACATGATTAACCGGTCCAGTTCAATTGTGCCGAAATTCAAACTCCAATTGAGCTTCACAATCTGGTTGGTTCAAAGCGGGGTACACGGCATAGGGAACATGGAAATCGTTTGCATTAGAACGTAGAGAACGGCCAGCACGAGGAGGGTTTTTCTTGCGCACGTACGTAGCGGTGGGAATTTCATCAACTCGAAACGCATTGGGAACGTGGCCTTCATGTTTAGGGTGACAGAAGTAGCACGCGCAGAGTCCATTCTTCTTCCTCTTCAAGCTCTTTCCGCCACTTCACTCGTGTTTCATGTTGTTTTCTCCGAGAGGTTCTGCGTTCTGGGGTTGCATTCACAGGTTTGTGACTGAATTGTAGTTATTGAAAATTGGAACAGAGCAAACGGACTGAGCAAGAAGAGGAGGAGGAGGAGCAATGGGTCAAGGATAGTCGGGTGGGTTACCGAGCAAGCAGGGAGGTATAGGGGATCGGAAAGGCGATGCTAACAATAAGAAGGAGAAGAAGTACGAGCCTACGGCACCGCCGACCCGCATCGGCAAGAAGCAACGGAAGCAGAAGGGACCCAAAGCAGCTGCTCGCTTGCCCATGGTTCACGCATGCCACCAAGCAAGCTTCGGCTTCTGAAGCTGGATCACGTGAAGGATTACCTGTTGATGGAGGAGGAGTTTGTGGTAGGGCAAGAGCGTTTGAAGCCGCAGGAAGATAAAAACGAAGAGGATCGGTCCAAGGTGGACGACCTGAGGGAATCTCCCATGAGCATGGTCAATTTGGAGGAAATAATTGATGAGAATCACGCCATTGTGTCCTCGTCGGTGGGGCCTGAGTACTATGTCAACGTCCTATCGTTCGTGGAAAAGGACCAACTAGAGCCAGGCTATGCTATTTTGATGCATAACAAGGTATCCTTCTCCTTTTATCTGCTTCACATAGTTTTCGAAAAGGAGCAATGGTGGCCTGACATGTTTGCATGCACGTTTTTGTCTTTGCCTTTCTGCTGTTGCAACTGTGCTAGCTCCTGTCCACATGACGGGCAACCTAAGCGCTTGGGCGCTATGGAATCCAGTATATCTAGTGCTATAAGCTAATCTTTTCCTATTGAAGGGGGGGAATTATCTAAGATGTTATTTACTGGAAACTAGGGGCCAATGGACATTTTAAGGTTCAAGCCTAGGGTACTGAATATCCTGGAAGTCAGTCCATTATGTTGCGAGATTCTCAATAGTAGGGGTTTGGCAAGCCAAGAAGGAGTTCACCTTGAGTTGCAGCTGTGGATGAATTGTTCAAGTTGTACCCTGATATTGAAGTGTGGAGATTAAGTAGTCGCTTGCCCAGGTGAAGCACAAACCCCTCGTCATCCTGGGCTTAGTCAATGAACCTCTGACCTCTAATTGTGGTGGCATTTGATGGCAAGGATCAATGACTGGAAAGTCATTTCTATTCCTTGGTCATACCAATTATTGTTCTTTCCTTCCAGTTTTGTTTCTCTGCACATTTTCTGTAGTTCCCCTCTCTCTACTAGATGTTAATCGAGTGCTACATATGACCTCCAACCAACCCTCCATAACAATGGAGATAAACCAAACTCTATCTTTGACATGGAACTAGCAGTTCAGAGTAGGGAAGTGTCAGCATCTTCAGGGCAGAAAGTTCTATGACCTCAGTCTATCACCATGCATATATGTAACATCGTTTCTTGAGATACATGGTCTAAGCCATCATAAATGGCCAAGTGACACTTAAATAAGTGATTTCTTGTTGTATTCTGGGTGCTGTTAGTGGTAGGACTGTTGCAAGATGAGGTGGACCCCACGGTATCTGTTATGAAGGTGGAGAAGGCCCCTTTGGAGTCATATACAGACATTAGAGGTCTGGATTCACAGATTCAAGAGATTAAGGAGGCAGTGGAGCTGCCTCTCACACATCCAGAGCTTTATGAGGACATTGGTATCAAGCCTCCTAAGGGTGTTATCCTTTATGGGGAACCTGGGACTGGAAAGACACTGCTTGCCAAGGTGAGCTTTGTGAGTGTAAGACGGACTGTTCAGGATTGAGGGATTTTGTTGTTTTGGGTTGTTATTGGCACCAATGCATGAGGTGCAATCTAAAAGTAAAGATCTGGGGTTGGAATTTGGAGCAGGCAGTGGCGAATTCCACATTAGCAACAATTTTGTGGGTGGTTGGAAGTGAACAGATACAAAAGTATTTGGGGGATGGTCCCTAGTTGGTGCGAGAGCTCTTTTGTGTTGCTGATGAGCTTTCCCCATCCATTGTCTTTATCGACGAAATTGATGCCGTTGGGACAAAGAGGTAGGTTTTCCTCTTGCACAACATTGGATAGAACAATCCAGTTCTTCCTCCATAGGTACACTTCTGATAGTTCAAACTTGAGGGATGTGTTGTAGAGTGGGTCTCTGAGGTTCCTGCACTACTTGGCATATATGATGCACACTCAGGGGGAGAGCGAGAGATTCAAAGAACTATGCTGGAGTTGTTGAACCAGTGGGATGGATTTGATGCACATGCTGATGTGAAAGTAATTTTCGCTACCAATTGCATTGAGAGTTTAGATCCAGCTCTGCTGCAGCCCTTAGGGCTTGCATGTTTGTAACATTGGGTTTGGAAATTTGTTCCTAGTGTGGTTTTTTGGCAATGGCAAATGTAGAAGATAGAGATATGGAGCTAGTAATCTGGAAAAAGGTTTGGTAGATTTGATTTGGGGGTGGGAGAAGTTTTGCTTCTATGTTTTTTTGTTTGTAGGGAGCTGGTAGTAGCACTCAAGTGATGGAATCATTGCTTCTAAGAGCCCTTCACCAAATTTGTTCATAAATTTATTGATGTGGTGTGTCTAGGTAATCTAGGGCAACAAAATGTCATCCAAGGGTACTGATGACTCTTCATTTGTATAAATTGTAAGCACGCTAAAAGTTCAAACAAGGACCATCAAACCTTACAAGTTTCTATGCATGTTTCTTTACTTGTCATCTTGAGTTCTTAGATGGACACATGGAAATTACAAGATGAAAATACTTTGGAGTTAATTACCCATATTTAATGGTTAATAGATGGAAAAGTCTCCCTAAATCAACCAACCATAAAATCTCTCCTAAATTAACTAAACGCAATATGAAAAAACAATTTTAATTAATTAATCACACCAGGTGAAAAAACCCTCTTAATTGACTAGTGTTGTAGGTTGATTTAACTAATAGGTGTAATTTCCACCTGAATTTGGGCATCACTTATTACCATGTTGTTTCACTAGCTTAATTGACCTGTTTGTAGCGACCGGTCCCCGGTCACTAGGGGGTTAACATGTTTTACCATGATTTCCTATAGTGAATCTGTCCTAGTTCACTCAAATCTTAGTGAAATACAAGGTGAACTTGGCCACATCTCCTAGTAGTGAGTGCAAATAGCCATAGCTGTTGAGTGGAAGTAGCTTTAGTTGTTCAATGCAAGTAGCCATAGCTACTCAATCCAAGCAACCATTACTATTCATCCGTTTGTGATTTAGGTTTTGAGTTGGTCGACCATTAATCCCACCACCAATCATTTTAAAAGTTGACGTCCATTTCTTGTTAGAACTATCTACCTTGTCGAAGATGGCACCTCTAAATCCACCCTAGAACTTCAAGTTTCGTCATTTGTTTTCTCAAGAACAATCTTGGTAAATGTGGCTTAAATCCCTACAAACCTATTCCACATTTATTATAACAACAAATTTACATTACAATATGCACATTTTCACAACTCTTTCATTGATTCTACACGCACATGCCACTGTAGTTCATTAAAACACAAAATTCATGGTTATTTCATATACTAAAATATGTAGTTCAAAATAAAATGTAAAAAATGTAAAAATAAAATTACACTTCATTTCCTTTTTTTTATTTTACAAAAAATTCACATAACAATATGAATATGAAAATCATTGCAAAAGTTTGTACTTCTCTTATTTATTAAGAACTTTAATCAAAACACAACAAAAAATCCCATGTTCCATTGAAATAAAATCAAAACAAAAAATTTACATCTATGGTATCTCCAAAACATAATATGTAATTTGTATTACAAAGTAACTACATTTATCTTCACTTCAAAATTGTGTGTCTAAAAATGATTTCCTTTCCCCCAAAAGTTCCATCTTTGGGTAGTCCCAAGTCACCATCAACATGATTAAAAAACAAACAAGAATTCAAAATTTAAAACCTCTAATGTCCAATGATCAATCCCTATTCTTAATGCTTTGTTCATCCAAAACAATGTAATTAACGTACCCCTTTAACAAGTTTGCCTTGAACACTTTTGATGTAGCATCATCTAGCCAATAACACCCAAACCTCCTCTCTCTTTTTGATCCTCCTTTTGAAGCAGACTTGTGGATTTATGGTGAAGAAAACAAGTGAAAATTGAAGGAATATCAACAAAATAAAGTTTTCCAAAACACATCGAGTGTTAAACTTCCATGGGCTAAGTTAGTTACAAGTGAAGATGGGAAAGTGCATCAAGTTGAGTGTAAAGTTTGTTTTACAATAGAGAGGAAGGATAAATTGTTGACTGCTAAGTTGGATAGTCTTTGGAAACATAATGGTAGGAGGAAGGCTCTAGTTGTAATTATAGGAGTTTTGTAAAGTTACATAACTTTATATGAGCAAAGATTTATATGCAAATGTTAAAAAATACACAATAACTAGTTAGGTCTTTCATGGCATTGTTGCAAAAAGGAAAAAAAAATTGGTTTAATTTGTTGTTTGTTTTCACATGGTATCTAAGGCCAAACCTATGATAGATTATGAAAATATGAGCAAGTTGTTACAATTTCTTGATGTGAAGGATTTCCCAAAAACCCATTGGTCTAATTCAATTGGTTGGGAAATGGCAAATTATATGCATGAACTAGTGGTGAAGAAAACCAGGGATTTGGTTCAAGTTGCCAAGTTTATCTCCTTTTCTTATGATGAAGTTACAACCTTGGATCAACAATCTTGGGTTTCCATCCATGCATATGTGGTTGAAAATTGGCTACATACCCATTATGTTGTTATCCTTGCAATGAGTGGTTGATGGGGCCACTTCAAATAATGTAAAGATAATTCTTGTGGATGCCATGGTTTTATATGTGGTTTGATTCAAGAAACAATGGCATCAAAGCTTATTACATTTGGAGTTGATGGTGTCATGATTAATCAATGTGTTTCAGGGTGTTAGAATTAGGTTTTGTTACCCATATTTGGTAACAAATGATTTAAAAGGTTGAAAATGTAAACAAATTTATTAAACCTAACATGTGTTTTAACCTATTATTTAACTTAACATGTATTATTGATCTAACTAGTTAGTAGGTAATGTTATTGGGTTAAGATGATAAGTTGACATGTTAATCAACAAGTGATTTATAGAAAATGTATTTGACAAAACTGTTAATTGAACAAGTAGTTAGACAAGGTGTATTTTCTTTGAAATTTTGGACTATTATTTAAGTATTGTCTAATGATTGTTTATGATGGTCAGTCATGACTATTGTATTTTAAAATAGCTAGCATAAAAACTAAGAAGACTTGTTAAAGACTTTTGGATTTCATTCATGATTATGTGTTTCACTCTCAATTATGGAACATGGATCATTTTTCTTTCAACCTATTTCCTTCAAGCCTGAGTAATTTATGTACATGTTAGTTTAGGTGTTGTAATAATTTAAATTTTATGTGTGTATTATATGTACATGTTGTTCAAGGAACCTATTGCTGAAAAATCCAAAGGTAAATTAACCTTGATGGGAAAAGAAATTTTCATTAACATTTGGCAACACGTTATGGATCAAAATTTAGAAACAATCAGACATTTAGAATTTCTAATTAAATTGAGTAGTTTTGGTTGATTAGGTTTGAAAAGCAATCATGTTTCAAATTTTAATTTGTCATATGTTTTCTTGTTTTGTGTAAACTTTAATATTCAAGTTTTTGATCTTGATTTAATTTGAAAACATTAGGAATAAGGTGAGGTTAGTGTAAAGTTTTTGAATATAGATAAACGTCTAATCTATAAAAGATTTTTTATACAAACTTTTAACTATTGGGAGGGGCCATTTTGGAAAAAAATCTATTGTTCAAAAATAATGCAAGGGCTTTCCTAGAACTTGTTGATTTCAAAAATTGTCAAAAGTAGTTACTAAAAGTCTTAGAAAATAGTTGGAATAGGTTAAACATCAGCATGCTTGAATAAGATGAACAATAAGTGCAACCTATGGGAGATGAACCTATGAATGCATCAAACACGAATGTAACACAAAAGGGAAAAATCAATGAATAACATCAAAATGTATGAGAATCGGTTGTGCAACTTTAAGCCCCAACAGTGCTCTCAACCACTCATTAAGAAATAGTAAGAACAATAACCCAACCAAGAGTAGTGAGTATTCATAATGATGACAATGATGAACATGGTCAATTGTTTAATGGGGTTGTATATGTTTGACAACCATTGTGATCTACAACCCCAAATCAAAATCTACTGATAACTAATGCATCTACACCAATTATAACATCTATTGGTTATCAAAACCAACCATCACACACCAACATTCATTTGGTACTCGTTAATTTAGAAATGGAACAACTTCACCTATTCAACAAGTTGGAGCAACTTTGTCATGTCAACCGAAGACCATTTAATCAATCAATTTTTATAACACATGTAAAACTCGTTGAACTTAGAGCAACACCCACAATTGTTCAACATGGAGTCATTTATCCAAAAGGCACCTAGCTAATGATATCAATATCTAGTGTAAGTGAACGATCACAAATACCACATCATAATCTAATTTTAGGAGGAAACCAAGGTGCTAGAACTATGACCTATTCATATTGTCATCAAATGGGACACATGTTCAATTGTTGCCCATTTGATGATGATAGGTTAAGGCAATTATTTAACGAGGAGGTGGTGATTACTCATCAACTTGTTCTTCCAACCATTACAATAGCAATACCCAATGTGTCTATATTAAGAACTCAAGCCATGAATCCTAGTATAGGTCATACAACAATACCTATTATTTATTAGACAAATTGGTCACAACTTATTACACCAATTGTACTAGGTAATACTAATATGATACCTATTTCAACATACCCAATGTGGTATAATGCATACTTGCTTTTGTGCCTATAGACCCTAGTTTGTATCTAGTTTATCAAACTAAAGCAAAAGGACTTGATTTCTTGATCTTTAAGAATTGTATAGGTTATGTACATGGGAATGTGTACCCAATACTTGAACAACATGTTGTACCACCAACATATATACCATTATTTGTTGGAAATTTGTTTCTTACAATGGTTTAACTAGTGACTATCAAGGACAAACAACTTATTCAACAACTTGTTACTACACCAATGCCAACCATTGTACGTGTTATTGTTAATTTATCAACTTATGTACCCAAACATTTTAATTACCAACCATTGGATGGAGGACAACTTGGAGATTCACCTAGAAGAAGTTCACCCAAAGGAGATTTGTTTAAAGAACCACCTTTTAATCCACCTATTGGATCTTTTGGATGGCCAACACCTAACTTGCACATGTTTATACCACCATGGTATCAACCACCTATCATGTAACTTGTACCAAAACCAACAACCAAGCTACCATACAAGAAGCTACAATACCCAACCTATGTTAAAAACACTAATCTAGATGTTCACATTAGAGTATTCAAGAAGGCCATTAAAGCTAATGGTGAAACAGTGGAGGTTAACATCATCAACATGTTTGGTTTTACTTCCAAGGATAATGTCTTTGAATGGGGAGAAAATTACGTTTAAAACCATCCAAACTACACTTTCAAAGAGTTGGTGCAAACATTTTGCAAGCAATTTAAAACAATGAAGACTGATGAGGAGGTTTATATGCAGTTGAAAAACATACAACAATAAACTTTCGAACATGTTGAAGTTTATTATGAAAGCTTGTTGAAACTAGTTAATTATCTACAGTTTATAACAATAGATGTTTTTGTCACCACTATTTTTAGGGCATGTTCATTACCTTACCAAAAATTAACAACTAAAAGTTTGAAAAGAAATACCTTAATTGAACATAATGAAGTTGCCCTTATGTATGTAAGGAAAGTGGATTTGTTAGTATGAGTTACAATATTTTATTAACCACATTGAAAGTTAATGCAAGGGTTAAATTTGTAGTACCTACTGTGACAACTAAATCAACATTAACTTGTACCAATTGTGGTAAAATCAACCATTTAGTGGAAACCTATCATAATAGGAAAAAAGAATATTAGTTGTGCTAACTACTACAATTAAATCTATAGAACCTATAGTAAGAACTAAACCCAACTTGTTAAATTAGGAAAAACACCTATTCATTATCCATTTATAAATTGTTCTAATTTAGTACATATATTAAGAAAATGATGCCCCAGAAAAAGTGAAGTATAGAACATGTTCAAAACTAAACTTGTTAATTATAATGCTACAACATCTAAACCACCTAAAATTGACAACGTGCCAATTAATGTAGTAGCTACTATTACCACCCATAGTCAACAATCAAAATAACAAGTGTTCAAGGAGAAGGAACTGGTTAAAACTAAAGGGGTTAAATAATGGCAACAAGAAAAATGTATATGGGATTTGTTCATTGAAATTATTAAACACTATAGCATAGTGAGGGTGAAAATGTCACAACCTTAGCTTTGGGCTCGCGACCAAGGCAAAGGGGTTGCAAGGGTGTGGGCCAAGAGGAAGCCTGGGAGTCACATCACATACTCTCGGGAGTGTAAGAAAGTGTGAAGGAGTGAACCCTCACACTCCCAAGGCAACTCCCACTTTGGGAGATGGAGTCTTGGTGGACTCCCAAAACTTCAAAGAGCAATTTGAGGGGTCAAATCTCAATGAATTGTGGCGTTCTTTATATCATTGGAAAGCTCTTGAAACTTAGATAGCTAAAATGGGCTCACATTGCTCATTTGAACATCTGACACACAAGTTATGGCCAAAAGAAGGGCCGGGAGTCAAACTGCCAGTTTGACTCCCGACCAGAAAAAGTTGGGAATCGACCCGATTTACTTAGCTGTAGATGACGTGCCACATACCGTTGAAAAGCTCTTGACGAGAGCTACAACTTTGCTTCAAAACTCACTTCGATCCGAGGTCTACTCGCAAAGTTATGGGGCTCCAAAGTTGCGGGAGTCCCTATTGGCGGGATTTCGGGACTCCCACGCGGGAGTCCCGAGAGAGAAAAGCCATTTGGATGTGGGCCCCATGGAGAGGTCCAGAGTATACTATAAGGGGGAAGGTGGTGGTTTCCCCCAAGTTCGAGCCGTGGTGAATCTTGTGTGTTCGTGTTGCCCGTGGTTCGTCCTAGCACTAAAGGTGCTCTAATTATGCTCTAACCACTTTGTGTTGGTTGTGTGCAGGCCCATGTGAGTGAATAAGCTTGTCAATTCTTCCTAGTCTCATCTCGGAGCTCCAACACGCCCCTTTACCCCCCAAAGTGTTGTGAGCTAGGGAGCGTGTCCCGACTCCTCCCTCTTCCGTTGTCTTTCATTTGGACTCACATTTGATTCCTTCAAGGGGTTGCGAGTGTGTCAGAAAACCAACCTATTACCATCATTGAAGGTTCATTGCAAAGTAATTGGGTTGGATTGCTTGATAATCTTGCCACAACTCAACCAATGAAGCAAATCAACAACTTGTCATTTTAGAATAGGTTACTATAAAGAAAAAATTAGAAGAAATTTTAAAGGGATATCAGTAAACAAGTCTTGGAGACCAAATATACATTGAACTTAGGACAACTGTTATGGGCAATTCTTGATATCGAACACTATTTTTTAACTTAGTACCATCAAAACCTATTTTACCAAAACTAGGAGTTGCATCAATTACCATTAATCATCAAATGGCAATAATATAGGTTCAAGTAAGGAAGAACTTCATTGAAGATGTGCTTCTAGATGGTGGTTCTGGAGATAATATTATTACGAAGAAATTGAAGGTCGAGTTAGGTATGTCAAAACCAAAACCTACACCTTATAACATGTGTATGGCCAATCAAACCATTATAAAACCTTTAGGTTTGATCAAGGATCTTAAAATTATTGTTCATGGAATTCCCTATGTAGTGACTTTTATTGTAATCCATAGTATTGTGTTAGATTCCAACTACTTAATTTTGTTAGGTCATACTTGGCTAAAGGATGTTAAAGTGTTTCACAATTGGGGCAACAACACTATCACTATACAAGGAGTCGGCACAATTTTAACCATACATGTTACTAAAAAACTTGGAACACCAATAAAGTGTCCAAAAGTATTAGTTTGTTATGATTTCCATTTTAGAATATCTAACAAAGAGGAAGATTTGATGTTTGCCACAAAATCAGGAGTATTTTCAATAGGAACCATAGTTGTTTGTACATCAATTTGGTCAAATCAACATGTTAAATTGATTACATTAACATGTTTGAATTTAGTCGAACATGTTATTAAACATGTTGAACTTATGTTTAAACCACATGTTTCATCTAATATACCTATCAAACCAATATATGTACAACATGTTAAGATAGTTATACCCTTTAATACTTTCCAACAACATTTACCAAAGACGTTTTTCCAACTTGAAGTAGGAAAAATGGAGATTGACAAGACGATTGCTCGAATAAAAGTTCAAAATCTTTGCACTATAGGATGGATTGTCACTAAAGAAGAACAATTGACCAAGATCAATTTGCGCTCCAAAAAAAACCTGCAACGTGTTAAAATCAATATGGATTTGGAACGTATTGTCAATTATCAATTGATTGAATTGCTAAAGGAGTTTTAAGGGCATCTTTGTTTAGACTTACAAAGATTTGAAGGGGACACCAATTGACATTGCTCAATATTGGATTGAATTGGACACATCAATACCACCTACTCACCAAGTAAGGTACTAATTAAATCTTAACTATGCAACCATTGTCAAATAAGATATTGACAAATTGCTTGTTGTAGGTTTTATTAAACCTATTGAATCATGGAATATTTAGGTAGCATTTAAACATCCTTCAAAACATTTATAAAAAGAAGTTCAAATTTTTTTTGGTCTTTTCGAGGAAAATGAAAACAACTTAATTTCAAATGCAAGAGCAATACAAACCATTCCATTCATTTGGGATTTGAATTTTATGAGGTGTAAATTTTGTTCATAATTAGGGTTCATGGTATTTCATTTTTTTGGCATTTGAATATTATTTTTTGGTTTTAAATTAATTTTGTGCATTTAATAGTTATAATATTTACATTATTTATGGTATATTTTAAATTTTTAGTTTTTATATTAAGGTCATGCACTAATACTTGTAATGTTTACATAAATGTGATTCAAGTATTTTAAATTGAACAAAATGAAAATGTATAAAATTAAGGATGGAACAAAAAGGATGTTTGTTTAAAATTAAGGTTTAAGACTTTTATTACGTATTTAGTTAATTCAGGAGTTTTGAAAAGTCCAAAATTAACAAATTATCATTTTGAAAATTGAAAATTTTGAAGAGAAACTTTGATTTAGGGGCCATTATATGATGCAACAATAGATATTGATAATCTCATTAATTGTTAATTGAATACATATATATCTCACATGTTTTCATCCTTGAGTTCTTGAAAAGTGAATAAGGTGATATGCATACCTTGGTGGAATGGAACAAATACAATAATTTGCCTCCATAAAAGGACATCAAGAGCCCAACAACCAAAACCGCCTTAAACATTCTTGGTATAATGTGACATCCTTCAATTTTATTATTTGTTCTCTTTGTGAATTATATTTTACACAAACCTAAGTTCCGTAATTGAATGCATGTTTTGTGGCTATTAATGTGAATATGGACTAGTTGACCAATATGAAAACCCAAACCAACTTAACCAATTTTGATATATCAAGTATGTTTATATAGTTCAATTTTCAATTAAAAGATTATACATATGGCCCAAGGTATTGGAAATAACCTTTTACCATCAATCAAACACCTAGCACAATGGAGATCCCAGACATGGAAAACATGACCTTGAATGACACACCATTAAACGTGTACCAAATGATTGGTGGCAACTCCCCAAAGTGATGGAAAGAAATAAGAACATGGAGAGTGTTTTTTAACTCAACACACTATAACAAGAATGGTGTGTGGGAACTCCAAGATGGGACAAGGATAAAGTGACATTCACATGCACCTTTCAGTCAATTTACCTACACAATGTAGACAATGCTAGTAGTTAATGCAAAAGGAACCAAATTAGGTCATGGACTTACATTAAAGTCACTTAAAATCACACAATTCAAACTTAATAAGAGGCACCACCCTCTCCTTTTAATATACTTTGGAGTTGTCCATAGGGAAATGTTTAAAATTCTTGGGAATCCCAAAATGGATTGCCAAAACTAGGACACATAGTGTCCAAAATCTTTGACCTTGGATTGTAACCCCTTACAAAATTATTTGTTTGAACATGTAATCCACTATTATATAACTTATGTTTGAATCTTTCCATTGAACTAGAAATATTTGAAGTTCCCTAATTATGCATGGGTATAAGAGATATTTTCAAAAAAATTAACCCATTGGTTTTAAGGTCGAATAAAAAAAAATTATAAATAGTTTCATGTCTCATGGGTCCCACCTTTATAAGGACCTTTAGTTCTAGGTTTAAACTAGGGCCAATGTATGCTTATTATTACGATGGTTCAAATTTTTATTTCCAAATAATTTTGATTTTTTTGGACTTTGGTATTCCCCAAATGTGTTTACCATGTTCCCAAAAGGTGCTCATGGTGTTTGTATGGTGTTCCTTTCAATTTGAATGGGTTACATGTTCCCAAAAAGAAAAGTAAGAAACAACATAGGGAAGGCAGATATAATCATATGAACATACAATTCAAAAAACATACCTACAACCCAAATGAAATGGGTTTGAATAGCTATATAATCAAGTAGTAACAATGGTCTCCACCCATAGTTGTTCCCATAGGGAACAACTTGAAAAACATCCCAACATATTTGTGTAAAGGTCTTTTTAATGGTACCATTGGAGATGCCATCATATATTAAAATTTAAAGAGGACCTATGGTTCTAGAACCTTAAAACTTAGACATAAAATGTATAAACTTTAAACATTATATATACCTGGGACCCTAGCCCCTACCTGACCCTAAGAACCAAACCTTGTAAAAAAACCTTCAAGACCTTTTAGGTTAGTTTTGTCAAGTCCAAATTTGTGAGAATTTTTCAAGTCTAGATCTAAAGTTAGGTCCATGTCCATATATAATTACCAAGTATGGTTTTGGCTAAGTTTGGGGTCCATGTAGACCCACTAGGTTTAATTCTTAAACTTGGATTTAAATTTCAATGTAAACCCAATTGAAAACTTGAAACATCCCAACACTAGTTATAATTCATTTTCACAATTTGATTTTCAACCCTTTTGTTAACCATAACTTTCATTACAAATCACAAAAATGAGGGTCTATTGTCAAATGTGTTGGTTTTGTAGTTTTGACCTACACACCAAAGTATACCATCACATGAGGGTACTACAATTCAACTTTTTTGTTTTGATGTTAAGTTTGTTCAAGAATCTTAATAATAGTTTGAGGTGCAACCTAATTTTGAGTATTCCAATAATTCAACTTATGGATTTTTGAAATACCTACATATGGGGTCATATTAAATTTAGCCATCTTTCGATATAAGGTTTTACCTCAATGAAGGATATCATTTAATTGCACTACATGTACTACACTAGTTGTTTTAATAATTTAGAAAACATGTTGATCTTTGTCATTGAACATGCATTCCATTTGCATTTTTTTATCACATTTGTCACAAATGAAATTCAAACCTTCCTTTTAACTATTTAGAAATTTTATTGTATTATCAAAAGTCAATTTGCTATGGAATACCCACATAATAGCCTTGCATCCATTCATTTGAAAGGGAAATGGTCAATGAAGCTCATTTTTAAAGCTTCATTGGACAAAAAATGGGTCATGGAAATGTACAAAGATGAAGGTAACAACTATGTTGCAAAATGAAATCTAAGATAATAACAACATTTGGGGATCAAATCCATGATAAGATGCAAAATCAAGTATGTTATGTCATAAACCTACGTCCCCATAAGAGAGCATTGGCTAGAGCTAGATGAGTCATCTAAAATGCCACAATTTCTTCAATAAATTGTTATTTTTCAAATGTTTGTAACATGATGTTATGTGAATAATTAGCAAATCATCATTGCGTTAATTGTCTTCATAGGGCAAATGGTGATTCCCATAAACCAAACAATGTGAATTTTTCTCATCTTCGAGTGGCCTCCTTGCTACTGGTTCTAATAATGTTCAAAATGTTCCCACCCACCCAATGCCTTTCACTTCACATTATGTTCTTCCAATATTCTCTTGAGGTGGGTTGGAGTTAAAGGAAATTATTTTTATTAATGGCTAATGGCACGTTGAACAATGCGCGACCAATTCTTTTATCCAATGTTCAACACTTCAAAAAAACATATGGGTTGAATACATAACAAAAATTAATGTATTTAAAACAACAAATGGAACTCTAACTCCATGTTATTTAGGTTTCTGGGTTGCATTATGAAGCAGAACATTAGGACATCAGAAGCATTGGTTTTGTGTTAACAACCCCAACTATTGTGTAGGTGGGATAGTGTGAAAATGTGTTGTTCCTAAGCTTCAAGTTCCAAGTTTTTGGCCAATTCAAGAAGATTTTAAGTTGACCCAAAAAGAGGTTACATGTTTGGAAGAGGTAAGGTGTGACGCACTCCCAACTCCTTGCAAGACTCAAAAGTGAGTCCAAGTACAAAACAACGGAAAGGGGGAGGAGTCGAGGCACGTTCCTTAGCTCATAACACTTTGAGGGGTAGAGGGGCGTGTTGGAGCTTCGAGATGGGACTAGGAAGAGTTGACGAGCTTCATCCACTCACACGGGCCTGCACACAACCCAGGCCTGCACACAACCCACACAAGGTGGTTAGTGCATAGTTAGAACACCTTTGGTGCTAGGATGAGCCACATGCAACACGGACACATAAGACTCACCACGGCCCGGACTTGGGGGGAAAGCCACCACTTTCCCCCTTATAGTATACTTTGTACCTCTCCACGAGGCCCACATCCAAATAGCTTTTCTCTCCCAGGACTCTTGAATGGGAGTCTTGAAATCACGCCAATTGGGACCCCCGCGACTTTGGAGCCCCATAACTTTGTGAGTAGACCTTGGATTGAGGTGCGGTCTAAAGCAAAGTTGTAGCTCTTGTTGAGAGCTTTCCAAGGTATGTCACACTTTGTCTACAAACAAGTAAATTGGGTCGATTCCCAACTTTTTCTGGTTGGGAGTCAAACTGGCAATTTGATTCCTAGCCCTTCTTTTGGCAATAACTTATGTTTTAGATATCTAAATGAGCAATGCAAGCCCATTTTAGACATCTAAGTTCCAAGAGCTTTCCAATGATATAAAGAATGTTATAAGCCATTGAGTTTTGACCCCTGAAATTGCTTTATGAAGTTTCGAAAGTCCACCAAAACTCCATCTCCCAAAGTGGGAGTTGCCTTGGGAGTGTGAGGGTTCACTCCCTCACACTTTCTTACACTCTCGGGAGTATGTGATGTGATTACAAGCTGTCTCTTGGCCCGCACCCTCGTGACCCCTTTTGCCTTAGTCGTGAGCCCAAAGCTAGGGTTACGACAAGGTGTTTCTTTGACCACCAACGTAAGAATAATGCTTACAATTTGTTTGAAGGCAAACATTCTAAGGTAGGTAATTGTCAAGTGTTTATTGTTTGTTGGCAGAACTTTATCAAGTTAGTAGATGTGGCTTGTTGGCCCATGATTCATGGTGGTAAGAAGGTGAGATGACCTTCCAAGCTTAATTTAACACAACAACACACTAACATTTGGGAGGCTAGAAAATTGTTTTTCCTTTGTACCGTGTTCCTTCTTGTTGATGTCCTTCCACTAGGATATGGATGAATCTACAATGTATTTTCCAATGAAAAACGTTACCATGTGATTATGGAAAATTACCCTAGTTGTTCATCTTAAAATTTTGTCACAATGCCCGCACATTCTTTGGGTGGTTGTGGGCATTGGTGCAATGTAAGCACATTTATCATGTCCTATTGACCATCATGTATTGTGGAATGATAGAAGATTTCATTCACTATTGCATGTGAAGTTGGGAGGAGGTTTTTAATTTGTTGATGTGCATTAAGGCCTTTGACAACTAATCACATTTGTAGATTTATTTGTAAAGTTCAAGGGAATAGGTGTGGAAAAGCACAAAAGATTATGTCATCATTAACATAGAAGTTCAAAGGAGTATGTAAAAAAAAATGGATAACATGGCTCTATTGGCATCAATTTTTGTGATTTTTTCATTTGTAGAATTTGAGGTTAGGTGTGCAATGTACAAAAGACTATGTCATCATTAGTAAAAAACTTCATGTAAAAAACTAGTTTTAATTACACAAGCAAGAGGTTTAATTATTGTATCATCATTCTAACAAGATGTTCATTGTTGATGTGAATATATAATAGTTATAATTAACCTGAATACACCACCTTAATGCTACAATTTTGTTGGTAAAAAAACATGTCGAAAATGAAAAAATAATTATTGTCTCCATTAAAGATGTTGGGTGACATGGACCAATATTCCATTCCAAATTAAGGGAATATTTTTCCATGTCACAAAAATTGTCTACATGGAAAATGATTTGTTCAAAATATTATATGATGTGGCACAAAATATTTTAAAAAGATTCCTTCCTACTCACATGAACATGTTCACCTATTCATTGATTTTAAACTTGCCATAGAAACTAGTAAGCATTAGTAGTTATACTGACCTAAACCATTGTATGGAGCTCATGAAGTCAATGGGGAAGCTAAAATCTAAGGTGGGAGAAAGATCTAGACAAAATGTGGAACCAACATCAAAAGATGAAGGACGAAAAAAGATGATGAGAAGAAACATTGGAAAATTTGTACCAATAATTCTAGGAGTTGCATGGAAGTACATACTTGCGAATATACATAGGGATGTACATTCTCCATCGCTTTAGGAAAGGGTGAAAGAATAATTATGAAAAAAAAAGAGAATAATACTCCAAATTTGGAACAAGTACTAGAGGAACAATGACAAAAATATCAAGTTTATCTATTGGATTAGTGGTATGGATATCAAGCACAAATGGAAGTACATAAAATAGTCCTTCTAGAACCAATAGAAGTACAATTTTCTTAAAACACTTAAAAATAAACACAATAACAACATCTACAACAATAAGGAAGATAGAAGTAGCATTCAGAAAATGTAATGAAACAAATGCAACATGTAGTGGTGGATACATTATAGATTCCAACACAATTTAAGCCACAATAATACATGTATGGGATAATAGGTTGGGATTTGCAAAAAGGAAATCTTTAGGTTAGATGTGTAAATGAAAAAACATGCAATATCTTCAAGAAAAGGATCTAAGAAGCCAACACCACATAACCTCAAATCAAATCAATGGAAGATCTTATTGCAAAAATCATGGAAGCAAACAAGATTACAAAAATGTTTTAGGTTATGGTAATAGTTAAGTACAAGATGGGCAATCTAGGGTTACAAATCAATATCTTAACAAATAGATTATTTAGTGCAAAGTAGGAGAACTAAAAATTACAAAAGTCAAGGATGAAAGGTGTGAAAGCATAAGCAATTTTAAAGAATGTGATTAGCACATGGGAAAGAAAACATCTAAACCTGAGGTGAAGATTAATGTCAAGAGCATATCATTATTGGAAAAGAACAAAAAGTTATAGGAGTTAGATCAATTGTAACTATTTTTAAAATGTAGTTAATTTGTCAATAAATGTATGTAACTCTTTCAATTATAGGCACCTTAACAAATTCAACTCTTCAAGGGTAATCAATCTATCAAGAACTATATGTAACTTTTTCAACTATGAACATCCTTACAAATTCAAATGTTTAGTAGCAATAATTTGTCAATAGAAGAAGGTAAATATCTTAACTTTCAGCACCTTGACAAATCCAACCATTCAATTTGTTAACATGTGTTTTAGTTGAGTGCATTGCTAAATCCAAATATTGTAGAGCACTCAATTTGTCAATAGATGCAACTAACTCATTCAACTACAAGCACCCTAACAAGTTTAACTCTTCAACTACGAACACTTTGACCAATCCAACTTTTCAAGGGCAGTCAATTTGATCAACAAATGTAGATAACTCCTTCAACTATGAACACCTTGATAAACACAACCATTTAAGGGTAATTAAATTTTCAATAGATGTAAGTAACTCCTTCAACTATGAACATTTTAACAAATCCACCTTTTCAAGGGCAATCAATTTATCAATAAATGTAGGTAATTCTTTCACCTATGAGCACCTTCACAAATTCAAATATTGAAAATTATTTAATTTGTCAATAGATGTGGGTAACTCCTTCCACTACGAGCAATTTGACAAATTCAACTTTACATCAACAATCAATTTGTCAATACATGTAGGTAACTCCTTCAATTGGGAGCAATATGACATATGCAAATATTGAAGAACAATCAATTTGTTAATATATGTAGGTAACTCTTTCACTTTTGAGCATTTTGACTAATCCAACTTTTCAAAGGTAGTCTATTTATCAATAGATGTAAGTTACTCCTTCAACTGCAAACACCTTGACAAATCCAAATGTTCAAGGCTAATCAATTTGTCGGTAGATGCATGTAACTCCATCAACTCTAAGCACCCTAACAAATCCAACAATTGAAAGGGTGGTCAATTTGTCAATAAATGTAAGTAACTTCTTCAACTCCAAGCACCCTGACAAATTCAACGATCAAAGGGCTATCAATTTGTCAATAGATGTATGTAACTCCTTCAATTGCGAGCACCCTGACAAATCCAAATTTTGAAGGCAAGTTAATTTCTGAATAGATGTAGGTAACTCCTTCAACTATGAGCACCCTGACAAATCCAAATTTTCAAGGCCAATCAATTTGTCAATAGATGTAGATAATTGCTTCAACTACAAGCACCCTGACAAATCCAAATTTTCAAGGCAAGTCAATTTGTTAATAGATGTAGGTAATTCCTTTAACTACGAGCACCTTCACAATTTCAATAATCGAAGGGTAGTCAATTTGTCAATAGATGTAGATAACTCCTTCAATTGTGAGCACCCTAACAAATCCAATTTTTCAAGGCCAATCAATTTGTCAATACATGTAGATAACTCCTTCAACTCTAAGCACCATGAAAAAAATCCAAATTATCAAGGCAAGTCAATTTGTTAATAGATGTAGGTAACTCCCTCAACTCTGAGCACCCTAACAAATTCAACGATCGAAGGGTAGTCAATTTGTCAATAGATGTAGGTAACTCTTTCAACTCTGAGCACCCTAACAAATTCAATGGTCGAAGGGCAGTCAATTTGTCAATAGATGTAGGTAACTCCTTTAATTGCGAGAACCCTTCCAAATCCAAAGTTTCAAGGCCAGTTAATTTGTTAATAGATGTAGATAACTCCTTCAACTTGGAGCTTCTTGACAAATTCAACGATCGAAGGGCAGTCAATTTGTCAATAGATGTAGGTAACTCCTAAAATTGCGAGCACCCTTTCAAATCTAAAGTTTCAAGGCCAATCAATTTGTTAATAGATGTAGTAACTCCTTCAATTGCGAGCACCCTTTTAAATCCAAAGTTTCAAGGCCAATCAATTTGTTAATAGATGTAGGTAACTCCTTCAACTCGGAGCACCTTGACAAATTCAATGATCAAAGGGCAGTCAATTTGTCAATAGATTTAAGTAACTCCAATTGCAAGCACCCTTCCAAATCCAAAGTTTCAAGGCTAGTCAATTTGTCAATAGATGTAGGTAACTCCTTCAATTGCGAGCAATATGACAACTTCAACCATCAAAGGGTAGTCAATTTGACAATAGATGTAGGTAACTCTTTCAATTGCGAGCGATATGACAACCTCAACGATCAAAGGGTAGTGAATTTGTCAATAGATGTAGGTAACTCTTTCAATTGCGAGCACCCTTCCAAATTCAAAATTTGAAGGCTAGTCAATTTGTCAATAGATGTAGGTAACTCCTTCAACTCTGAGCACCCTGACAAATTCAAAAATCGAAGGGCAGTCAATTTGTCAATAGATGTAGGTAACTCCTTCAATTGCGAGCACCCTTTTAAACCCAAATTTTGAAGGGTAGTCAATTTGTCAATAGATCTAGGTAACTCCTTCAACTCGGAGCACCTTGACAAATTCAACGATCGAAGGCTAGTCAATTTGTCAATAGATGTAGGTAACTCCTTCAATTGCAAGCACCCTTCCAAATCCAAAATTTCAAGGCTAGTCAATTTGTCAATAGATGTAGGTAACTCTTTCAATTGCGAGCACCCTTCCAAATCCAAAGTTTCAAGGCCAGTTAATTTGTCAATAGATGTAGGTAACTCCTTCAACTCAGAGCACCTTGACAAATCCAAAGTTTCAAGGCCAGTTAATTTGTCAATAGATGTAGGTAACTCCTTCAACTCAGAGCACCTTGACAAATTCAACGATTGAAGGGCAGTCAATTTGTCAATAGATGTAGGTAACTCCTTCAACTCCGAGCACCTTGACAAATTCAATGATCGAAGGGCAGTCAATTTGTCAATAGATGTAGGTAACTCCTTCAACTCAAAGCACCTTGACAAATTCAACGATTGAAGGGCAGTCAATTTGTCGATAGATGTAGGTAACTCCTTCAACTCCGAGCACCTTGACAAATTCAATGATCGAAGGGCAGTCAATTTGTCAATAGATGTAGGTAACGCCTTCAACTCCGAGCACCCTAACAAATTCAACAATTGAAGGGCAGTCAATTTGTCAATAGATGTAGGTAACTCCTTCAATTGTGAGCACCCTTCCAAATCCAAAGTTTCAAGGCCAGTCAATTTGTCAATAGATGTAGGTAATTCCTTCAACTCAAAACACCCTGACAAATTCAATGATCGAAGGGCAGTCAATTTGTCAATAGATTTATGTAACTCCTTCAATTGCGAGCACCCTTCCAAATCCAAAGTTTTAAGGCTAGTCAATTTGTCAATAGATGTAGGTAACTCCTTCAACTCAAAGCACCCTGACAAATTCAATGATCGAAGGGCAGTCAATTTGTCAATAGATGTGGGTAACTGCTTCAATTTCGAGCACTCTTTCAAATCCAAAGTTTCAAGGCCAGTCAATTTGTCAATAGATGTAGGTAACTCCTTCAATTGCGAGCAATATGACAACCTCAACCATCGAAGGGTAGTCAATTTGTCAATAGATGTAGGTAACTCCTTCAATTGCGAGCACACTTTCAAATTTAAAGTTTCAAGGCCACTCAATTTGTCAATAGATGTAGGTAACTCCTTCAACTTGGAGCACCCTGACAAATTCAACGATCGAAGGGCAGTCAATTTGTCAATAGATGTGGGTAACTCCTTCAACTCCGAGCACCCTGACAAATTCAACCATTGAAGGGCTATCAATTTGTTAATAGATGTAGGTAACGCTTGTAACTTTGAACACATGGATAAACTGAAGTGTTGAAGAGTAGTCAATGTTTCAATAGATGTAGGTAGTACTTCTAGGTTGATGCATTTTGATAAATCAAGCACACGCAAGTTGGGACAATGACCAAAATCGAATGGTATTTCTTTCATTTTGGTTTCTTGCCAATGTATCCATCGCAATTCATATACATGTTGGTCATGTAAGAAATCTTCCACGATGTTTGATGAAACTTGAGCCATGTCAAACAACCTTAATTTGGGGAGGCGTACATTCTTGAAAATCCTTGAAACCAAATTTTCATTTCCTTCCCATGATAAACCTTGTAGTTTTGAAGGCACCTATCACATTGAAAATTACAACATATGAGTTAACACATATAACTTTTAAATTATGCAATAATTTTGATGCGTTTTTTTTATATAATAATTTTAAATTATAGATTTTCAAAAAGGTAATAATTTGACAAAGTGATGATAACCTCTGGTTCATGAAAATTTTGTAAATTTGTTTCGAGATCCCATATTCGATTCTTTTCCTCTTGTATTGCAAATTTTCGACCCATATCTCGCAATTGGTCATGGATAAATAAATTTCCATCTTTCTTGACTTTCACAAGAGATCTATCTTTTAAGTTTTGCAATTCAAGTGTCGAAGATTCAGAATCCCATATTTGAAGGGCTATACTTTCTTTCAAACCACCAAAATAACAAGCAATATCCAAAAACATATCCTTTTCTGGTTGGTCCAAATCTTTGTAAGAAATCTCCAAACTTTGCCAAAGTATGTCCTCTATACCCCCATCCAAATTGTTCCCTGCTCGTAACTTTTTCAAGGCTCCTCTCCAAATTTTCAATCTTGTTTCCATATCATGGTTTTTTTTTGTGTGCAAAAAACCACCCATGACTTCAAGGCTTAAAGGAAGACCAGCACATGCTTCCACAATCTCCTCAACAATGTTTTCAAAACCTTTTTCCACTTGTTTTGAATTATGAAATGCATGCAATAGAAAAAGTTCCATTGCTTGTTTTTTGTTAAGATATGGCACTTCAAATCTTCCATTTCGATCTAAATGACCTTCCAAGACTCCCCAATTTCGACAAGTCACAATTACATTGCTTTTTCTATTTTTTCCTTGAAAAGCAAGAACTTTTGATAAATCATTGATAAGCTTTTTATCAACATCATCAATGACCACTAACACTTTCTTGGAAATCATGGTCTCCTTAATACCCTTAAGATCATCACCATTCACAACTTCCATGCTATTTTTTTTTCGGCCACACAAATCTTGTAGGAGTTGTTTTTTCAAATCTTCAATATTTTTTGATTTTACATCCTCCAAGAAACTAGATTTATCATATTGCTCCTGGAACAAATGGTATATCTTTTTGCTCAAAGTTGTCTTTCCAATACCCCCCATTCCAACCAAACCAATGATAGATATCTTTTGTAACAATTTATAAATATCATTTGCTTTTTCTTCTAAGCTCACTTCCCATGATGGTAGTGATGGAAGTTGTCGTGGATTCTGTTGTGATTCATGCAAATCTTATATCAATATTTTGATTGAAAGAAATACATGCCACAC